>Ga0181475_10009_pt2 | contig 15895 bp, 14 predicted proteins | sample In4P11_FD_119096 | JGI IMG/M metagenome (GOLD analysis project Ga0181475, IMG submission 119096) | Clean room microbial communities from NASA Spacecraft Assembly Facility at Jet Propulsion Laboratory, Pasadena, California, USA -... ... | reverse complement strand
GACTGGTGTTGAACAAATCGTTAAAGATAAGATGTGTAAAGTGCTATAAGTTTTAAGCTTATAGAATTTGGGTGGTACCACGGAGAACTTCGTCCCATGAATGTGAGATTCATGGGATTTTTTTGTTTTAAGCGACAAACATTTAACTTAGTTCTTCGGGTTAAGCATGAATATGTAGAGGGGGGAGTGACGGGATCAATCAAGATGATTAAAGACAGTGGGAGTATCAATGAATATTAAAATGAAAGGAAGTTTATTCTAGGGGAAAGGATAAACTTTGAAGGGAGAGAGCGTCATGGGTAATTTATCAAAAAAAGATTTTATTTTAGTTAGTTTAATGTTATTCTCTTTATTTTTTGGAGCAGGAAATTTATCCTTTCCTATTTTTCCACCGTTTCTAGGGCAAAGTGCAGGCCATCAGATGTGGATTGCAATGTTAGGTTTTTTTATTACCGCTGTTGGATTTCCTGTTTTAGGGGTGATTGCAGTAGCTAAATCGAAAGGACTCTATAACTTAGCAGCGCGCGTCAATCCAGTTTTCGCTTCAATTTTTACAGTTTTAATTTATTTATCAATTGGACCTGGACTTGGAATTCCACGTGCGGGAAGTCTTCCTTTTGAAATGGCAGTAGCACCTTACTTACCTGCTGAGGTTTCAATCGTATTAGCAAGATTTTTATTTACAGCCTTATTTTTTGCTTGTGCGTATTGGTTAGCTTTATCTCCAACAAAGTTAGTGGACCGAATGGGAAAAGTTTTAACTCCTACTTTATTAACCCTAATCGTCTTAATCTTTGTTGGCTCAATTATTAAACCAATAGGCGAATATGGAATGCCAACACATGATTATCAAACGATCCCTTTTGTTAAAGGATTTTTAGAAGGGTACTTAACAATGGATACCATTGCAGCTTTGAATTTTGGAATTGTTATTGCGTTAGCCATTCGAACAAAAGGTGTTACAGATGAGAAGTTAGTGATTCAAAGTACGATTAAATCAGGATTAGTAGCGGGATCACTCTTAATCTTTATTTACTTAATTTTAGGACACTTAGGGGCAATGAGTGGTGCAGTTCATGGTGAAACAGAAAATGGTGCTCAGACATTAACGTATGTGATGAATGATATCTTTGGGACACCAGGCGCTATTTTATTAGCGATCGTTTTTACATTAGCATGTTTAACAACATGTGTGGGATTAATTACTTCATGTGGTCAATACTTCGCTTCTTTAACACCTAAGATAAGCTATAACGGATGGGCGTCTATCTTAGCTTTATGTAGTATGACATTAGCTAATATGGGACTAAATCAAATTCTTTCGCTCTCAGTTCCTGTTTTAGATGCTATTTACCCAGTTGCCATCGTATTAATTGTATTATCAATGATGAATCGTTTGATTAAAGAAAGTTTTCTTGTTTATCGCGTCACGATTTTAGTGACTGGAATTGTAAGTGTCATTTATGCGTTGAATCAAGTGGGTATTCATTTAGGACTATTAACAACATTCTGTGAGAGATTACCTTTATATCACGAAGGTCTAGGTTGGGTTAGTCTTGCACTAGGAGCAACGGTAGTGACGATTGTCTTAGATCATGTCTTAGATTTAAAGAATACATCTGAACCTTTAGCATCTGTGAATTATATAGAAGAATAGTTAAAAAGAGGTATCTTAACGATACCTCTTTTTAATGAAAAGAAAACATGATTGGTGAATAAGGTGAGTATAATGTTCATAGGTAGGGGGGGATTAGCTTGGAAATTAGAGATTATCAATCAGACGATCAAATCAGTTGGTTACGTTGCCGAGTTTTAGCTTTTTTAGATACAGCTTACTATGATATAGTCATCAAAGAAAAGGACGTTTATCAATATCCATCGATTGAGCTAGTCGCCATAGAGGATGGAATCGTGGTTGGTTTAATCGATGTTGAGTATGAAGAAGAGCCAAATAAAATTTGTACTGCTCATGAAACGAGAGGTGCAATGATTTGGCATTTAGCTGTTCATCCTGACTATAGTCATCAAGGAATTGGAGTGGCTTTATTAAAAGAAGTCGAACATCGATTGAAAGAAAAAGAAATTACCTATCTTGAGGCGTGGACGCGTGATGATGAGTGGATTCATCGTTGGTATTTAAAACAAAATTTTATGAAGTTAAGTACCTATTTGCATGTTTACATTGATGGAACAAATGGGATTGGTTCACAGGTCAAAGATTTAGTTCCAATTCAGTCATTTTGTCAGTATATAGGTAGTGACCCGGATATGATTAAAAAAAGATATAAACGGGTTCATGAATGTACTGGATTTGTTAAGATGATTTAATAATCGCTAAATGATCCATAGCACTCTGTACGATTCAAACTAGGATCTTGTGATTGAAAATAAACATATATAGGAGCTTTAAGAAATTGTGGATAAAAATAAAATAGGTGTGGATCGCCTTGTTTGATCGCAGATAAGGTGAGCGGAAGATGTTTAATAAAAATTTCATTTCTTTTAGCTGATGATTCAGTGCCATCAACACCGTCAACTCTTACGCGAATATAAAAATAGTATTGTGAAGCACTATTAGTTAACCATTCACCAATCACCTCATCACGCATTGCTGTGAATTTTTCATAAGCAAATTCAGATCCAACAACTAAGAATAAGTCAGCTGTTTCATCTGAATGCGTTAACGTGTAACGTCTTGGACAGAGTTGACCCAAGTTAGGTAATCGATAATTGATCCATAATTTATTTAAATCTAGTTTATTCATTTCATCTCCTCCTTACTGTATCGTATGTGGGTTAGCCTATTTAGTGAAGATTATAAACAACAGAATCGAACATACTAAAAGAGTAGAATGGAGGTAAACTATGAGTGAAAAAAATGAATTTTATCGTTTGAAAAACTTAGAAGAAGCCAAACAAGTCATTGCCAATAATGCTAAGTTTCGAACTATTTATTTTAAATTTGAGGTTGGGCGTGGCTTACCTAAACATAATCATAATGGTTATGCTACCATTTATGTCATTAAAGGCGAAATTAGTATGAGTTTTAGTGATGGACAAAGTTATGAATTATTGACAGGAGATTTTTTATCATTTAACGCTTGTGTTGAACACGATGTACTGGCCACACTAGAAAGTGAAGTACTTGTAACCATCTCAGAGTCAATAAAGTAGAGATTTTGATGAGTACAGTCTTTTTATTATAATTCTTAACACTAAGGAATTTAATTTGTATGAATTTAGTTATTGCTTTTTGGAAAGAAGCAATAAGCTCGTTATTTCACCTTAAGCAATCAACTTAAAGTTTATTCCTAGAGGATAAAGAATAATGACACTAATTAATAAAAACTAGGCGCACTTCATCGCGCCTTTTTTTGTGGAAATATTTTGAATTTTTTTCCAATAACAACTTGATAAAGTAAACGATATCACCTACAATAGGGGTGTATTGGAATTGGTATATACCATCTAGCCTAAGAGGAAAGAAGGGATCCTTTATTGAAAAAAGTAGATAAACAACTAGATATTCCGCTACATTTGCAACTTTCACAAATTATCCGAGAAATGATTGATAAAGGTGAACTTCAACCGGGAGATGCTTTAATGTCAGAACGTGAAATCTGTCGCCTACAAGGAATTAGTCGAATGACGGTAAATAAGGTGATTGTAAATTTAGTAAACGAGGGATTATTGGACCGTCAACAAGGGAAAGGAACATTTGTAGCTTTTAAAAAGAAAAGACATCGGTATGAAAAGTTAGAAGGATTGACACAAATTCTAAAAAAACAAGGACTTGATGTGTCAAATGAATTATTAGAATTTAGTTTAGGCGAAAGAAGTCAAAATATACAGAGAAAACTCCAAATGGATCAATCTGTCGCTTATAAGATTAAACGTATTCGTTATATTAATGAAGATCCAGTTGTTTTAGAAACCGTTTATTTAAATCCGAAAATGTGTTCAAATTTAACAGAAGATTTAATTCAAAACTATTCTCTATATCATATCTATAAAGAAATCTATCAGTATAGGGTGATAAAAGCTGAACAAATTATCACACCAATAATACTTAATAAAGAAGAGGCTAAATTGTTAAAACAACCTCGAAATACACTCGCTTTAAAAATAGATCGTATTGTTTATACATCTGATGAAAAAGTGATGGAGTATACTGTTTCTATTTTTATGAGTAATAAACATGATTTTGAGATTGTTTTACACGAAGATTAATTAGACGAGGTGAGGTATGAGAGCGATCATTAATGGAAAAATTATTACACCTAGTGGAATGATAGAAAACAAAGTTTTAGTTTTTGATGAAACCATTCAAGGGATTCAAACTGAGATTCCAGACAATTGTGAGATAATCGATGTCAAAGGAATGTATGTTGCTCCAGGTTTAATAGATGTTCATGTGCATGGAAGCTGTGGTGCAGATACAATGGATCAAACAAAAGAAGCAATTGAAATCATTAGTACAGGAATTTCTAAAAACGGAGTAACAGCTTTTTTACCAACGACTATGACCATGAGCCAAAAAGATATTTATCGAGCTTTAGATATCGTTCGTTTATGTATGAATCAACCGTTAAAAGGGGCAAAAGTATTAGGTGCTCATATGGAAGGGCCTTTTATTAATGCGATTTATAAAGGGGCTCAGTCTGATGAGTATATTCTTAAACCAAACTATGAGTTTATCAAAAACTATACCGATGTCATCAAACTAGTTTCGTATGCTCCTGAAATGGATAAGGATTATTCATTTACTAAAGAAGTCAAAGAAAAAACAGACATTACTTTATCGATAGGACATACTAATGCTACTTATCATGAAGCGAAAGAGGCATTTCGTTGTGGATGCTCACATGTGACTCATTTATTTAATGCGATGACGCCGTTAAATCATCGAGAACCTGGAGTCGTTGGGGCAGCACTTGGAAGTGATGTTTTTACTGAATTCATCGCAGATAAGATTCATGTCAATTCAGTACTATTTCAATTCTTATTAGACAATAAAGGCAAAGATAAAATCGTGTTAATCACAGATAGTATGCGTGCTGGTTGTATGAAAGATGGTGTTTATGATTTAGGTGGACAAGCTGTATTTGTTAAAGATGGTGCAGCACGCTTAGAAAGTGGGAATCTAGCAGGTAGTATTTTAACGTTAAATAAAGCTGTGTATAACTTTTTAAAGCATACAAATATGACACTTGGTGAAGCTATCCATTTAGCTTCTTTAAATCCTGCGACATCGATCGGAATTTCAAATTGTAAGGGAAGTTTAGAGATTGGGAAAGATGCTGATATTTCGATTTTTGATGAACAAATGAATTGTTATTTAACGATTGTTGAGGGGCGTGAAGTCTATAATCAACTTCATTAAGGGGTGAGAGAATGAGAATTTTAGTTTGCAAAGATTATAATGAAGTGAGTCAAAAAGCAGCACAGATGATATTAAGTCAAATTACACTAAAACCAAATTGTGTGTTAGGTCTTGCGACGGGAAGTACACCAATTGGAATGTATGAAAATCTAGTTACTATGTATCAGCAAGGACTGGTTGATTTCTCAGAAGTACAAACTTTTAATTTGGATGAATATTTATCGATATCACCTACTAATGAACAAAGTTATCATTACTTTATGAATGAATATTTATTTAATCATGTGAATATTGATAAAAATCACATTCACATCCCAAATGGAATGGCTGACTCAATGCAAGAAGAGTGCATAAGATATGAGCAGCTCATAAAAGATGTAGGTGGTATTGATATTCAAGTTCTTGGTATTGGACATAATGCTCATATTGGATTTAATGAACCGACGATTAACTTTGAAAAAGGAACACATATTGTTGAATTAGATGAATCGACTCGTCAAGCTAATGCACGATTTTTTAATCATATTGATGAAGTTCCTAAATATGCGATTACCATGGGGACTGGATCGATTTTTAAAAGTCGCAAAATTATGCTATTAGCGACAGGAACTAGTAAAGCTCAAGCCATTCATGATATGGTTTATGGAAAAGTACAACCCGAAGTCCCAGCATCTATCTTACAATTTCATCATGATGTTGTTCTAATACTTGATGAGGAAGCAGCATCTTTATTACTCGATGGTGATTATAAAAGAGTATAAACATGAAGTGGGTTATGAAAATATTGATGCGATTCGCACAGTATTTTTATAAATATAAGATATCTTATGGAGGGATGAACAAATGATAAAGTTCCTACAACGTATCGGTAAATCGTTAATGTTACCAATTGCCTGCTTACCGATTGCAGGTTTAATGCTTCGTTTTGGCCAAGCAGATGTCATTGAAGCATTAGGTTTTATTCCAGGTGTTGATATGATTTTACCATTTTTAGCAGCAGCCGGATCAGCTTTATTTAATAACTTACCACTGTTATTTGCGGTTGGTGTTGCTGTTGGGTTATCAGATGATCAAAATGGAGCAGCGGGATTAGCTGGAGTTATTTCATACTTAACGCTAACAAATGTTTGTGCAGAGTATTGGGGACAACATTATGCAGTAGATATCGTTGGAACACTAGATATTTCATTTTTAGGTGGAATCATCGCTGGTGTTATTGCAGGTTTAGCCTATAACAAGTTTAGAAACACCAAATTACCAGAATTTTTAGCCTTCTTTGGGGGACGCCGCTTTGTCCCAATTATGACAGGACTTATTTCATTTGTTGTTTCTATTCCACTAGCTATCGTTTGGCCAGTCATTCAAGGCTTTTTAGCTAACGTATCCATTCAAATTGCAGGATTAGGAGCATTTGGAGTTGCAGGGTACATGTTCTTTAACCGTTTATTAATTCCGTTAGGATTACATCATGTGTTAAATTCATTTTTCTGGTTCCAATTAGGAGAGTTCAATGGAGCAACCGGAGATTTAAATCGATTCTTTGCAGGCGATCCAACAGCGGGACATTTTATGGCTGGATTTTTCCCAGTTATGATGTTTGGTCTTCCAGCTCTAGCGTTAGCTATTTATTTTGCTGCTAAAAAGGAAAAACGAAAAGCAATTGGAGGAATGTTACTTTCATTAGGATTCACCGCTTTTTTAACAGGGGTAACTGAACCTCTTGAATTTTTGTTTATTTTCTTATCACCTATCTTATTAGTATTACACGCCTTACTATCAGCTATTTCAGGATTTATTGTTGATTCATTAGGCATTTTACATGGTTTTACGTTCTCAGCTGGATTTCTTGATTATATTTTAAACTTTAACTTTGCCACTAAACCATTACTTCTCTTAGTGGTTGGAGTAGTTGTAGCCATCATTTACTTTACTATTAATGTGCAAAACTACTTCCAATTAATTTCCAGTTATAAAATACCAATGCAAAAAGAAAAAACATTAACTCAAATCCTTGTATAATTAAGTCTCGCACAACCAATTAACAAGGAGGAATTGAGTTAATGTTCATGGAAGGTATTGTATCAGATTCTCATTCAATTTTCAAATTTTTAAAAGGGCTAGACTTAGACTTATTTCTATCGAAACCACAGTTTAAGCATCTTAACCATTTCCTAAATTTGATGATTAGTGAAACTTATACGGGCAAAATCTCTGCCGTTAAGCATTGTCATCGGACAACTTTTGGACGATTTTTAAATGATAGTTCCTGGGATGATGAGATGATTTCTAATCAAATTCAATCCTATCTTCTATCTTGCATTTACAATCGTTCACATCAAACAGGAAAACCTATTTACGTATTAGTAGATGATACAACATGTGTTAAAACTAAGCCCTCGTCACAGGCGACTTATCCTATTCAAGGATGTGGTTGGCACTACTCTCATCTTCATCATCAATACGTCTATGGCCATCAATTTGTTACCCTGATGCTTCAATGTGATGACGTCACCTTACCGTATCAAATCATTCCGTATGAGAAAGATAAACAGAGTAAAATTGAACTCGTTAAGGAGATTCTCACCACTTTACCTAAACCGCCTCATAAAGGATACATCCTAGCTGATAGTTGGTATACTTGTGAAACCTTATTCCAAATCGCTAATCAATTAGGCTTTTATTACTTAGGAGGAATCAAAACCAATCGAATCATTCTTCCGAAAGGCTATCGTCCGAAAGGGATTCAACTTAAATCATTTGCGAACACCTTATCCCTCAAAGATCTCGACTTAGTCACAGTTGGATCAGAGACCTATTATACTTATACATATGAGGGTCGAGTGAGAGGTGGCCATGTCGTCAAAATCATTTTGAGTTGGCCACAAAAGGCTCCACTTGAAGAAAAAGCCTTACGTTGTTTTATGAGTCATGATTTAAAATTGTCTGCTAAACAAATTCTTAAGCACTACACGAAACGTTGGCCCATTGAAATATTCTTTCGTGAAACGAAACAAAACTTTGGATTGGCTCGTTACCAAGTTCGAACATTAAAAGGGATTAAACGTTTGATGTTAATGATTCAATTCGTTTACCTGTATCTAAAGCGTGTAACTAAGACAGGGGATTGTATTGGCGAGAGTTTACGCGAATGCCAACGAAAACAAAAACAGGAATTAGTTAAGTTCATTTACATCAAAGCGCAAACCGGAGTAGGGTTAAATACCATTTTTGAAGAATTGAAAATTGCATAGAATCAGTGTATTTTCACCACATGGAAAATTTTTCTTAAAAACTGCACGTTAATAGTACTTTACTGTCTTTTATTTTGCAATTATTAAGTTTAACTTGCCTACTCCTGGTCGTGAGGACGACGAGGATGAATTTACAGAAAATACAGTTATTAGCGGAGATTATAAAGATCTAGCAAGACAATACGTTAAATACTTAGGTGGAATTGATAATCTTTTATCGGTAGATAATTGTGCCACGCGTTTACGTTTAGAAGTTAGTGATTCATCACTAATTGACGAAAAAGGTTTAAAATCAGTGGGTGCTCGTGGAATTGTTCATTTAAATAAAACGAATGTTCAAGTAATTGTCGGTACAAATGTAGAGTTTGTCTCAGATGCAATCAAAGCTTTACTTAAGTAAAAAAGGAGTCTCCTTGAGACTCCTTTTTATTTGAAGTTATATTAATATAGAAAGAAATTTTTCTTATAATTGATATATAGGGATGTAAAAATGGGTCGAAAATAAGAGTTTTTTTATCTACAACACTAAAAAGTATCGGATAATTAATAGTATTTTATAAAATAATGTTGTTTTTATGTATAAAATAAGATAAGATAAAATTATAAATTAAATAGGTTTTAGATAGAGGTGCGGTAATTAAGAGTACTATTGAGGAGTGAAGACGTTGATTCAATAGGAAAGGAATTCTCGCCGAAGTCTATAGCTGATACTTTAAGGCTATAGAGCTGGTGTTAAGTATAATATGCTTAACATTGTCACAATAACTATTGTGGAGAGCTATCATTCCAGATTTAAATCATCCTAACTTAATTCGGTTATATGATAAAAGTCTTGAGTGATACTCAGGACTTTTTGATTGCGATGTTAAAGTCCCTTTAATTACTGTGGAGAATTATCATTTAAGAACTGGAAGTTAAGGGTGGTACTTTTCTTTTCTGAAGGTCTTGAGTGAATGGCTCAAGACTTTTTACTTACCTCCTTAAACTAAAAGCTATTTAAACATGAAATAAAAGGAGAGAGAAATATGTTAAGCTTAAAAAGAGCAAAAACACACGAAAAAGAGGGAACCAAAGAGTTTAAAGTTCCACATACATTAGTTATTATTTCTTTCATTTTAGCTATTGTAGCTGTGGCAACTTGGGTTTTACCAGCAGGAGCTTATGAACGTATTATTAATGATGCTGGAAGAAGCGTTGTTGTTGATGGATCATTTAGTTATGTTGAGCAAACGCCACAAGGAATTTTTAGTTTATTACAAGCTCCATTAGAGGGAATGATGGGAGCCTCTGAAATTATCGCGTTTTTATTTGTTGTAAGTGGAGCAATTGCGATTATTACAAAAACTCGTGCAATCGATGCGGGAATGACAAATGCAGTTAAATCATTTAAAGGAAAAGAAATGTTAATGATTCCAGTTATTACAGGATTGTTTTCAATTGGTGGAGCTGTCTTTGGAATGACGGAAGAAGCGATTCCATTTATCACGATGCTCATTCCTTTATGTTTAGCTTTAGGGTATGATAGTATTATGGCGATGGCGATCTCTTATATGGGATGCATTGTTGGGTTTGCTACTGCTATGATTAATCCATTTTCAGTAGGTGTCGCACAAAATATTGCAAACGTACAAGCTGGATCAGGTGTTGGATATCGTACATTAGTTTGGGCTGTAACAACGATTGCTGCAACATTATTTTTAATGTGGTATGGTCGTCGAATTAAACGTAATCCAGAGTTAAGTCCAGTATATGAAATCGACCAAGCTCGACGTGAACAATTAAAAGAGTCAGAGAACGAGCATATTGAATTTACGACTAGACATAAAATTATTTTATCGTTAATTTTATTTTGTTTAGCAGGGATTGTAGTCGGAGTTTTAAATTTTGATTTTGGAATTCCTGAAATTGCAGCATTATTCTTAGCAACTGGGATTGTGTCTGGGCTTATTGGACGTTTGAGTTTAGATGATATGGCTAATTCATTTGTTAGCGGAGCAAAAGATATGATTGGAGCAGCTGTTGTTGTTGGGTTTGCTCGCGGGATTGTGATCTTAGCTGAAAATGGTCAAATTATCGATACGATTCTTTATCAATTATCTAATTTTATCGGTCAATTACCTTCATTAGTTGCTGGATATGTCATGTTCTTTGTTCAAATGTTCATCAATTTCTTTATCTCATCAGGTTCTGGACAAGCAGCTTTAACGATGCCGATTATGGCACCACTTGGAGAGTTAGTAGGTATTACACCACAAACATCTATTTTAATTTTCCAATTTGGTGATGGATTCTCAAATGCTATTTTCCCAACAAGTGCAGTCTTAATGGCTTGTTTAGGAGTATCAGGTATTCCTTGGTCAAAATGGGTTAAATGGGTTTTACCGTTACAATTAATTTTTGGAGCATTAGCTATAATCTTTATTACGGTTGCCATCTTAATGGGATGGTCATAAGGAGATGTTAGAATGAAAGAGCAGTTATTAACAATTGGGGAATCTTTAAAAGAACGTTTAGTACAAATGAATCGCTTTATTCATGATCATCCGGAACTTGGAAATCAAGAGTATCAAGCAGTTGAAACATTAACAACATTTTTAAAAGAGCATAACTTTGAAATTAAATGTCCTGTAGCGGGATTAGAGACGGCATTTGAAGCTGTTTATGATAGTGGAAAACCAGGATTATCAGTCGCTTATCTTTGTGAATATGATGCGTTACCTGAACTAGGACATGGATGCGGTCATAATATGATCGGTGTTATTAGTGTTGGGGCAGGGGTAGCTCTTAGCAAAGTAATCGATGAAGTGGGTGGAAAAGTTTATGTCTTTGGTACACCAGCAGAAGAAACAAATGGTGCTAAAGTAACGATGACAGAAGCAGGGGTCTTTAATGGATTAGATGCGGTCATGATGGTTCATCCTTCTGGCTATACAACAGAAAGTGGAACTTCACTTGCAATGGAAGCTTTACAATTTGATTATACAGGGCGTCCTTCACATGCCGCAGCATCTCCTGAAGATGGAATTAATGCTTTAAATGCAGTCATTCAATTATTTAATGGTATTGATGCGTTACGTCAACACGTAACATCAGATGTAAGAATGCATGGAATCATTACAAATGGTGGGGTCGCTGCTAACATTGTACCTGAACATGCAACAGCACAGTTTTATATTCGTGCAGCTACTAAAGAATACTTAGCAGTTGTTAAGGAAAAAGTGTTAGGGATTGCTCAAGGAGCAGCTTTAATGACAGGAGCAACGTTAGAAGTAAGTAACTATGAGTTATCTTACGATGATTTAAAAACAAATGAGATTCTTTCACAAACGTTTAACGAAAATATTCGTTCACTAGGAATTAAAGAAATTCATCCACATAAATCAAGCACTGGATCAGTAGATATCGGAAATATTAGTAATATTTGTCCAACTATTCATCCTTATATCGGAATTGCTGATTGTGAAATTACCGGACATTCACAACAAATGGTTGACGCAACCGTAACAGACTTAGCTCATGATCGTCTAGTCATTGCAGCAGTTGCTTTAGCTTACACAGGATATGATGTATTATCTGGGGCAGTTAAATTAAAATAATAAAAAACCACCTTTTTAAGGTGGTTTTTACATATATATAAAAATAGTAGAAATATGAGGACAAAGGTGTAAAAATATTCAACTTATGATATATAATGATGAATAGATAGTTATTAGAAAGACAAAAAAGCATAGGAGGACATATGAAAATCAACTGGGATAAGAAATATAATACAATCGCTGTATATGCATTCATTGTTGTTAGTTTAAGTATTATTTTTTATAGTGTTATTTCGAAATTGGAGGCTTTTACAGGCAAACTAAATGAAATTATGGGGATTTTTCAACCATTTGTAATTGGTTTTATTATCGCCTATCTTCTGAATTTTATTTTAAAGTTTTACGAAGAAAAAATGTTAAAAGTAAAAGGATTCAATAAGATTAAGAAATCTTCTATTAGAGGGATTGGTATTTTTCTTTCATATATTACCGCAGGAATTATTATTTATGTGTTTATGCAATTTGTTTTACCACAACTAGTTGAAAGTTTAGTTGGTTTAGTTAATGACATTCCTAAGTATGTAAAAGAACTAACAATCATGGTTGAAAATCAATTGTATGATATGGATATTAATGAAGAATACATGGCGATCATCAGTAAAAAATTCACGGAATTAACAAATCTAATGATACAAGTTTTAACGAATTTATTACCGATTATCGGAAATGGTATTATGTCTGTAGCATCAAGTATTTGGAACATTATATTAGGAATTATTATTTCTATTTATTTATTAATTGATAAAGAAAAATTCTTTGCGCTCGGAAAAAAAGTGACGGCTTCATTATTTAATGAAAAACATACAAGAGTGATTTTAGATTTAGCTAAGCGCACGAATTTAACATTTGGTCGTTTTATTGGTGGAAAAATTGTTGACTCTGCTATTATTGGAGTTTTAACATTTATCATTTTAACCATTTTCAAAATGCCATATGTTTTATTGATTTCTGTTATTATTGGAATCACGAATGTTATTCCATTCTTCGGGCCATTTATAGGGGCTATTCCATCAGCGATTATTATTTTATTTGTTTCTCCAATTCAAGCCATTTGGTTTTTAGTCATCGTACTTGTTATTCAGCAAGTTGATGGAAACATTATCGGACCAAAGATTTTAGGAGATTCAATTGGGATTTCAGCTTTCTGGATCTTATTCTCAATTTTAGTTGCTGGAAAATTATTTGGATTAGTAGGAATGATTATTGGTGTTCCAATGTTTGCTTTAATTTATTCGATTATTAAAGATGTGATTGAAGCGCGCTTGAAATATAAAGGTCTACCAATAGAAACAAAAAATTATATGGATTAAAAAAAGCATAGGGGAGAATTGAAGTGGGAGAGTATACGAGATTATTTATGGGATTAATTAGTGGTTTTTCTTTAATTCTTTTAAATCATAAGATGATTAAAGAGAGTATTAATGAGGTATCTTTATTATTTGATCCAACTAAAACAGATACGCTATTATTTAGTATAGGGATATGGTGCTCAAGAATTTGCACGCTCTTATCCTTTTTAGGTATTTTAGTTGTTATAGGATTTTCAATTTTAATTTTAAAAAAGATACTCTTTAGTAACAAAAGCTAAATTAAAAAGTGGACAGTTCATACTGTCCACTTTTTTGTCATGAAATGACATAAATCATCAGTTAAACTCTCATATTATAAGTAATTATTCTATGAAAGGTAGGAGTCTCATATGCGGAATAAATTATTTATAATGATTAGTATAATCAGTATTTTATTTATGGCTTCTTTTCAAGTCTATGCTAGTGAGTTTATTCAAATTCCAGATCCTCACTTAAAATCAGCTATAGTAGAGATTCTAAAAAAAGATGATGACGAGAATATTACTCTAAAAGAAGCAGAAAGCATAAAATTCTTACCTCTTTCAAATAAAAATATTGAGAGCTTAGAAGGGTTACAATATTTTAAAAATTTGAATCATCTGAATTTAGACCAAAATAAAATTAAAGACCTTAATCCTTTAAAAGCATTAATAAATCTACAGATTTTAACACTAAGTGATAATTTTATACAAGATATCTCACCTTTATCTAATTTAATACAATTAAAAGATTTAAATTTAAATCATAATCAGGTGAAAGATTTATCCCCATTAAAAAACTTATTAGCGCTCTCTTATTTATTTCTAGCTCATAATAATGTGACAGATATATCGGATCTCAATCATTTGAAAGAGTTAGACTTATTTGATTACTCAGGAAACCATATTTACGATATTAGTAGTGTCACTAAACTTGGTGATTTAAGATATGGAGATATAACAGGTGAAATCATTCAGCTACCATCTAAGTCTATCAAAAAAGGAGACAGAGTTGTCATTAATAATCCTGTTAAAGATGAAAGTGGAACTGTTAAAAAAATTATGGTTGAAAATGGCGTGTATGATGAAGTGACTAATCAAGTGATATGGGAAAAGGTTACGCAAAGTCAAACCTTGTCGTATACTTTTGAAACCGTAATTCCTTATCCGCGATACGGTGGATTTATTGAGTTTTCAGGCACGATTTACGTAGATGTTGTGGTCGAACAAGGACAAGCACCTATCTTAAGTGGGGTAGAGGATATAACTATTTCTTCTGATAAACCGTTTAATTTACTACAAGGCGTAACAGCCTATGATACTGAGGATGGGAATTTAACTAATCAAATTAAAGTTGAAGGAAAAGTAGATATTTTGATACCTGGGAAATATGAATTAACATATAGTGTGACCGATTCAGATGATCAAACAGCGATCGCTCATCGAGTAATTACAGTTTCTCAAGAAGGAACTCTAGTCAATCAACGACCGGTTATTCAAGCTAAAAATCTTATTTTAAAAAAGGGAGAAGCATTTAATTTACTTGAAGGAGTAACAGCTTATGATTTTGAAGACAACGATTTAACATCTAAGATCGAAGTGATTCATAATACTATAAATATTAATGAAGTAGGTAGTTATGAAGTCACGTATCAAGTAAAAGATGAACAGGGGGCTACAGCTACTTTAAGGATAGAAGTTAAAGTTCGAGAAATTCCTGAAACGGGATTTTCGTTATTTAATTAAATAGGACCCCAGTTGGGGTCCTATTTTTGCATGAGATATTCTAATTTTCCTGAATCTTGATTCAGTTGTTCATTCATAATTTTAAAACCGTACTTTTGATAAAATTGAACAGCAGCTAGATTATCTTTATAGACAGTCAAGCTTAAATGTTGATATTGACTAAAAACATGATCAAGAAGTCTACGCCCAATGCCATGACCTTGATAGGGTGGATCAACGAATAAGGCTCCAATAAAAGAATACTCAATCACGCTAATAAATCCTTTAATAATTCCATCTTCTTCAAAGAGTGTTGTCTTTGCATTGGGCAAATAAGCATCTTTAACAATCTGATAATTTTGATGCCAGTAGTCAGTTGAAATAAAAGGGTGTGCTTTAATGGTACTTTTTAACCAGATATCCATCACTCTTTCAATATCCTCTGATTGCATGGTTCTAACTAAGTTGTTAGTTTTAGTAGAATTAGAGTCTTTATTAAACCAGCGATCAATTTGTTGAAGCATGGATTCTTTATTCTCCTCAAATTGTTTAAAGCGATGGGCATTAGCTCCAGAGGGATGAGGAAATCCTTGTAGTATTTGTACTTTTTTTA
>Ga0181475_10022_pt1 | contig 17028 bp, 17 predicted proteins | sample In4P11_FD_119096 | JGI IMG/M metagenome (GOLD analysis project Ga0181475, IMG submission 119096) | Clean room microbial communities from NASA Spacecraft Assembly Facility at Jet Propulsion Laboratory, Pasadena, California, USA -... ... | reverse complement strand
AATCGACTCCCAAATACAAAAGGTCGATCTCACCACGACGGCGACGGCGGCGGCCGCGGCGGTCCAGTAGTAGAGGATCAGGTACAGGATACACTACACCCACCACGGCCGCGAAGCCAGCTACTTTTACGCAGACGATGACGGCCGTCTAGCCGGACCTGTGTACCTAGCTGTCATTCGTTCTTGGAGGCTTGATATGACAGGCGCCGCGCCGGACCTTGACGTCGTTGGATTGTTTCTCGAAAATCCTGTTTTATTCTTTGTACCTTTATCTCGCAGGATTAGCGTGCGTGTTTGGTAGTAGTAGTAGTCTCTTGCGAAGTTGGAGTGGGAAGGGGGGTGTGTGCGCCGTCGTCTGCGTCGGGTTTCGGAGCGCAAGTGTCTTGCCTATCAGGACTGCAGGAAGCAAAGACCGGTGATACGACATTTGGTACACAGCATAACGCACTCAGGCCGCGCCTCCCCCCATTTTTCCTGCAACAGTAACGCAACATGGCCATGATATGAGGAGATGTCGCTCAATGGGAAATGCCCTTCTCCCCGCCTCGATTATGTACATACATACTTGGCATTGTTTCAGCAGCGTGCTGCACCCCACTCTCTCTCTCTCTCATTCATGTGGTGAAGTTGCTGCTGCCCCCCTGGTGCATTGGCATGCCCCGTGCGACGTCGGTTTTGCGAAAGACTCGGAACGATTCCTTTTGCCGTGACGTCTCCCGACAGCAGGCCATGCAGTGCAGGAATCGGAAACGCAGTGGCCCTCTTTTTCCCTTTCCCCTTCTTTGCTTTTCCCTTCGAGACTCTCTCTCTGTGCTGGGTCCCTTTTTTTCTTCGGCCCCGACCGAAATGCAAGTCTGCACGGTACGGCAGAAGAGTACTGTTGCGAAACTCTGGGCCAAAGCGTTTCAGCAGTTCAGAGGACCCCGCCCGCTCAATTGTATCCCGTGTTTATCTGAGGGGAGTGAGGGTGGGGGTTGGGCCCAGACTTTTTCGTAGCTTCGACTAACCGTATGTATGCAACGACGTCTTTGTTAAAGGACGAGACAAGATGGGCATAAGTTTTTGGCTATCATTGTGTGAGGCGGCTAGAGATATGCCCACGGCCTCGCGCTTGCGCTTCGTAGGGTCGTCTTCGTGCAGCAATATGGCCAACCAACATGCGAGAGCGTGCGACTTGGCCTGCTGCTAAGCGCACTGCGAAGAAGATCCCCAGCAGCCACGGTCTCAGTAGTACGGGCCATCGAAATCGAAGGGGATGATGTCGGCAATGCGTCGGTCGCGAGGGCCGTCTGATGTCGCTCATGCCTCTTGGTCATCCAGCCAGCTCAGTCCTGTCCTGCAAAGAAGATTAAAAGCCCCTCTTGGCTCTTAATGGGTATGTAACTTGAACTGGGTGTGCCTGCCAGCCTGATTGGTGTCTTGAGGTGTTTCACGCTCGCGCGCCCCCCCTGTCCTGATGATGGCAATATAAACGTGGCGATATATTGCTCTTGCTTGGGTCTTTTTAGGGCCCTCGTCGTTGCGAGTCGAGCTAGTTGGCTAGCTATTTCGTACGTCGTGCATATCGCTGCTTTGCGAGATAACAGCTTTTATTGCTCTGGTTATCTTTGTTGCTAATGGATACCCACTTTTTTCCGCTTTAGTCCCATTCATTCAATCCCCTTATATATTAAAGATAGCAATGGCGAGCTTGTTTGATTAGAGCCCTTGTGAGATCGCAGTCTAATGGGGCGTGCCGTTCCCTCTGGACGATAGATAGGCTCAGGCCTTGATTCGTGATGGTCGCGCAATTCGCGACGCAACCAACCTGCGTTATCATGCAGGGTATCCGCATCTTGCAGGCTGGGAAACAACTACTCCATGCAGAAGAAGAAACTCTTTTTGTCTTTCTCTCGAGTCATGTAATTTTTCACAAAGGTGTGTGGCTAGCTTTGTAGTAGTAGCATGCCAATACCTTCCTTTCGGCCAACCTCACTGCACACTCCCTGATTCATGGATGTCGCTCCGCAAACATGGGACACACAACCGAGCAGAGAGACTCGATTGGCTCGAGATACGGAGCCAGCGTTGTCGGGCAGGCAAGAAGAGACGAGGTCTTTTTCGCGACTAGTTCGAGGCCCATCATCATCACCTTGTTCTTCATTTTAAAAACAGAGGCGCCGTCTAATCTATGATTGGATGGGACCATTGGCTCCCTCGATTATCTCATTGGTCAATGGAAGGGCGTGGGCTTGGTGGGTGGAGGAGGGAAAATCATTATTTTTTTGATAGGCATAAGCAGGTCATGCGGCGTCCAATTCGATCAGATTTCCCGTGGATTGCGTGGGTCTTGAGGGCAGCAATAGCAGCACGCCGATAGATAGATTGCTTTAAACGACGATGATGACGATGATGATTTTGCTGCTGCTGCTGCTGTTGCTGCTCTCGGCTCTCTCTCTTGGCTCCGACCGGAGCAACCGCCGTAATTAAGCATGCTGACATGAAAGGATTGTTGCAAAAAGACAGAGAGCGAAAGCGTCGTCGTGTGGTGCCTGCAAATCATGCGATCGCGGATGTACATGCCTCCATCCTTCCTTCCCGTGTGGGGGATCAGACATTGGCAGGTTTCAAGGCAGGCACCTCCCGTTCCTGCAACCAATGCACGTTCCGTATTATGGTGCAAGAGCAAGCGTCCCTACTTGCGTGCCCTGCCCTGCCTTGGAAAGAGCAAAGGAAAAAAAAAGTGCCTGAACGGCGACGGTTGTGATATCTCCACCTCTTTGCATGCATCCCGTGGGTTGCAGGCTAGCACGCTCCACGCTCCACATTCGGCCCGTGGGGGTGGACCTATATCGATACTCGAGTATCTGTGCACGCAACTGACGGACAGAGCGTGGGGGGAACTCGTTGACCCTGTTATCCGTTGTTGGAATTTGAGTTGCGCCGTTTGAAGCTTTTCATGTGCACGAGTTGTTCGTCGGTAACCTTTCTGCGGAGTGCCCGACAAAAGGGTTGGTGCTTTCACGGGGTGGAAAGTATGTTTGGGATGAAGAAGAAGAAGTGTCTGGTAGAGATGTAATGATTCATCTTTGTGGTGATTGTTTTTTGGTTGTAACTATCTATGTGGTAACCTTTCCATCATCATCATCATCTTCATTCCTTGAAGAGTATCCTAGATGATATACCACGAGTGCTCCATGTACCGGCCCCACCCTTCCTGTGAACAGTGATGGAGTCCTACAGGGAACTCTTCCATCTGAAAAAAGCAAAACAAACGCGCCAGAGTGAGGAGTCGGACAGTGGTCGACGAGAGCATAAAAAAACAATTGGGTATCCTCCGAAATCCGATTCACCATATCAAGCGCCATCTTCATTCATCCTTCCGTTCCCATGCCCGTTGTAGAAGAGAGCCCATGCAATGCATGTATACCAGAACGCCATAATCGTGTGTGCTTTTAGTACATTGACCCAGAAAAGAGAGCCGATGCGTGAATGAAATAAGTTTGACTCGGGCCGAGTAGCCGAGTATGAATTTGTTGTAGAGTCAAGGGTATGAAAAGCCTCCTAAACTCCAAGAAAGTCGCTGCCTAAGATGAGGGAACGATGAACATGTCGTGCATCGTGATGGTCGTTGAGCATATTGTATGTTCGCATCATGTCTGGAAAGACAAGTTCGTAAGAAGCGGGGTTGCTGAAACAAGGCCCGGGATGCTTGATGCGTGGCATGGAAGCGTCGATAATATTGGGATGCGAGACCATTGTATCAAAGACCGGTGTTGCTGCTCAACGAGCGCCTCTTCATCTCGCGGATCGAGTCGAAGGAGCTGACATAGCCTTGCAACTCGTGTTGGGTTTGTTGTGACATGGCTTGGTTTGTCGGCGTGCTGGCATTGCTCGCAGCCGAAGCGAGTGAACTTCGGGAGGTAGAAGGCGACAACACCCTTTCCCTCGAGGCAGTTTGTTGTGAGGTAGGCTTCGAGATGGTTTCCTTGGATATGCCAAAATCGAACCCGGTAAAATCAGAAAAGTCGACCGAGCCAGAGGATGAGGGAGATGCGGGGGCTGAGCTGCCAGCCTTTTCGAGATCAGCTAGGCGGCACGCCTGAGAACAGTAGACAGAGTCGGTGGTCTGCTTGTCACAAGCGAGGCAGAAGTCGAGGAAGCAGTCCATCTCGATTGACTGGGTGATGTTTTGTTGGATGTGTGTATGAGTACAGATGGACGTTGGTGAGATCGACCTTTTGTATTTGGGAGTCGATTACTATGAGTAATGAGAGGGATGAATCATCAAGGTGGACTGATGGCGTGCTAGCGTGAAAATGTGAAAGAGTCACAAGTTTGAAACTGAAAAAGAGCACGGTATTTGTCTAGTGCAAGAGGCAATGGGCAATGAACAATAATGGCATAATATGACGGGAGCAGAGCTAGAGTATATGTACTTGGATGCCCAGCAAGGTGGAGAAGCTGCCTGCTGCTGGTTGGCACGCGCAGCTACAGGGTTCCTGCTGCAGGTGTATGCACCTCGCCCGACTAGAGCACTCGGCCTTTTTGGTGGCGGCGGGATCAGAGAAAGCGTGGGGAGAGGACATGCTACCGTCTGCCGATTCCCAGCAGAGCCTTTTTTCCCTCAATCAATGTCCGTAAGCGAGTCAGCTGTCAGCAAGGTTGCTCTCCCATATGTCTGTGCGTCAGGGATAATTCCTCATGCTTGCGTGATATGCCGCCAGGGCATCTCCTCATTCGTCCTAAAATTGTACGGTTGGCTCATGCATCCAGCTCGCTCTTTGTTCAATGCGTTGACGCACTGGCTTTCCACATCAAAGAAGATTATTGCATCACCATTGATTTTTTTGCATTCCGATTGCGCCTTTTGTTTATCGCACTGCCGTTAGATCACGAACAGGTGCTCACTGTGAGTTGCTCACGAGGCTCATGTTTTGAGTTGGAATGTCGCGCGGCTTGAACGGGACTACGGGAGAGTGAGTGAAACTCGAGAGCCCGGGCCTCAGGTACCTTGACACCTTGATGTCGATGAACAGTGCGTTGAAAATACTGGACTGATGATCGTTGATGGTTGTCGTAGTGGTTCGGACCGGACCCACTCTCAGCGGTTACTCCCTTTCTGCTCGAAACACCTTCAAACACATCTGCCTGACCTGACTGATAGGCATCAGCGTTTCCCTATCAAGAACCAGCTACACGTGTATGTGACCTTGCAGAGTTTTACAAAGATATGGCGAAGCTCGCTCACGAGTACAAAGCATTGCTGCCGAGTACGTTGAGAGACATTGAATGCTCAGATGGACACTCTACCTGTATCAACCAACCAAACAACCTCCACGTATCTCAACAGCAATAACGCTGAAGGTATCGAGATGTTCAATGATCACTGGTCGACGAACCGCAGCTTTCGAAACGCGCCGCTCGGTTGTGTTGATATGTTGGTTGAATCCCCTCCGTCTTCCTTGGTTGGCTGGACCTGAGGGGTGGGGCGTGTGGCTACAGCCCCCACGACTAACGGGAGTACCTCCATGGTACAAGCACGAGATACAAGTTATGATTTCCGGCTCAAGAAATGAAAGAACAATTTACCGCGTAGCAAAAGTCTTAGACGCTAGCAACATAAGACCCGCGTCAATAATGTCAGTGTTTTTCTTTCGTGTCTCCTATTCTTGTTGGTTTTCTTTGACGCCAGGGGCATTGTACCTTTTGTTTGTACCCTCGGTGTCTTTCCCGGTATGGTCACTCGCTCTAGACAGACACTTAACTTATACATTTTCCTAGCGCACAAATCTCGTTGCAACGAGGACGGAATGACCTTTGCACTTGAGTTGTGATCATTCTGCTGATACGCTCCGTGCTGTCGAGTCCAACCAATGTCGAGCGTTGTGTTGGGTTGGGTTGCGAATCTCATACTCGTGCCCCACTGGACCGTATGCCACTTTCTCCCATACACACTTTTTCAGGTGCGAAGTGTTGAAAGCTAGCCCCTGCCATCTCCTGCGCAAAGCGCTTGCGCAAGTGTGCGGCTAGACTGATTATGCACAGATTAACGTGGCGTTCGTGTGGCGTATTGTATTCGTGCTTGTTGGGTTGATTGATGAGTTCGCTTGGATGCTGCGGCCATTGTCCAGCAGCCTAGTATGGCGCCCTTCATCGCTCAAGTTGCAGTGCACTTGGTACAGCTATCCAACACTGTTGTATGTGCAAGGCTTCCATATCGCATAGTCAACCACATACCAGCCGAAGGTTGAAGCCCCAAGACCATGGTGCTCTGCAGATTCCCGAACAAGTCGATCTTCAAGGTCCAAGCCACTGACCTATTCATTCCATAGATCGGAGAGCCTCGAACCGAAGTTGCAATCGGGTTTGTACTCCGTACACCCTCGGACAAGATCGTAGTGGTGGCTTTCTCCTCGATAGGAGGATCAGCTGAACACCCTTACGAGCATTTATTGGGCGCATTTTCCATTTATGATTAAACAACCATCCAATTGATTGTCCTCAGTGGCTGGAGATTTACCAATCGGAAGATATCACAAACTTAATCTCGCACTAACGACGCTACCCCATGTTGTTCCTACTCGAGCACGATCTATGACGACAACTCAATACTAGCACTGGTTCAGTCTCACTACCGTACTGATGCGATCATGTCTGACGGTCTGACGTCTTGAAGTTGGAAAAGTTTGAACTTCCCACAAGAGGGACTGTTTCTCTGCTCTACACCTATTCTCACAAGATGCCGGGATCAGGATTAGATTCTCGCGAACCACTGTTGAAGAACAAGCAGCCTTCTCAAACACGATTCAAGATGGGTAAGAAGATGGAACAACAGAAGAGGAAGAAGGTGCTGGTTGTAGGTGCTGGAGCTGCTGGTGAGTCCAGAGATTCAATGCCTGGTGTACGACGGGCTTATTACTAACATCACACCCAGGAATGTCCTGCGCCCACCATTTAGCAGAGCATCCAGAAAAATTCGATGTCACCTTGATCGATGCAGTCGATCATTGCGGCGGTCAAGCATACAGCATCCCAATCGACAAAGAAAAGTATGGTGCCAGTTGGATGAATCAAGGTGTACAAGGAGGCTCGTACATATTTCACCACACCATGACAATGTTCGCAAGACAGGGCCATCACGCCGACCCCGTCAAACTCCAAGTATCCTTTGGAAAGGATGAGCAATTCTGGACCAACGTCTATTCTACAATGATGCTCAAGAAGCACGAAAAAGAAGTCAGGCGATTCTACACTATGCTCAAAGTGGTGAGATGGTTCGAGGTCTTCTTTGCCCTCGTGCCTATCAAATATGTGGTCAAGATCTTTTGCTTCTCCGAAGAGTTCGCCAACGTCGTCGCTCTTCCCATGGTCGCATTGTTCTTGGGTACCGGAAACTACGCGCCAGAGGTCCCCACCATGGTGCTAGAGAGACTGTGTACAAGCCCTACCTACGGCATGTGGTACCCACCGGACAAGTCAAGCGTTGCCAGCAACCTCCCTCCTATGATTGTCTTCCCAAATCTGAGCGAGTTCTACGGCGATTGGAAGAAAAACCTGGTCAAGAAGGGCGTTGATGTGCGGCTGTCTACCGAGCTCACACGGGTGGTGAGGAGAGACAAACATGGCGTAGCAGTCCGCTTGATCGGAAGGACACCTGCAGAGGATACTCACACGCAAGATAGCGCCTGGGTGCCGAACACGGTTGAGGGACACAATGGTGATGCAGATGCAGAGGAGGTCGAAGAGGAATACGATGAGCTGGTTCTCTGTACACTGTGAGTTGAACCAGAATTAATGTCAAGTATGAAGTACTAACCCGTGGTCCAGAGCTGACACCTCGAAACGTGTTTTGGCGCCAACTGCCAGCTGGCGCGAGAACAAAGTGCTTGGTTCTGCCAAATTTGCCAACGACATCACAGTCACTCACTCAGATGCAAATTACATGCGCAAGCACTACGAGATGCTTTACAATGAAGAGCAAGCTGTCGCCGAGCTAAACGGAGTGGACCAGACTTCGCGGCTCGAAATGGCGAAGAAGGAGTTCAAGCCGATGTATCTAATCAAGATGTATCAGCAGGATCTTACAAAGCTGGAGATGAGTTTCAATGGTAGGTTCATGGCCGACAAATGCTTGAACTATCGTAGCTAACCTGTCAGCCTCAAACTATCAATCGCAATTCCCTCCGCATGTCCCCCTAGACAATGCTGTTTTCCAGACCATCTTCCTCAACAAAGATAGGGACGGACACCTTTGGGACATTGATGAGATTGACGAATCCAAGATCATCAGAAAAGATTGGTGGCATCAGCTATGCCATTCCTTCACGCATTATCTGTTTGTAGTTCCATGGATGTGGATGCTCAACGGACACAAACACACCAGACATGCAGCTGCATACACGATGGTGAATGCACATGAAGTTGCTTGTATCTCAGGAATAGCGGCAGCCGTTGATTTGGGCGCCGATTATCCCGAGGATCTCGAACGAGACAAGTTTGCACTTCTGGCTTTCAGGTTGTATTATCTTCTGGCCTACGGAAAGTGGTACCGAAAGAAGCATGCAAAGTCGGGACCTGGCGAAGACTACGCAAGCGGGCTGTATGGGAGCGTTTATCAAGGCCCTGGTGTGTCTGGCGAGGACCGTTCATGCTGGAAAGAGGAAGTAAAAAATGGTCGATCTCTCGAAAAGTGGACTTAAATGTATCATGCGTCCGAGGTCATGCGGTTGGCACCTCTCTTGTTGAAGTTTAGCAAAGGTCATATGGCTTCTGTATCATACTCTTCAATGTTCGTTCTACATCCTTGTTATAAGCTTCGAACGAGAGGTGAGGCTCGAGAGAACCTTTCGCCAAGGCTGGTCAGGACAGATTATGTCAGCAAGACAGATAAGACAGAAGGAAATTGCAGTGCTCTGAGTCTCTATTTATTCAGGCGGCATCACTTACCTTGCGAAACCACTGCTTGTATTCAGATAAAAGCATCTATTTGTAGCGCCACGTACATTTCCACGAAGGATTACTCTGGCTGTTGTGAGGCGAAGCATTCTTGTTGTTTGTTGGCTAAGCATCCTTGGTATCTTGGGAGCACCTGTGGAGGCTGAGCTTTTGACCGCTACGTTCCTGTCCATGTTCCAACATTCATGGCAGCATCGCGCAAGTCACTTCGAGTGTCATAGGTAAGGACCTGTATCGTTCTCCTTGGCTTGCTGAGACTGACAGGCTCACGAGCGTCATCTAAAAGATCGCACCAACTACATCTTACCTTTCAAGGCAGAGAGTGCTTTGACAGCCAAGCCAATGTGGATCTGCCGTCCTTCTTGATCATTATGTTATTGCACCAAGACGCGCTTTCGCGGTGCTGAAACTCGAAGTAATTGCCGTGCACATCTTTGTCCCGAGATGGCGAGCGAGCTTGCCGTCCTTCCCATGATCCCCGCTCTCCGCAGCCGCAGAGTATAAATATCAACTCGAGGAAGCGATGATGTAGGTTTCACTTTAGTAACAACCATGCTCTTTCAACTTCTCTCCCTACTTGTTATTCAAGGTGTGGCGGCTATTGACCCAATAGCACAGCTCAACTATACTAGCTACCAAGGGACTGTGCTGTCCAATGGTGTTACGCAATGGCTAGGTAGGCGCTCAGCCTGAGAACGCCATCTAGCAGTAGACTAACGGGCAAAGGCATACGTTATGCAGCACCACCGGTCGGGAAACTTCGCTTCGCTGCACCTCAAAACCCTCTGGCGAATGCCACCCTTCAGCAGGCGAATACGGTCAGTCTATTCGAGCTAGAAATTTGCACAATCAACTCACATCTTACAGCATGGCCCAATTTGTCTGGGTACAGGCTCCGGCGGACCCAGCAACACAAGCTCGGAAGACTGCCTCTACCTTGATGTCTACTCCCCATCGAATGCTACGTCGGACTCCAAGCTACCAGTCTACTTTTTCATTCAAGGCGGTGGATTCAACACTTTGTCTAATGCAAACTACAAGTAATCACATCCCTCATGAGCGATTGCCTCTCATATTCTAACCGATACTTACAGTGGGAGTGGCTTAATCGAGGCTTCCGGAGGCAACATCGTGGTTGTGAATTTCAACTACCGAGTTGGACCTTATGGCTTCCTTGCAAGCCAAGAGGTATTGAAAGGAGGATCTATCAACAACGGGTTGAAGGACCAGAGGAAGGCGCTTGGTGAGCATTCTGATCTTGCGGTCGAAGGATAAACCGGTCTAACATCGATAGAATGGGTCCAACAATATATCAGCAAGGTGAGTAAACCTCAAGCATCCTATCTTTGGATCGAAGATAGATGTCCCCCTGATCATCCATGTCATTGGATCCGGAAGCTGGTTGCAGGTCGATGATCACAGACTCAGACGATGAACCCTTTGCTTGTTCCCCTGAACTTTGACATATACTAACCATTCTTTACAGTTTGGCGGCAACCCCGGCCATGTCGTACTCGGGGGTGACTCGGCAGGGGCTGCATCAGTCAACCTACAGCTCACAGCCTACAAAGGAAGGAACGATAACCTTTTCCACGCTACAGCTGCAGAATCTCAATCCTTCGCCGCCATACGAAACGTAAGCGAATGCCAATATCAATACGATACTCTCGTAATCCGCACAGAGTGCGCGAGTGCGAATGACACCCTCTCCTGCCTCAGAAGTCTCAACGCGACTTTCCTACAGCAACAGAACATCAACATTCCATTTCCTGGAGCCCAGGCCGCTCCCCTGTACATGTACGGGCCAGTACTGGACCTCGACTTTATCCAGGAATACACATATGCCGCATATGCCAACGGAAACTTTGTGAAACTGCCTGCTATATACGGCGACGACACGAATGAGGGAACAATCTTCACTCCTATTGGCACCAATAACATTTCCGATTCGGACACGTTCCTGAGAGATCAGTTCCCCTCTCTCACTTTGCAACAGCTTGCCACTATCAACAGTTTGTACCCTGTGGCGGAACAGTTCAACGATACCGGTCGTTATTGGCGTCAGGTGTCTAATGCATATGGAGAAATCAGATACAGTACGATTATTCTTCGGATCAATGGCTCCAAGACAAATATGCTGACATTTGACAGTCTGTCCTGGTATTTTCATCTCAGGCGTATACGCCAACATGAGTCTGACAAGCAACTGGAACTGTAAGCATCTTCCATAACCCTCCACCACGAACCCGACTAACAAACCCACCACAGACCACTGGAACGTCATCGATCCGCCCAGAGCAGAGACCGGTTACGGAGTAACGCATACAGTAGAGGTAAACGCGATCTGGGGCCCAGCCAACGTCAACGGCGGCGCCCCCGCGAGCTACTCGACGACAAACGCGCCCATTGTGCCCGTCATCCAGGCGTACTGGACAAGCTTCGTCCGGTCGTTCAATCCGAACACGTATCGTCTGGCTGGATCGCCCAATTGGGATTCGTGGACCGAGAACGGTTACCAGAGGTTGATGTTTCAGACGAATAACACGCATATGGAGGTGGTTCCGGCGGATCAGAAGGCGCGGTGTGCGTATCTGTCGAGCATTGGGGTTGCTCTCAAGCAGTGATTGCTGTGTTTTTCTTTTATCGCTGCCATGTATATGTTTTTCATGCTGGGAGGAAGAGACGTTGGAGACGGAGATGGGCATAGGCATAGGCATAGGAGGTGCGGAGGAAAAGTTGACCGTTTTTACATATCCAGAGCATTTCTATGAATTCATGGCTTGATTGTTGGAAACACATCTCCTCCGATTCTGTTTATACTGCCATCAATCGCTCTGTTTTCTTATAGTCCTCCAGTATGTCTCCGGTTCTCAAATCCAAATGGGAGATGTTGCTTGACCGAGTGCTGGATTGACTGTCGGGTTCATTGGGTTGGTTTTGTGATATGATATGAAATCCCAACTCGTTGTAATGTGAAAGCCCAGTTAGTTATAACATTGGATTTAGGGCTCAATTGACGATTATTCGATACAGTGATCCCATCAAAACCATATACTGTAGCTAGATGTTCGAATAAATGACTGTATAATCATTAGACAGGGTAACCCCATAATAATCAAAAGGGGTCCCTGCAACACGACCATATACAAGAAGAAAATCAATTCATACATATATAGCGCAGCACCGCTAACCAACAAAAAGACGAAAACCTCTCAACATTTGGCAAAAAAGGAAAACCCTACCAAAATCCAGACAAGACCGCCGTCTCACGCCTGCCCCAACTCAAGCTTGTCCGCAACATCCCTCGCGCCCCCCCGATCACCAATCATATTCAACCACCCAACCTCCGCCTTCCGCCCCTCCTCGTGCCATTTCTGGCGCGAGTAGTTGATGGGGCTCTCACCGTGCTTGAAGATGCAAAGGTCGTAGACGGCCACGCCCAGCAGGGCGCCCGTGATGGTCGCGCCCCAGCCGCCCCAGATCCACCACGCGTTGCTGGCGTTGAAGATTGAGCTCGGGTAGCCAAAGGCCATTGCGGCGAGGCGAGGCCCTAGGTCTCGGACAGGGTTGAATGCGGCGCCGGTGTTGTAGCCTGTGGTATGTTTGTCAGCTTTGGTGTTGTGAGATTTTGGGAGGGTTCTGGGCAGGGGGAGTTCTTACCGAATGCGAAGAGGAGGGTTGTTACTAGTAAGCCTATCACGAATGCGTGCATGCCTATAAAGGTCAGTTGAAATGTTCATCTTTTCATGGTGGTAGGGTGTAGCCGTGGATATGTACATACCAGCACCGGGCGGTGAATTAGAATCATCACCCAAAGCTATGATGCCACATGATAGCATGCCTGTCCCTAAAGCTTCTGTGAAGAATGCGGTGGCTGGTCTCACCCACTCCTTTGGCTAGGATGAAAAGATTAGTAGGTTTCAAAAAAGATGTATGAAACTATGCGAGCAATGGCATAATCTTACCTGAGTGTAGATGGCCGTTCCAGTAGAGCTGGGTATCAACGCTCCGTCGACATACAGGATTGCGTCTCGATAAATCGCAATGGCAATGAGAGCGCCTGTGAATGCGCCAAGTCTGGAACGAGGTTAGTATCCGTGCCTAATTGTACGAGTATGCGTGGATCTTACAATTGCGCCAAAATGTAAATTGGTACACGTCTGGCTGGGAACCCTCTCTGTTCGTAAATGTCAGTCCACTTCAAATCGTCAATTCGAAAGATAGAAAAACTCACCCAGACAGATAGCATGATAGAAAGTGCAGGATTGAGATGAGCACCAGATGAACCACCTGCGAAACGTCAGCACCACAAAACATAGTACAAGAAGTGCTCTTGATTCTCACCTGAAACATAAATTGAAATCATCGTTGCAAAGCCCCAAGCAAATGACATGCTCTGATACGTGCCGGCTTGATCCTGTGATGTAGCGACTTGAAGATTGCTTCCTACGCCGATGGCGATTAAGATTGTTGTCTGAAAGCGTCAATAAAAGCCTCCGGAGCCACACACAATGCACAAACTCACCCCTAGCCATTCACCGAGCGGATCTTGGTATTTTCTCCTGAAGCCGGCCCATCTGTTGAAGGGTCTGTCATCTACCGGCTGTTCGGGAGCCAGAGTCTTTTCGTCGTCCGAGACGTTGCCTGAAGGTGAAAAAGTGACATCCTCGCCGATAGTGCCGAGGGGTTGGCCATTGGAGTCCCTGGCCTGAGTGTTCCTCACGTGTACGTTGCCACTAGGAGTTCCTGGTGATTGTGGAGGAAAGTATTGTCCTTGGTCTTGCGCGTAATCTTGCTCGCCAATTCTTGCTTGTTCCTCTGTCCGATTTGCTCTTTCGTCCGTGTTTTGAAGTTGAGGTGCGGCCTCGGTCTCTCCTTTCTGTTCTCGCGCGACGCCAACTGGCTGTTCTTTTCCTGTGCTTCCCTTACGACGCATGAAACCGCGGACAGTATGTGGTAGATTGCCTCCCAGAGAGAACACAGGGTCATGTACTTCTTTCTCATACTCGGGGTTCAAATCTCTGTAACCTTGTTGCACATAAGTACCATGTCTTGGAGGCTGTCGAGGCTTTTGTTCACGGGGACCAGCAAGGGAATAAGAGGCTTCACGAGTGGCAGAGGGATATGTCGATTGGGAGGTCGTTTGCGGTCGCAGTGTGCTCAACGTTCTCTGTCGAATTGACTGGCCAGGTCTTTGAGCGGGTTGCTCTGCGTCCATAATGTAAAGTCTTTGCAACCAGTTTACAAGATTCTTCCCTCGAAATGCAAATGGGTCAAATGTCTGTGAACTTAGGCGGTATGTTGTAGTGTGTAGATGGAAATGTAGATGGGGAACCTATTGCAAGGGTGATCGGGAAGGTATACTTAATAAACGAACACATAGATACCAGTTCTTTCGCTGCTCATCATGACCTCGTTCTTGCCACACGTAGATAGATAGAGAAGTGGGTACCTGCTTCCACATGTTTCGCGCGGCGATATCTCGTTGACACTCTTTGTACATACTGCTAACCCACCTTGTTGAGCAGATTCAAGTTGAGCAATTACTGTGAGGGGATAGCGCAATGGCATGACGGCTCACAAGTCAGGCCCACCAAGCTTTTCTCTACGATCCTTGGGAAAAGCATTTCCCATGACGGGTTGTGTTGTATTTTCAAAGGTCATCGAGGTTCCTCACCACACGCAAAAGCGGGTCAACCTGTCAGATTCCGAAACCCCCGATCTCATCAGTGGGCCCTTTGGACCCGCAAAATTTGTTGAGCCTCATCGAGGAGGGTGCGATAATGGAAAAATTCAGAGCCCTATCCTTATCAAGACTACCATGTTTGCTTTGTGACCCAGCATGCCTAGTTGCTTACTCGAGTAACCGTGGCTATCCAGACATCGATATCGAACATCTAAGACAAATATGTACACATGTATGAGCACATTGAAACGTAGCACCAGGTGTTTGTTGAACAAAGATCCCAAAGTGGGACATGAATAATCGTAATGAAGTTCTATCATCGCATGTTCAATCCATTCAAACGCAAGCCCCCCATTTTGCATACCATCTAACTAAACGCCTGTTCCAATGCTTGAACAATACATAGCAATGAGCATCTCTAGTGTTTTCCCCGCATGGCTGCGGTCATCAAGAATCATTCTTTACTAAAACATTACTCTTCGTCATCGGTGTCGGGAGGGTGAGGAGTTCCCTTGGGACTCGAAAGCCAGTTCTGGTTACTTGTTAGTGTATGCTCAATGGTAGGTTTGAGGTTTGGGTTAAACTTACGATGTGTCTAAGTCTTCTCCTGACCTCCTGCTCCTTCTTGTCCTTCTTGGTCATCTTCTTCTTCTTCCTGGCCCTGAACTTCATATCACCTTCAGCATCGCTAGTGACAGCACTGGCGTTGGGAGAGCCAACAGTCGAGGCAACAGTGGATGGGACTGCAGAGCTGACGGCGGAAGAGCCAGGAGCGGAGTCCTCAAAACGGTCGAGGTTGATGGCCATGTGGCCCTTGCTGGTCAGACGACCGTCGGCAACAATCCACTGCTCGGGGCAGAGGGCGCCAACGAACTCTTCGTTGTGGGAGATCATGACGACACCGCCCTTGTAGTCGCGAATGGCGACGGCGAGACCACCAAGGGAGTCTCTGTCCAAGAAGTTGGTGGGCTCGTCAAGAACGAGCAAGTGAGGGTTGTTCCACATAGCGCCGGCAAGCACAACCTTGACCTTCTGACCACCGGACAAGCCGCTGATCTCGTTGTGGTTGGCAATCTCGGGGTCGAGACCGACATCCTCAAAGTGCTTGGAGATGACCTTGGGTTCAAGGGTACGGAAACCGAGACCTTCTCTGCTGGCCTCGTGGTCGTCGAACTCCTGGATCAACTTGGTGAAGCCCAGCTCAACAAGGGTCTCACGAGACACCATGTTGTTGTCCTTTGGAAGCAGGCCAACCCACTTGACTTCGTACTGGAAACTCTTCTTCCACTTTTGTCTTCCAATAAGGGCCTCGATCCTCTTGCCACCTTTGCCGTCACCAATGTCGACGAACTTCTCCATCTGTGCCTTGTCCTCATCGCTGAGGACACGGGTACCCTTCATCAGCACCTCACGATCGTCACCGTTGGCATAACGCCATTGCAGGTATTGGTTGGGAGTCTTTTCCAAGTGCATCTCGACGTGCTCGAGGGCGTGCTGCTTGATGTAACCGATACGCAGGTTAGGGTGCTTCTCGACCTTGCCCTGCTGGGGAACAGCCTCACCAGTCAAGATCTTGATCATGGTCGACTTTCCGGCACCGTTGGCGCCGATGATGGCAACGCGGGAGGACAGAGATAGCGCACAGCTGACGTTGTTGAGTGAGGGCTTGGAAGCTCCAGGGTAGGTGTATGTCGCATCAGACATGCGCAGAATGCTACGAGTGTTGGACTTGACACCGGTGAGGATACCGGGTGGGGGGAACTTGAACTGGACAAGCGAGGCAGAGAGAGTGTAGTAGCTCTTGCCCTCGGGCTTTTGCCTGACAAAGTCGGCAAGGTTACCCTTGTAGCAGACGAGCTTCTTCTGCTCGTAATGGTAGATGTCGGTACAGACTGCATCGAGGAAACCAGAGTCGTGAGAGACGATCAAAGAGGTGATCTCGGTGTGGGTCTTGAGGTACTCCTGCAGCCATGCAACGTTGGCGACATCGAGATGGTTGGTAGGCTCATCGAGCAGGAAAACGTCGGCGCGCATCAACATGGCACGGGCAAGAGCAAGCTTCATCTTCCATCCTCCGGAGAGGGAGCCGACGTTCTGGGACTGACGTCCTTCGGGACCGGAGGTGAAACCGACCTCCTCGAGAACGGCAACAATCCTCTCGTGGCCCTCAGCTTGGAGCTCGGGATCCTTGAGACAGTAGTTGAGGATGGTGAGGTCTGCGTCCTCGCCCTGGTTGTGCTCGACGAAGCAGGTGCGGACCTGGTCTTGGGGTGGGAAGCCCTCGAGCTTGCCGTTGGCGATGGCACGCATGAGGGTAGATTTACCGGCACCGTTGCGACCGCAAAGACCGTAGCGGTGACCCTTGAGCAGACGAAGGTTGGTGTGGGAGAGAAGAAGCATACCAC
>Ga0181475_10021_pt1 | contig 17071 bp, 19 predicted proteins | sample In4P11_FD_119096 | JGI IMG/M metagenome (GOLD analysis project Ga0181475, IMG submission 119096) | Clean room microbial communities from NASA Spacecraft Assembly Facility at Jet Propulsion Laboratory, Pasadena, California, USA -... ... | reverse complement strand
CCACGGCTACTCCCTCCTGCACGCCGCCGCCTCCTACAACCAACTCGACCTCCTGCGCGCGCTCGTCCAGACGTACAACGTCTCCCCCAACATCATCGACGAGGACGACGAGACGCCTCTGTTCGCGGCCGAGAGCGTAGACGTGGCGAGGTGTTTAGTCGAGGAGCTGGGCGCGGACGCGAGGTGGCGGAACGGCGAAGGCGTGACGGCGAGGGAGAGGATCGAGGAGGAGGATGACTCGCCCGAGGTGGCGGCGTATCTAAAGGAGAGGACTGGCGCTGATAGCACGAACAAGGCAGATGGTGATGCGGCCGTGAATGGAGAGGCAGCCGCAGAAGCGGAGGACGGGGCGCGACATCCGCCGCCGCTGCCGGAGGGCGTCAAGATCAACGTGGGCACGATGGAGGAGCCGGCCGATGAAGAGCAGGCGCCGGATCCGGAGTTCCGGAGACGGATCGAGGAGTTGGCGGCGCGTGAGGATTTTCAGGGTGAGGAGGGGCAGAGAGAGTTGAGGAATTTGATTGTGGAGGCTGTGAGCGGGCTTACGCTTGAGGGGCAGGGGAGGGAGGCTAGGAGGAGGGTAGAGTGATGGAAGAATGGGGTGTGCGAGGACTGTGTGATGACTGAGACACAAGGGTTTTACGGTCTGACTCTGTTTGCGGCGCTATTTCCTGACGAAGAACTTCAGAAGCATGAGATCTCATCCGTCATATGAGAAATGGGAAAAGAGTTGGAACTGCTACCTGCTGTCTGCCCTAAGAAGAGGTGTGTAATGACGAATGTGATCAGACTAAGCTTGTCGCAGCTTACGGGGGAGTATGATGAACTGGAAAGCATGAGTTATGTGTTAAGAGATGTTGCAATTTGAGTCAAGTGCAAGGGGGATGAAGGCCTCTTTTCCTTAGACGCCGCGAACCTTTGCGCCACTAATCGACGCCGCTTTCGCAATTTCGAGTCCGTTGCGAGACCTACCACTCAGCCGTCGTTGTCTCGACTCAGGAGGGTCTTCAGCCTGCGTCTTGTGCTGTCGCATGTGTAAAAGTATTGAGAGGAACAATGTGTAAAGAAACGCCAGTTCGGTCCAGTTGCTTTTGGTGAAGAGCGCACTGTCGTGCGAAGGATGTAATGTATTGAGAGATATGAGCAAGTGATCAGAAAGATTTGAATAGATGGACCTCGTCAAGCAGCTTTCACTCCAAATCTGACTCTGGGTGAAGAACTGGCGGAGTGAGATTCAATCCAGGAAAAAAGTCTCGTGTTTTCTGGTATTCAATTTCACTCATACCCACGTCCATCCCTATGTTCGTCGAAGGAGCTATCTCAGACTGTGCCAGGCGTTGTGCCGACGAACGGAGATCTGGCATTCCCACCGGCATTTGCAGCGGCGGAAACACAGCAAGATTTGGTTGCGGAGCTGGCTGCGGTGCTTGATTGAGCGGCGACCTGAACCAACGGCCCGAAAATCTATCGTAGATCTTGCGGGTGTTGGAAGAAGCGTGGTTCGGCTCGTCAGCAATGCCTTGCATCTTGCGGTCTTGTATCTCCTCTATGGTCTCATCTACTCCGTTGTGTGCTGGAGACGGAATTCCAGTTTGTGCGAAGGGTTTCGCTGGCGAACCGAGAGTTAAGACATCAACAGGGATTGACTGCGACACGGACTGGGCAGCATTTAGTGGCAGAGTTAGCTGCGGCGATTTGGTGAGCTGCGATGCGGGAAAGTCGGTCTCTGAAGCAATTTCATGCTCGATACTCCGCGTACCATGCTGAGAGGAGTTCATCTTGTTAGCGAGGTCTTGCTCCCTGTGGCTCCTGATCTCATCTGCGTTCTCATCTATTCCTTTGTGAACCGGGGACGGAATCTCAACATGCTCGAGAGTTCGTGGTAGCAAACTCAGCTTTGAGGTCGCAGCTGACTCTGGCTCCGCTGTAGAAACAGCATTCGGTGATGGCGGAGTGAGCTTTGGTGTACCGGTGAGGATATCCAGCTGCGAGGCCGGAAGCGCGCTTGCTAGAGAAGCTCCGTACTCCACATTGTTTGCGCCGTCCTCCTCCGATATCTTAGACTTGCTCGGTTCGCTCGATGGCAAAGGGACTTGTTGTGTTGCGACAAGGACGTTCGGCTGTGAAGCCGGAAGTCTGATTACCAAAGCAGCTCCATGCTCGACATCGTTGGTGCTGTTCCTCTCAGATACCTTGGGTTTACTCGGTTCGTTCGATGAGCCGCGTGCTTGCGCTCTAGGACGGTTATTGGCAGTACTCTCGACAGCCGGATTCGACCCTGTCTTGGTCAGCTTCGCCGGTACGACCTTCTTGCCACTGTTCATTCGTTGAGTCGTTTTTTTGCGTGGCACATCCGTGTCAGAAATGGGTTCTGCGGTACGCTTTTGGGCCAGTGGTGTTTCAGCTCCACGAAGAACAATTTCTTCCCCGAAAGCACTTAACATCAGTTGTGCGGCGGCCCTGAGCGCTGGACCAAGTCCAGGGAAGCGATTTTTGTCATAAAAATCGTCGACCGCCTCACCGTCACATATGGATTGTGCAACTTGGAGACATCTTTGTGCTTCATCTGCCGTCGTGATCTCGGAAAGCCTATTGCGCCACCACGTCTGTTTGATCCCGCGTGTCTGCAACGCGTCAGTAGGTGCTGGACACCGTGTGTAGGTTGCATGTTTCTCTTACCTCGAAATTCACCAGCAAAGCATCAAGGCGGGAAGCAAGTGCGTCTGGATCCTCCGCTTGTCTCACAAGCTTGCTGAGTATTGACCAGATATCGTCCAGCTCTGCTCGCATGCGACTGATGACCATATGCGCCGACATCCTCGCTCGAGCTCCTCCCAGCCTTCCGAGTTTTGTTTCCTTCTCTAGACGTTCCTCAAATCGGTTCCCTTGATCTTTCAATCCAGTCTCGATGTGCGCAAATTTCCTCTCTAGCCAAGCTTCAAAGCGTCGCATGATGACCGAGAGCTGTTCTTGCGTCACTAGAGACTCGTTCTTCTTCAAAACCTTATGCTCCAACTCCGTCTGCAACTGCTTGTTCTCCTTCAGTTCCTCCCGATAACTTGTGTCCCTTTTGTCCTGTCCCGCGAGGCGGCTTCTCATGGCCGTGATCTGATTCTGCAGATCTTTGATATGTCGCTCCTGGTCCACAAGCTCCGCTCGGAGGCGGAAGGATCCACTCTCTTCATTTGTCAAACGGTCCGTAACCTTGTGGACCTTTCCAGTCAGAGTTACTGATTGTCCATCCAGGGTCTGCAAGGTATCGCTAGTGCGCTGTAGTGAGGCCTCTAGGTTTGCAGGGACACTGGCTTCAACCATCTGGAGCCGTCCGGCCAAAGATTCAAGCTGCTGCGCCACGCCTTCCCCCAACTCCTGCTGCGCATGATAGAAGTTCAGAATATCCTGGTTGATACTGTCGATACGACCACTCATCAACTTCATGCTATCAAGAATCTCTTCAACATCCGTGGCTGACACTTTGCAATTGTCGTCTAACTCCGGTTGCTCGAAGCGGCTATCATGGGCATGAATTAGCTGAGAAAGTGCTTCTGCCATCTTGTGCTTCAACAGCGCCTTAATCTGGGTTTGGCCATCCTCCATGATCTTGAACCAGTCCTGGAGAAATTTCTCTGCCGCCATTGTTTGGTGATTATGACCCGAACTGCTGTCACCGTTTGACATGTGTGCGGATGCGGGAATTTGACGCTGCTAGCACAGCTGTAAGTAACAGATCTGTTCAAGGCAGAAAGCAACCTACAGAGCGTTCGGTCGGAACGGTGTGACACTGAGCGCTCCCACCACTTGCTGGGTGGGAGTGAGTTGTTGTCTTGTGGGGTGTGGTGCCGTTCATGATTGCAAGTCCTTCAGGAGGTCCTGGGTAGTTGCTTGTTGGCGTTTGTTACGGTCCGTCGAGAGGGATTAGCAAGCTGAAGCCGGAGTTGGTGGGGTCGAGAGTAGAAAAGAGTGTAGAAAGAGGAGAGAAGAGCGAAGATAGAAGAGAGAGGATAGAAGAGAGGAGGGAGGAGGAGGCAGGATGCGAGTGGAGAAAGCGGAGAGAAAAGAAGAAAGAAAAGGGGGCGCAGACGCTTTGAGAGTGAGCGAGAAGTGAGAGATCCGGAAGATGGACAACCACGACCAGATCAGCTGAAGGTTGAGGTTTGCGTCACATCAAATGAACTGTGCAAGGAATATAAATTAGCAAGCCTGTAAGCTTGTAGCAGCTGAAAAAGCACTTCTGCAGTCTGAAGCTACAACCAAAGTATGATCTGTTTCTATGTTTTCTCAGAAACCCTACGGCGTTTGAAGTTGGATCACTGTCATTAGTGTATACGACTTGCAGTTCAGGGATACGTGCAGTGTGAGGTTAGCGAGAGAGATGTGAATATATGTATATCTTGGTAGGCGAGCAGCCGTCTAAGTATTAGTTGGCTAGTGATGTTTAGTTGAGGAGCTGTAGTGGAACTGTCAGATATTCCTACAGCTTTACAGAAAGTTCAGAGCCACCGGGATTCTCAGGTCAAGTTTGATCAACCTTGCGACCATGCAACTAACCGCCTGATGAGCTTTGAACGAGTCGCTGAACACATATTGCGCAATAACCGAGTATGGCCCTCACTATCAACCCACCCCTTCTAAACTCTGCCAATCCATGGGCGACTACGTTATCCGATCTCCGTGAGCTCTATGACTGTCCCTATACCGGTGCAGTGACCACCCGTACGTGCTTGTTGAAAGGCGTTCCTCACGATGACAACATACATCAGTACACGTTCTTCAATACGGAGGAGCAATACTCAGCAAGAGACGGTGGTGCCGAGACAGCAGGTAGGTGAACGGCTCAATGTGCTTTATCAAGCGGCTACGTCGAGTTTCATATCGCGACTGAGCGCTTTTGGGATAGGCAGAGACAATGCGAGCCTCAACACGCTTGGCTATAGTCCTATATCGCTGAAGGAATATCTCGACTATGTACAAGAGGTTAGTGTCGAAAAGCCCTCTGAGCATGTCACAATATCTTCTTATGTATAAAGAATTACATCTATGCATGTGATGGTTATCAACAAGGGCCTTCTTTCACATCTGGCCAAATCATCTCTCTGCCAATGTTTTTTTGTCTCGCCATTCTCGCGTTTTTCGCAGAATCCAGAGAGCCTCCTTTGTACTACCCAGTCAGAACTCACTGACTCTGCTCCTGTCAGATCTCCCGGGGTCTTGAGGAACAAGCTCGAAAAAGAGCCCACGGTAGTCCCAAACCATCGTCTGGCCCTCCGAACAAACCGATCATCATATCTGTGACCGGTAGCGTGGGCGAGATTGTTGAATGCTATCGGCAAATCTTGTCTGTTCAGATCAAAGTTTCAATCCTCCTTGCGATGGAGATCAATCTCTCGTGTCCGAACATACCCAACAAGCCCCCTCCGGCCTACTCTGGCGCAAGGCTGGCGGAGTACCTGTCGGCACTAAAGGCGGTGATGGTCTCGTTGCGAAAGGATGGCATTGGGGACCATATCCCGATCGGTATTAAGACACCGCCGTACACCTACGCCGATCAGTTCGATCAATTAATCAACGCGCTGCTGGACTCTGCGAAAGGTTCGAGCTGTCCCATATCGTTCATAACAGCCACGAATACGCTCGGAACTTCTCTCGTTCTAGCCCCTTCCAAAGCGGCATCCGATGGCGTGACCAAACACCTCCCCGCCATCAACTCCGCCAATGGTACTGGCATTGGAGGCCTCGCGGGCGCACCGCTTCATCCGCTGGCTCTGGGGAACGTTCTTACACTGCGTCGAGATCTATCGTCCCATAAGGAGCTGTCTCACATCCGGATCATTGGTGTCGGTGGTGTGAGTGATGCGGAAGGCTACAAGAGAATGAGGAGCGTTGGCGCTGCAGCTGTAGGAGTAGGAACGGCTTTAGGTATGAAAGGGGTCGGCGTTTTCAAACATATTGCTGAAGGCCTGAACCTCAACCTTTGATGGTGTACGGAAGATCTCTTGAAGGTGTTGTGGTATGCTATAAGTGTCCGGAGCCCAAATTGAAATTTGTACCCCTCTTGCATTGGAATATATCCAGGATTTGATTATAAAACGTCAATTAAGATACTGAACGTGTAGTCTCTGAATGCACTGTTACTCTTCTCCAATTCATATGCGCATATGCGATAGCGGAGAAAAAATCTGGGTGCAGTTCAGTTTCTAGAGTTCAAAGCTTTGCAGTTCCTACATTGACAGGTGAAAGCTGCGCAGCCACCCCGAGGCGCAGTCGTGGCTAGTGAAGCTAGCCCTATCAGCCCGATAAAGAAGTTCACTCACAGCACCGACTCGAAAAGATGGGTAGAGAAGAGCAGCAAGAGGAGCGCGAAGTGCTCGCCTCCATCTTCCCGGACGAGATCACAGGTACCTCCATTCACACTCATTCCATTCAAACGACTGTCCACTGATCCACACGCCAGATGTCTCCGAAACCGACTTCCGCATCTCCATCAAACTCGACGTGACCACCGACGATGGGGAGGAGGACACCGATCCTCGTACGTAGTCTCTGATCTTTCAGTCTCTCAAGTTTTCACAGAAGGAAAAAAGACTCCAAACTCACACCACTCCGTAGCCACCCTAATCCTCTCCGTCCAATACCCTCCCACCTACCCCGACACCGCCCCGCACCTCGACCTCTCCTTCCCGCCCAACGCGCCCAAACACCCTTACCTCGACATCCAAGAAGACAAAGCTCGCCTCCTCGATGCTCTCTCCGAGACCATCGAAGAGAACCTCGGCATGGCGATGGTCTTCACGCTCGTCAGCACCCTGAAAGACGGCGCGGAGCTTCTGATCACCGAACGCCAGCGCGCTATCCAGGCCCAGAAGGAGTTCGAGGCCGCGAAGGCGGAGGAGGAGGAGAATAGGAAGTTTGCCGGGACGACGGTGACCAGGGAGCGGTTTTTGGAGTGGCGGGAGAGGTTTAGGCGGGAGATGGAGGAGGCGGAGAGGAGGAGGGTTGAGGAGTGGGAGGCTGAGGAGAAGAGGAAAAGGGGGGTGAAGGAGGAGGTTAGGCTTACGGGGAAGCAGCTTTGGGAACGCGGGTTGGTGGGTAAGGTTGATGAGGGGGATGAGGAGGAGGGGGTGGATGGATTGGAGGGGATGGAGAGGTTGAAGGTTGAGGCGTGAGGGGTTCAGCGGGGGGTGTAGAGGATAACTTCAGAAGCGGCAACTCAAAGTTATGAGGAGAATGCCTGAAGACGGGCGTGGGTTATCTAGGATATCGTGAAAAATTGACACCATACGCCTACGCTTCCATGCTTTTGTGCCGAAATGAGATGGGGAGACGGTACATATGCCCGACAAATGTCCCCAAATGCCAAATAATTAAGACATTGGAACCACATGGACAGACAATCCTGTATTCGATGCTATCGTGCGCCGACCGCTCTTTCCATGTAGAACAGATCCCTCGACCACGGCGGCAGTTTCTTGTCTCTTTCGTACAGAAACCCGCAGTTGTTGCACAGCGTCTGGAACCATGTCAGCTACGCACTCGAACAATGAACAGAAGGGAAGAAACCCACCCTGGGACCATTCGGACCATCCCTAACCGCCCAGACAGCAGAACCCCAGACCTTGCAATGCGAGCATCGCCAATTCTGCCGCTCCCTAGTGCACATGTCAGCCCCAACGTCAAAGTCCACTAAACCGAGCGCAATACATACCACTCCTGCAGCCCTCCAGCTCCACCTCCATACCCCGCACCCGTCGTATCCGGTGTGTCCCTCCCCTGCGGACTCAAGCTCCTAAACCGCCTCTTCTTCTTACTCCTCTCGCCCCTCCCCATCGGCTGCTCCACCATCTCCGGCGTCGCGAAATACTCCCCACCCTGCGGCATCCCGCCCGCCATATTCGCCGTGCTCGAAAACCTCGCCGTCTCCCTCCGCACCCGTCGCAACTGCCTCTCGCGATCCCCCTCGCGCTTCTCGATCTCCTCCTTGCTCAGCATCTCGACCTTGGGCTCCCACTCGTCGGCCAGGTGCTCCGGGTCGTAGCGCCAGCCGGCCTCGGCGCCCTCGGCGCAGTCGTTGTCGATCTCGCCGTACCCGACCAGCCCGCCGTTCTCGCAGGCCTCCTTTTTGAGCCGCAGCACCGCCTCGTAGATGGCGTGCGTCAGCGCGGGCACCCATTCGCCTGCGAGGCCGAGGTCGGCGCAGGTCTGCTTGGCGAAGAGCTCGGCGAAACCCGGGGGGTGGAGCAAGGACCATTCGAATTTGTCGCTGTAGAGACGGTTGAGGAGGTTGATGTTTAGGTTGACGATGCAGCGGTAGGTGTCGTCGGGGTTGTGGAGGTCGTCGGTGGGGAGGGGGATGGCGGAGGCTGTGATGCTGGTTGGAACAGGCAAGGGTGTTTGGGCACCATCGCCTTCTTTTTTGCCGTTTATGGGGGTCATGGTGCCGTTGGCGGGCGCAGGAGTGCTGGATACGTCTCGTGACCGCGCTGATTGGATAGCCGTGACCGCGTTCCCCTCCGCGTTGATGGTCGTTGTGGAGTGGAAGAGCGGGTGCATGGCTACACCAGCGTATTCCGCGAGTTGATCCCGTATCTGTTTTGCGATCTCCATGACGAGAGCTGGTTTGCGCTCGTTTGGAAAATCCAGCTCGTCCACAAATACCTTGGCAAACTGATCCGGCGTTATGAGCGCCTCGTGGAGGTTCCAGAGAAAAGCGTCTTTTAGCCGGTATTCTGGTGTAATGTCAGGCTGTTTATATGCTGGCAAGGTCTCGTCGATACCGAACTCGCGCGCATTGTTAGGCGTTGGTAGCGGAGCTTCAGGTCTAAAGGGCGGGACGTTCAGGTCTATGCGTATGGGTATGAGAGTAAGCGGTAACACAGATTGAACCTGGAGTTGCTTTTCGGTTCTGTATATAATCAATCCATCGTCAGTAACGCATCCAGCTTTCATGTGCCACAGCTCTTCTGCACTGCCGCCCTCTTGTCCGTGTCGCTCTGTATATACTGACAATGCTCGTTTAGGCTTGCCCATCCATTCCCTCCATATACCCTGGACTTCAACTGGCGCTACAAGCTCCTTTCCTAAGTGGCTACCTGGTGGGCCTTTCTCCGCGCCTGGCTCTTCCCTTCGGAGGCTGCGGAGCCCTGTAGGCCGCCTCGGTCCCTCACTATCGTCGAAATATTCATCGTCGTATCCGTCTTCGGCGTAGTTGATGGCCGTGGTACCACGCTTTGTCGTCCGCGGTGCAGGTATCTGGGTAGCAGGTTGTATTACAGGGGTGAGGAGAGAATTGCCATAAGTACGGATGCGCGGCGCATAGCTGGAGATGAAGGCTTGTGGAGGATGGGCCTTGACCCCTGTTACTGGATTCATGCTGCGCCGAAGCAGCAGACTCCTGTCGAGGAACCCCTCCTACTTTCACGCAGTAGTAGCCTCTTGTGCTGTGATATTCAGGACACGTCGTGATTGGGAGACCCGAGAGGCTTTTGTTCGAGTTCGCCCTAGCGTAGTTCTCTAGGGCGGCCACGTCCGTGAGCTTAAAAAGGGCTAGGAGACGCTGGTTAGGAAGATGTGTTGTACGTGTAGGATGAGTCTGTCGCGTTGACATGCCCATCTTCAGCGGCTTGAGGCTAACTGGTTCCTCGGCCATACCACATTGGGTTTAGCTGCCGCAGTCTTGGCGTCTGCCACCTATCCAAGGCATCTTGAAAATGGTGGTCAACCACCAAGTCACAGACAGCAGCATTACCCACACCATTAGCACAGTCTGAGCAAACTCTGGCGCTTATGTAGGCTTGTCTGGACTACTCAGAAGTTGGAAACACAATACCTCGTGCCAACGTCCGTGACCTGAACCTACTCCGGGCATTGTATGCTTAGTACCCAAACCCGAGCATCCAAACGCACAGCAGACGATGCTACGGCAAGCAGCACACCCACACCACAAGCACAGTCTGAGTAGACTCATCACAAGTGTACGCGTATCGGCTACTTGGACGAGATCTCACAAACACTACTATCGTGCGATGGGTGTTGTCACACCTCTAATCATGGCTGCATGGTTCAGTCGCACAGACCACGCACGTCTCACCCCATTGGTCCCCCCAAACTTCCTATTGAGCACGACAATAGGAACCCACCCCTCCCAACCACCGGCGGATGACAATACGAAACAACCGGCACGCGGCATGGTTTGCCTTGCACAGCGCTGTCCGGTTAGTGCCGCTTGATTTGCTATTGTAGCCACAAACGGGAAAAGTTCGTGCATTAGACATGGGGCAGGGCTTCCCAAGGGGTTAGGTGGGTGCTATTGTCGCCAAGTACTATTGATGCATGTCAGATGTGGGTTGCACATGCGGTTTGATGATGCTGAGCGGTGACAATAGCATTTTGGCTGGGGGTTTCTTGCTGTGGTGGAGGTGTAGGGGCTGGGATGGGCTATTGAGGCCCTGTCTGCGTAACAATCGCATGAAAGTTTGTATGAATATATCTTGGTGCTTCCACACTTTCAACACCACTGCTCTACAACACATCCCCATATACGCTTCTTTTTCTATAGCCAGGAGTCTTCCCATAACATCTCACACGACCATTAATATCGTCACCTGCCCTCCTACAGTCATCTCCATCTGAGCGCTCCACATCTCCAATCTTGTCGAATAACGACTCCCAATCATCTCCACCTATACCACCGCTATATCAAACACATAAATGTCTACTCCCCACCCCCAAAAAGTGCTGCTTTCTCACCCGCCACCCGACGACACTCTCCCACCCCCCTACGAATCCGACTACTCAACCGACAGCGACGACGACGACGACGAACCAACCACAACCCTAACAATAAACGCGCCGACCACAATCCATGGCTCCTCGAATCTAGTCTCCCTCACCCCCCTCGACACCGCACGTATCAGTACGCTGCTACTCGCTGCGCTGAACGTCAAGGCCGCACAAGAGCAGAGGAGGGGCCGACGAGGCGCGGTAAATATCGCCATCAACTGCGGCGTCAGCGTCGTCGGTGACCGCAACGTCGTTGGCTGGGTTGGTGGCAGAGGGCGCGTGGGGAGTGGGATTGGGACTAGTAGCGCAGCGGCGAGTGTGGCGAGTCCGACGGAAAGCGGAGCCGAGAGAAAGAAGAGGAAGGCTGATGAGACGGTGAGTCTGGACGAAGCGTCGTGCTGAGTGTGAGGCGGAGACTGACGGCGTGAGATAGGAGCTTGATGATGTGCCTGAGGCGAAGAGGGGCGGTGGTATTGGGGTAGAGGGGTGAGGGTGAGGCGGAGAGACGGATTGCTGGCTAAGTTAGGTGGAGTGTATATAAAAGGGGTGGGATGGGTTAGTGGCTGTGACTGTGGCGGCTTGCGGATATTCTTATGTGAATAGATTATTCATATTCGGGGTTGGATTGGTGGTTGCAACGTTCAGTGCGTGACGGAAACGAGAATGAAGCTAGATGTGCTGGTCTTTTTAGGCACCGAAACTCTGATGCGATGGTGTACCTTTTGGCTAGAGAGAAGCGAATATTTCGAATAAAGTACTGCGAATCGTCTACAGAACACAGCTATGAAGATGCAAGAAACATGTGTACTTGTACAGCGTTCGTCAGCGGCTTTTGTACATCTCGTGCTCCTCGTCTCCAAGAATGCATCCTGAACACCACGCTAATCAAAAGTGCCAACGTAGCCAGAAGAGCCATGTAGCGACGTGAAAGATGTTGTACAAGAGAAGTATGATGGAAGGGAATATGCAATCAACACTCCGTAGTGTCCGAGCCATTCATCATCCGGCAGCCTAGATAGCTTTGAATCCTCTCCAAGCAGATCGAGGTCTCAGCTAATAACGCGCGCGATCAGAGTCCAAGGATGAGATGGAAGACTCGCTAGCAGACCGCCGCAGACCATGCCTCTTCCGCCCCTTCAAGCCCGCCGCACCAGCCGCTCCGGCCGCACCAGCCGAGCCAACAGTACTAACCGTCCTGGCCCCGATGCCCAAATTCTGAGCTTCCATCCTGTCCCTAAAACTCGCTCCCTTACCCACCGAGGCGCTCCCTCCGACGGCCGCCCCGTTCGCACCGTCCATAACCTGCGGGTTCGTCTCCAACCGCCCATCCTCCGTCCAGTAAAAATGCATCGGCACCGTCTGCCCCGTCAAGCGAGCGCCATCCTCAATCGTCGGCGGATGCACCCACCACTGCTCCGTCCTCTCCACGCCATCCGGCCCAACATACCTCTTCGTGTCGCCCTCGTCACCCACAAACGTCCGTGCCGTGAACGGCCGCGGGCCGACGTGCGCGGGCACATCGGACGGCAGTTTCGAGGCCAGCTCCGCGATGACCCAATTGCGCATGGCGTGGTGGGTGCGGTCGCGGTCGGCGACGGTGCGGCCGGGGATGTGCTCTTCGGCCACTTCGACGAAGCCGCCGCCGAAAGTGGGGATCAAGTGGCGGGCGGGGAGCACTTCGACGTCGATGATTGGGAGGACGCGGTGGATGATGTGGTGGTTGTGGATTTCGCGGGTGATGCGCTCTTCGCGGACGTGGTGGATCTGGCGGTTGATTGTTTCGTGGGTTACAGCTGGTGAGGATTGTTAGTGGGTTGGGAAAAACATGGAATGCAAGTGTATCTGGTGAGGATGGAGATGTGTGTGTGGGTAGAAGTGCGAGCTTACCTGGTGCCCACCTCTCCTGCACATCCGTGTCCTCGGTGTTGGAGAGATTGATGGTTTGTGCCAGGTGCGGAGCAATTTGTTTGTCCTTCAGACGATATGCTGGATCTTGTATGCTTTGATCCGGTACCGGAGCACGCTGAAGGACTGGCTCAGCCGGTGGTGCTGCTGGGAGTGGCTTGTTCAAGCTGGCGGTCTGAGAAGGGACATCTACTGAAGCCCTTGAAGGAGCCGCTGGAGCCACTGGGCCACTGCTGATGAATGAAGTGGGATCAACCGGCTTTCTGGTGATTGACATCTTCCTTGGTCCATTGGGCTGAACAGATGGAGGAGCCGCGTGTGGAACTGCCACTGTGCTACTCCGCATGTCTCCCTGCCGATTGTATGCCTCAGGGGCATCATTGGCTTGCGGTGAGACATATGTGTTGTGTTCAAGGTTCCGCTCAGCGACTCCTTCTGAGTATTGGTCTCTCCCCGGGATGACGGGCACGTCACGACCATACATAGGCTGGCCTGATTGACCGCCTGGAATATTACGACGATTGATGTCTCCATCGTACTGGCCTCTGCTCGGCTGGGCCGTATAACGATTGTCACCTCCCAAAGTCAAATGCTGTAGGTCCCTCGACAGGTTTGTGTCCATGGGACCGAGCTCCAACGTGTGGTCGTTAGTCGCGGAGACTCCGGGGGCTCCACCCCGAGGGAGGTCTCTGCTCTGTCTTGTTGGGCCGGTTGGGCTGCCCGTAGCAGCAGCAACGAGGCTTTGACCTCTCTCAGAGTTCATGACTGGCGGCCGGGGAACATCGCTGCTTCGTCTGTTGTCTCTCGACGTGCGTGAAGGGGACAATGGCACAGCCTGGCCATGGAGCGGCGAGCCTCCCACCTGCGGAGACCTGCCTGGCGACGCAGCAGCATAAGGGGAGGATTGTAACGGAGGAGATGATGGAACATCTACGGAACGCCTGCTGGTCGACCTGCGACCGGCGTTGTCAGTGGATTTGCGGGATTCGTACTCGGGCTCATTGCCGTCGTCGTCGTGCTTGTTTCTATGGAAAAGCTTCTTGAAACGTCCGCTCATTTTGGGCAGCAATGAATGAATGGATCAGGGATGGGGTGTGTGGTGGAGAGTGGGACACCAAAGTTTGAGATGATCGTTGCTGAGTCTGTGTTTGCAGTGATGAGCGAATCGAGTCAGGAGAGCGACTCGCTGGCCTGTCAGGAGAAACGCCACAACACCTCTTCAGCAGTCCGTCATTGCCCGTTGAGCCACGGATGGGGCTGCCAATCAGTCTGGGGTAATTGGGATCGAGCATGAGCTAACGGCTTCTGGGCATGCCGGCGGTCTCGGTCTCCAATCTTCGCCATGGCAAATTGATGGCGAATCATGTGCAGGTGCGTGCTTGACCGACACGCTGGGTGTGGCATTGGGGTGATGTCATTCAGCCACAGCTACCCCAATCCGGCCCTGGAGTCCTGTTTGCCTCCCTTGCTGTGGCTTGCTGTCAGTGGGAGTGGCGGCCGATTGATGGCCACTTTGATGACGCCCCTGCCGGCACTACGATCACTGGTGGAATCTTCTGCAGCGGGAGCGTTTGTTTTTCCCAACGACATCTTGCAGGTGCATTGGAGATGTGAAGATAGCGGAAGCATCTCTAACCCATTGGCTTGGTATCATGCTGGCGTAGATCCCTTGGTGTCAACTCCTATGTTAGGGGAGCCTTCTTGCCAAGTGCGTTCAAGTTTAACGCGGACGGGCAAGCACAGGATACCTGTGCTCGTTCTAGATGGACCCTCTCGGGCCGCCGTCTCCATTTCCATCTAGATCGCTATTTGGCGATGCAATTGGAAGTGACATCGGCAAAACACAGTGCTGCTCCGTCATTCCTGGCGCGCGTTCGCTTGGCCATGTGCCCCACCCGCTCTCTCGCCAACTGCGTAAGGCGGGAGCTGTCTGACGTAGCCTCACCCACTGCCAACAAATCGGAGTTGGCCGGTGCCTCGCGGAAAAACCTGAAAGTGGTGGTGATGTGGTGAAAGAAGGGTAGTGGCTTGTGGCTAGTGCTGAAGGCCAGGTGGCAGGCCGCTCCCCCAATTGAGAGTGGGGAAACTGCTGCCCAGGTGAATCTTGGGCGTCTATGATGCCAGAAACACATTACGTCGTTGTGCAGTCACGGCCTGCAACTATATGAACTGTGCGATCTTCTCCCTCACTTCTTCCTGCATCATCACAACATCCACCACTTCTTCCAATCACCACACAAGCTCCACTCAATTACCACACTTACCACACTCAAACTCTCACATCAGCAACAATGGACAAGGCTAAGGCAGTAGTCGGCGAGTTCATGTAAGTGTCCTACCCCTATTTCACGAGTGGATGGGTGAGCCAGCGAGACAGCCGTGACGGGCATCGATCTGGCTTCATTCGTCATGCGCTTACCTCCACAACTCGTATTGCAGCTTGCTGACAACTCTCTTACAGGGCCAAGGCCGGCCACCACGACACCACCGTCCACGAGAAGGTCGCTCCCGCCGTCACCCACGAGACCCTCAACAAGCACCGCCATGAGGAGGTCCAGACCGCCATCGACAAGGAGGTTCACCAGGACCACTACCACACCTCGGTGCAGCCCGTGTTCGATCGTGAGGTCCTCCCAGAGCAGCACCAGCACCAGCTCGCCGGTGTCGAGCACAGGCATTTCGAGCACGGCAACGCGCAGGAGATAGCCGCTCGCCTTGAGCGTGAGGCTGCTCAATTCACGGACAAGCGCATTGAGGGTCAAGTCACCGAGACCCGCTCCACCGCTCCCGTCGTTGCCGGCGAGCACATCCACCACCACGTCCACGAGACCATCCAGCCTGTTGTCCAGAAGGGTAAGTGTTCATAGAGTCACTTTCATATTGCGACCGTGTGCTAACAACCACTCTCCAGAGGTCATCCAGCCAACTGTCATCCACACCACCGTCCCCATCCATGAGGTTCACCACAACGCTCCCCAGCACCACACCACCTCCGCTCTCCCAGCTGTCAGCATGACCGACTTCAAGAAGCAGGGTGGTGTCCTCACCGGCCGCGAGGAGCGCTATGACGGCTTCGAGGGCGAGCCACGCTCTGTTGGCGGTGCCCTGAGCAGCGCCACCGGCGCTGGTGTCACTGGCACTGGCGTCACCGGCGCTGGCGTCACCGGACACCACACTGGCCACCACACCGGTGCTGGCGTTGCAGGAGCTGGTGCTGGCCTTGCCGGCGCTGGTGCTGTCGGCTCTGGTCTTACCGGCCACCGTCGCCGAGACTCCAGCTCATCCTCGTCCAGCGATGAGGGCCGACGCGGCACTCGCACCGGCACCTCTGGCACCTCTGGCACCACTGGCAAGAGCTCCGGAGGCCTGATGGCCAAGTTGGACCCCCGTGTTGACTCCAACAACGATGGCAAGGCGGGTTTCATGAAATAGATCAGCATAGTTCTGGCGGATTGATACCCGTTGAGATCATCGGTGGAGATAATGTTGGCGTTTGGGCTACAGCACGGCCTTCATGACTACTTTTTGCTTTAATGATTTGCATCCTCCCGAGAGTACGCTCTCGCATCTTGTATACTAGCACGGGCCTACTCCTACGACCTTGGCAAGCAACAGCTACTCGGCCAGAATCAATCATACACACCTCGATGGAGACTTTGCGCACATTCTTCCAACCTCCCTTTGTGTGACAATCAAACTTGTCCGAATCCCGGTCGACCAAATTCTTGGATTTCGTTTCAAGGCTCCATGTAAACTCCCCTGCCTCACAATTCCATGTAAACTCCCGTGTCTCATTAATGCATCTTCAATCCTGGCTCAAATGCATGTTCCAGGTTTTGCGTCCCATAGCACCATGACATCATGGTCCTGGCGAGGGATCCACTTGTCTGTCACGGGACGGCACGTCTCAGATAAGCGACATGTCTTGGCTATCTTACCACAACGGCCATCCCAACATGCACACTTATGACAACTTCATCCTCTTGCATGAAACGCAACTAGGTATTGAATTCCACGGTCTCAACCGCCTACCCGGCCGCCCTTCGCAGCACAATCACCATTCCCATCCCAGGCTGTCTCCCAGTATCCACACGTCCCTCCTCCCACTCAAATCCCGCCACGCCATCCTCAAGTCATGTGTCCTCCGGTGCACTGGACTTGAACACGATCACACTTGCTGACGTGCAGCTCCCCCCCCGAGACCTGGTCTCGCACCCTGGGGCGAGTACCCGCCTCAGCGCCCATTCCAATTTGATCATGCCCTAGGTGTCCGCTGGCCAACAGGCCGCCATGGCGCCGCTGGAGGACGCTGTCTACGACTGCTATGAGAGCGATGTCGAGGGGTTGGCGGCGGTGGTGCGGGGGGACAGCGCAGTAAGGTCGACGACGG
>Ga0181475_10017_pt2 | contig 17731 bp, 17 predicted proteins | sample In4P11_FD_119096 | JGI IMG/M metagenome (GOLD analysis project Ga0181475, IMG submission 119096) | Clean room microbial communities from NASA Spacecraft Assembly Facility at Jet Propulsion Laboratory, Pasadena, California, USA -... ... | reverse complement strand
TTTTGGAACGGATGGCGTTAGAGGGATTGCTAATTTAGAGCTTTCTCCCGAATTAGCCTTTAAATTGGGACGTTTTGGTGGTTATGTTCTGCAAGAACATGCTGAAGCAGATAAGAAACCAAGGGTCTTAGTCGGGCGGGATACCCGTATTTCTGGAGAGCTCTTAGAGGCGGCCTTGACTGCTGGTTTGCTTTCTGTCGGTATTGAGGTTATGCATTTAGGTGTCGTTTCGACACCAGCCGTTGCCTATCTGACTCGGACACAAGGAGTTACAGCTGGAGTTATGATATCAGCATCTCATAATCCAGTAGATGATAATGGAATTAAATTCTTTGGATCAGATGGGTATAAGTTATCGGATGACCAGGAAGAGGAGATTGAAGCCCTTTTGAACCAGGAAGGGGATAGTCTTCCTCGACCGTCAGCTGAAGGTCTAGGGACCGTTGATGAATTTCCAGAAGCTTCTATTAAATATATTCAATTCTTACAATCAACCATTTCTACAGATTTATCTGATTTTAAGGTGTGCTTGGATGCGGCCAACGGTGCAACGGCGCCTTTAGTTAATCAATTGTTTGCTGATATTGATGCAGACTTCTTAACGATGGGGGATCGTCCTAATGGATTGAATATTAACGATGGTGTGGGTTCTACTCACCCTGAGGCTCTACAAGCTATGGTCAAAGAAAATGAGGGCTATATTGGTTTAGCCTTTGACGGGGATGGCGACCGGATTATTGCTGTTGACGAAGAGGGGAACCTAGTCGATGGCGATAAGATTATGTTTATCTGTGGTAAATATTTGAAAGAAAAAGGTCGTCTGAAGGACAATACCGTCGTTTCAACAGTGATGTCGAATATTGGTTTCCACAAAGCCTTGGAAGAAGCAGGCATGACGGCTGTGACTACGCAGGTAGGAGACCGCTATGTTGTCGAAGAAATGCGGCAAGGTAACTATAGTTTGGGCGGTGAGCAGTCTGGACATATTGTCTTTCTTAACCACAATACTACCGGAGATGGTCTTCTAACTGGTTTACAATTATTGCAGGTTATTAAAGAAAGTAAGAAGACCTTGGCGGAACTGGCTAGTGAAGTGACAATCTTCCCTCAGAAATTAGTAAATGTTAAGGTTAAAGATAAGATGACCGTGATGGATGAGTCTAAGGTTAAGGAAGCAATTGAAGAAGTTGAGTCGGAAATGAATGGAGACGGCCGGATTCTAGTGCGTCCTAGTGGAACAGAACCCTTGTTACGGGTTATGGCAGAAGCCTCTAGTGAAGATAAGGTGAACCGATACGTAAACAAGATTGCCGATGTGATTCGTCAAGAACGTGGTTTAGAGGACTAAATGGATTAATAATCAATATAAAGAAGCTAGGGCAAGACACTTGCCCTCTTTTTTGATAGGAGGGATTCTATGCAAGCTGCATTAAGTAAGAAGGAACGAAGCCTGACTTTACTTAGGGATATTATTGACCAGGAGGGGACTACTCTTTTAGCTTGCCCCTACTGCCACCGGCCGCTTAATTTAGTCGACCAAGCCCTGAGGTGTGATCAAGGACATCATTTCGATATGGCCAAGCAAGGCTATTATTATTTAACGAATATTGCCCAAGATAGTAAGTATGATCAAGCCCTTTTACAAGCGCGACGTAAGGTGATTAGAGATAGTGACTTGTTTAAAGAGTGTCACCGAGTGATTCAGCAAGTGATTACTGATCGTTTTTCTATTCAAGACCAAGCCTTGAACATCCTGGATGCAGGGTCGGGTGAAGGAAGTCACTTGGCTCAATTAGTGGCAACCTGGCCTAAACTAGGTTTAGCGGCAGGAGTCGACCTATCTAAACAGGGGGTCCAATTGGCCAGTGATTACAATGGCAGGTTCTTGTCTTTGGTCGGAGATATTGCCAATCTTCCCTTTCAAGATGATTCTTTCCATGTGATCCTGTCCATTTTGTCACCCTCTAATTACGATGAGTTCCTTCGTTTAGCTCATCCTGGCGAATCTTTGCTCTTGAAATTAGTTCCTAACCCAGCTTATTTACAAGAAATTCGCCAAGGGGTTCAAGTTCTTACAGGTAAGTCCCTAATGACCTATGATAATAAACCAGTCCTAGAGGGGCTTAGGAACCACTTCCATCAAAGTCACTTTGAACGGATAAGCTACACTCTACCTATGTCACCCGAAGGAATGGCTAATTTAGTTGAGATGACGCCTCTAACCTGGCAACTATCGCCTGAATTGAAAGCTTCTTTGGTGGAAGATTTGAATCGTCAGGGGACAATTACAGCTGATTGGACCCTAGCCATAGTCGAAGGCATGAAGGCTTAATTAAAACATCCCCCAAGGAAACACTTACTTTCCTTGAGGGATGCTTTTTATTATATGCTCTATCAAAAGTCTGTCTTTTGTTTACTTGTCTTGACTTTTATAGAGTTTACGGTAGGCGGAAGGGGTCATTTGGTTACTTTCTCTGAAAGTCTTTGAAAAGTGAGAGGGTGAATGGAAGCCGACAATATCGGATATTTCTGAGATATTAGTGGTAGTCTGGGATAGAAGTTTCTCCGCTTCAGATAAGCGAACATGAATTAAATAGTCAATGGGGGATAAGCCGGTTTTTTGTTTGAATAGGCGAATCAGGTAATATTTGTTGATGTCTACTAGGTCCGCTAATTGGTCGAGGGTAATTTTGTTTTTATAGTTGTCACGGATGAAGTCTTGGATGCGTTCAATTTCATCATGTTTAATCTGTACACTGGCATCTTTAATGGATAGTTGGTTATTTCTTAGAATGTGAACGATGATACACTCAACTAAGCGTTTGAGAATGATATCTGTTCCACGGAAACGATGACCATCCTCGAGAAGTGCCAGGTCTAAGTAGTGTTTAATCGTTCTGAAGCTGTCGTTAATAATAAAAAGCTTCTCATCCGAATTTATTTCTAAAGAGGAAGTAAATAGGATTCCGGCGACATCTATGCGGATATATTCTAATTTACGTACTGGTTCGATTTCAATGGTATGATTGGGATTGAGCAGGATAAGGTCGCGTTTTTTTATTTCATAATTGTCGTTATCATTATGATAAATTGCGGCTCCTTTATTAATATATATCATGGTCAAATCATCAAAAGATTCAAATTGGTAATTGTCGTCGGTTGAGATATGTTGCATACTAATTGATTTCATATTAATGGATGCTGAATTAACATTAGAAATATACATTGCCGGCCTCCTTTTGTTATACTGATAAGATAATTTACACATCTATAATACTATATCATCTTGCAATATAAAATAGAAAATTTATAAAATAATCAAATTTTATTTGAGGACATTCAATTGAAAGCGCCTATTCTTGATAGAACTAACTAAAAAAAGGCACCCATTTCCTAAGTAGAATGGGTGCAAGATAATGATAATTATAAGTCTTCTTGGAGTAGACGGCTGGCAGCAGGGTCTAGTAAAAAAGTGACATTAGGATGGGTTTGGAGAATGGATGCGGGGAGGTCTTCGGTGATAGGACCCTCAACACTTGCCTGAATGGCTTCGGCCTTACTAGGGCCGAAGGCAATCAAAAGAATTTGTTTGGCTTCTAGAATGGATTGAATTCCCATGGAATAGGCTTGACTAGGAACTTGATCAAGAGAATCAAAGAAACGTTGATTCGCTTGGATAGTAGAGGGAGTTAAATCAACTCGGCGAGTTCGGCTCTTAAAGGAAGATCCTGGTTCATTGAAGCCGATGTGACCATTATTACCAATCCCAAGAATTTGCAAATCAATGGGATGGGTTGCCAATATAGCTTCATAGCGTTGGGACTCTTCTTCGGCATTAGGATTGTTTCCATCAGGTAGGAAGGACTGCTTGAAAGGTTTGTCCTTGAATAGCTCTTCTTGCATGAAATAAGCGTAAGACTGAGGATGGTTGGGCGATAATCCAATATATTCATCCAAATTGATGGAGGTAGCTTGGCTGAAATCTAAGTCAGACTCTCTAAGTTCCTTATAAAGCCCCTGGGGGGACGATCCAGTGGCTAAGCCAAAGCATTCTTGGCCAGTCACTAGGGTATCTTTGACAATTTCAAAGGCTTTCTGGGCTATGGCTGCTTGGTCATTTAATACAATTATATTCAAAAGATTACCTCCTTGTAATACAGTACATATATTATAAAGAAGCCGTCAGAAAAAAGCCACTTTAGAGAGAGCCAATAGAGAGCTAAAGCGTTAAAGATGTGGTAGAATTTTGATAGAAAGAGATTCGTTAGGAGGGTCTACCGTGAGAAGACAAATAATAACCGTCACCTTGTCGACGTTAGCTGCCATCAGTTTGGTCTGCTGGGATGGCCAAGTGACAAAGGCTGAATCCTCAACTAACCAGAATACCCCAGGATTATATAACCCCGATAGGCATCCAGAAGCTCAATTACAAGATAAGCCTAAGCTTGAGGAGGAACAAGCCCCTTCTGATAAACCCAATCCTTCCACTGATGGGAATGAATCCAATACAGATGATTCGTCCGGTGATAAAGAGGAAGAGGATCGTGGAAAGTATGAGGAGTCTTTCGGAAATTCGAATGAAGAGGGGTCGTCAGCGGTTCTGCCTGAACCACCAAAGAATTTCGATGAATCCGGTTTAGGGGATGATGGCGAGTCTGATATTGTTGAGCCGGATGAGGTCCCAAGTCAGGGTGAGGGTCACCAGGATCGAGCTGACAATGGTCAAGCAAAAGAAATCAGACAGAAAAGTAAAGATGGTCAAGCTCGTAAAAGAACAAGTAGTTCCAAGGAATCCAAACAAGAAAGCATGAATATTAAATTAACTTCAAAGGCCGGACCAGGTCAGGCCCTTCTCTTGAAACCTTGGACTCTGCTGCGTGATTTTGTTTACCATCCTCAACAATTTTTAGGATTAGAAGACAAAGAGCATCCAGCATGGGCAGTCTATATTCATGACTTGCTAGGTCTTGAACGAGAGTATGCGACTAGCTTACCGGGTCCTGCAGACCTAGGCTTCTATCTTTGGTTAATCTTATCGACACCATAAGGTCATATACCCCCAGTAAAGAGTCTACAGGGGGGTATGTGTCTTTTTTTGATTCAGATTATGGTATGATTGGAGTAATTAAATTTAGGAGGAAGATATGATAGAGGCTTTAGTTTTCGATAAAGATGGCACCTTGATTCAACTGGGCCATGCCTGGGATAAACCTAGTATTGATGTAACAGATTACTTATTGAGTGAGACTTCCTTAAGTGATCTAGAAAAGACAGCCTTTAGAAGCAAGATGGGAATACAAGGAGAGGCTATCCTTCCTAACTCTATTTTTGCGGTGGCTAGTTTAGGTGAACAAGCTCAAATATTTGCCCAGGTGGTCCCTCGATCAGCGGACGAGATTGAAGATATCCTCATGGAATTCTATCTCAGCCACCTTCAAAATAATCCGGCTGCCATGCAATTGAATCCTTATGTTGAAGAAGTCCTGCAAGAAGCTCAAGATCAATACCGGCTAGCCTTGGTGACTAATGATTCCCTGCCATTAACCCGAGCCATTTTACAGGGGTTGGGTATTTTAGATTACTTTGACTTTATAGGGTGTGCGGATGAATTTGGTCCTAAACCTAACCCAGCGGCTCTTCAAGCCTATAGCCAAAGGTCTGAAATCCCTTTGGACAAGATGGTTTATATTGGCGACTCAGCTGTGGATATGACCTATGGTAAACATACGGCTGCTTCCATTGCTTACTTAGATCAAGAAGACCATCAATCCTTCCTAGCCGAAGGAGATTATTTTATAAGTGATTTTAGAGACTTATTGCCTGTCATTGATACTCTTAATAGAAAGAAGGAAGATAAGTAATGAATATGAATGTATCAGACTTAAATCGCCCCTTTGATGGCCGGACCAAGTGGTCTTGGTTGAAGGCCATTTTAGCGATTATTATTTATTTCATCGTCCGCACAGCCTGCGAGACGGGACTGATTCTTATGAACGTTTCGGATCCCTATCAAGCTAGTGAAACTGAAATGCTTAAAGCAATGACCCTGAACCAACCCTTGTTCCTAGCTAAGGAAATTTTTCTGCTGGTGATCATGTTAGGCTTGGTCTATCTTTTTAAATTGGACTTATTTAATTTGAAACAATGGTCTTGGCGGACAGCAGGGAAGTCCTTGGCTTTCTTTGCTGGAGTTTATCTTCTTGAGATTCTCTTTGCTGGTCTTGTGACCTACCTTGCCCCTGATTATTTAGGTCCAGATAATCAAATGGCTATCCAAGAGATGATGGGGAATATGAATTACGGGGTCTTCTTCTTCATGGTGGTGATTGCGGCCCCTATTGTTGAAGAAATTATTTGCCGTGGATTGATAATGAAACACATTCTAGGCAAGTGGCCCTGGCTAGGAGCTCTGGTGGCATCCGTCTTCTTCGTTATCTTACACGGTCCTGATAATTGGATTGACTTTATGACTTATTTCATCTTATCGGCTGGGATTACTCTGATTTATCTTAAAACCCGACGGTTGGAATATGCTATTATGGCCCACATGTGTCAAAATTTAATTGCGGCTCTATTAATGTAAGATGAGAGACAAGCTTAAGTGAGGAGTACTATGGAAGAATACCAATGTTTGAATGACGAAATAATTGCTCAAGAGGCTCATAAGTATACAGCTTATTTCAGTGATTGCCAGGTAGAGAAGAAGGCCAGCCTCTTTAAGGTTTTAGGAGATTTGAATCGGATGAAAATCTTAGAAATCTTGCTCCACCATGACCAGCTGTGCGTCTACGAGATTTCATGTTTAATTGATGCCTCAATTGCAACAACGTCGCATCATTTAATTACTTTACGTAAGAATAACTTAATTCGCTCCCAAAAGCAGGGCAAGCATGTCTTATATTCGATCGCCAATGATGATGTTAGGAGTCTTATAGCAGCAGCTAATCTCTAACCAGGTCTTTATAAATAGAAATCATTGGGCAGATTTAAGGAGGAAAGTAATGGTAGATAGTCATAGAAACCATCCTGATGAAAGTTTTGATGTAGATAAGTATGTTGAAGCACACTCTACAGGCTCACGGGAGATTGTAAGGACAGTTTTGGATGATAATGATGATGTCGAGGTCCTCTTAACCGATGCCAAAGAAGATCGCCAAGCTAAGAAAGAGCGCTATGTTCCGGAATACCATTCTCTCATTTCATACTCCTTATCTGTAACTAAGTACATTTCTTCTTGACCACTTCGGGGCCAATTCATTCTCTCTTACTCTTCATTCTCTCTTACTCTTCATTCTCGGTTGATTCTGATTCGGGTGTATCATCTTCACTGGTCTCTTGATCTGTCGCTTGAGAATTGGCTGAATTCTCTTCTAAGGAAAGGACAGTGACTGAAATTGGAATTTCCCTATAGTTGATTCCTTCAATACCATCAGGAATCTGTAAGCTAGCTGTTCTTACACCAGACCGGTCCATACCTTCCACGTTAACAATGGCATCTACTGAACTAATATTATCTAAGTTTCCTGCATCCCCGTCTACCAAGACAGAGGAAACATCGGTGAAAGCATACTGATATTTAAACTTACTTGTATCTTCACCTTCTGGAACGATATTAATATTTAGGGTTTTGCCAGCATGGTCAATATTGACGCTAGCCGTCACCTCAGAAACACTTGAATTCACATCAAGTAATTCCCCATTCCCATCTTCAACTTGTACGGTATAAGTCTGTGTAAAGCTTTCAGACATAGCTTGGTCAGCAGAAATTCTAACGACTGCTCGTTTAAATTGATCAATCACATCTGAGCGTCCAGTTAAGGTTACTTCTTTTGGATTCAAATCAATACCTGAAATACTATAACCTTCCGCCACTAGCTTCTCATCCACTTCATATTCAATGGGGACCGTAATCTCTTCTAAGCGGCCAATTTCAACGACCACATGCGAAGGGGTAATCTTATAATCTCCGACCCCTTCAGGCAAGCCTTTCATATCTAAACGAACCGTACGATTGCCAGTCGCAACACCCGTCAAGTCTTCTGTCACAACATAGACTTTATTCGTTGTTGCTTGATTAATTATATTGCGTGGTCCAGTAACCTCTACATTCACACTTTCCGGTAGACCTGTTACAAAAATATCAGCATCCGTTTCACCCACAAATACCGGCACATTCGATATAGTCTCCGTGATGTTTACCGATGCATTATTCATCCTACTAGCTTGGGTAAACTGGTTATTCTCAGAAGAGACCGCAATATGCAGAATAATAGCAAAGACCAAGGAAAGTAAGCGCAGGGTCCATCTATTCGCAAATATTCGATTACTTCTCATGCTTTCCCTCCTGGTCCTCGAAGCTACCTAGAACAAGTTCACGCGCCAATTGCCAGTAGTCCTTTTCCTTATCATCATCGTCAGTGTCCTCCGTTAATAAGTAGAGCTCAAGCAGACGGTGTAACTCTTCGTTATCCAGGTCTCTAACCAAAGACCCATCTTTGACCAGAGAAATATCTCCAGTTTCCTCAGAGACAATCAGGACCAGGGCATCTTTAACCTCACTCAAGCCAATCCCAGCCCGGTGGCGTGTCCCTAATTCTTTGGGAATTTGTCCATTTTCTGATAAGGGTAAATAGCAGGAGGCTGCAGCAATCATATAATTTCGTATAACCACAGCGCCATCGTGTAAGGGGGTATTGGGAACAAAAATATTAATCAAAAGCTGTCTAGAGATTTCAGCATTCAAATCAATTCCAGTTTCGATAATATCTTTCAATTCGTCTTGGTCCTCTATAACTATTAAAGCTCCAATTTTGCGTTTGGACATATAGTTCAAAGCATACTCCAAATCAGAAACCAACTTGACATCTGGGTCATTCTGGCGATTACGATTTTTACGAAAGAGGGTCCGTCCCAGAACTTCCAAGGCCCGCCGCAACTCTGGTTGGAATAAAACAATCGCTGCTATAACTCCCCAAGAAAGAATCTGACTCAGAATCCAATCAATCGTCTGTAGACCAATGATTCCACTCAAAATTTTCAAAGCTAGGAAAATACCCACTCCCTTGATTAAATTCATCATCTGGGTTCCTCTAGCATAAATAAGCAAACGATATATGATAAACCATACCAATAATATATCTAATAACCGAACAATAGGTTTATCCAGTATAAACTGATTCAACCATTCAAGCAAAGTGCCACCGTCCTTTCTCACATCGTCTTATAAATTATAGCATACCCAAGAAAGTTTGACACAAGTGTTTCTGTACATAGAGGACCTGTCAAAAGAATGACCCAAAAACACTTGATTCTCCAAAAAATACAGACAAAAAAACACCAAAGGATTATACATCCTCTGGTTCATGGTTTCGACGTAAAGTAAATGTATTAGGAACGGGATCATAACCACCTTCAGCAAAGGGATGACAGCGAAGAATACGAGCCAGTCCCATTAAGCCTCCCTTTATGGCCCCATGCTTATCTAGGGCTTGAAGCATATAGGTCGAACAGGTTGGTCGATAACGACAGGAAGGCGGAAGGAAGGGGGAGATGGCTTTCTGATAGAAACGAACCAACAGAATGAATAAAGCTTTCAAGGTCTACCCTCCTATCCAAAAATCAATTTAAAGATATAGGAAATCGCTTCGGCAGAGAAAAAGGTGAAAATAAAGAGAGAAATCGGACGATAAATCACAACTAGGCGATAGAATTCCTTAAAAGTCATAGAAGACATACCTGAAATCATGCAAAAAACATCATCCGGGAAGACAGGAGCAAAGAATCCAATTCGAAGCAACTTCTTAAAACTATCGCCTTCATTCATTTTACCTATATATTTATCATAATCATCGTCAGACACAAAGGCCTTAACGAAACTCTCACCAAATCGCCGTCCTAGTTGAAAATTTATGGCAGACCCTATAAGCATACCGGTGCAATTAAAAACAAAGCCCCAGGCATGCCCAAAAATAAGAACACCAATAACGTTCGTCAAACCCAGTGGGATTATGGGATATATAATCTGGGAAATCTGTACAAGTATAAAGAGGACAGGCGCGAACCAACCTAAATTCTCCAAGAGAATATGAAAACCGCCACCTGGCTTAAAATAATCTGATCGTCCAATATATATAGAACCAACAATGGTAAGTATAATACCAATAATCGTAGTCACTCGAATGATTTGACGTTTCTTCTCTATACTTAAGTTCATGGACCCACTCCCTTACCAACCATAAATTGACAAATCCATCTATCATGTTACCATTATCTGCATAAAGTGTCTCAACTTATATAGACTTTAGTATTAATATAACTGATTTTGAAAGGATTAACCACATGAACAGCGAAAGAATTCAAGAACTCAGCCAAGAAATGCGGCAAAACGATATTGATCACCAACTTATTTCTGATCCAGCTTCCATCCACTACCTAATTGGCTACAAAACTAACCCTGGAGAGCGTCTCCTCGCCTTACTTGTCGACCAAAGGGGTTCTGCCCGGCTCTACCTCAACCGACTATTTCCAGCTTATCAGTCTGAAAATGACCTAGTGACCGTCGTTGAATATGGAGATGGAGAAAACATCATACAAACATTAGCTCAAAGTCTAGATGGCACTAGAGTCGGTATTGATAAAACTTGGCCCAGCCATTTCCTACTAGAACTGATGGACGCAAAAGATGACTTAGTTCCCCTTAACCAATCAAAACTAGTGGATGATATGAGGGCCATCAAGAGCCCCGAGGAAATCAAAGTGATGGAAAAAGCCTCTCGTCTAAATGATCAAGCTTGTGCACTTCTAATATCCAAGTTGAATGAAGGTCTCAAAGAATCTGACATGGTTCATTTGTTAAATGACTTCTATAAGCAAACCGGACATAGTGGTGTATCTTTCGAACCAATTGTTGCCTATGGCCCCAATGGAGCCGATCCTCACCACCAAACGGATGATTCCACACCCCAAATAGGAGATAGTGTGGTCATTGATATTGGTGGTATCTATCAAGGTTATGCATCAGATATGACCCGAACAGTCTTCTACGGGGAACCCAGTGAGGAAGCCCAAAAGGTCTACCAAACAGTTCTTCGCGCTCAGTTAACGGCCATTGATACAGTGAAACCTGGAATTCCAATCAAGGAAATCGATTTAGCCGCACGTTCAGTCATTGATAAGGCAGGCTACGGGGACTACTTTACCCATCGAACAGGTCACTTTATTGGCCAAGAAGCTCATGAAGCCGGAGATGTCAGCCAATACAATGAAGCGCTCACCCAGGTCGGACAAATCTTCTCAATTGAACCAGGTATCTATCTGCCAGGCAAATTCGGCGTTCGAATTGAAGACCTTATTCTAGTCACTGAAAATGGTCACCAAGTCCTAAACCAAATTAGTAAAGATCTAACCATTATCCAGCCCAAATAAGAAAAAGAGCAGCTCTAGCGAGAGCTGCTCTTTTTCTTTATATCTATACACCCTACAGGAGTCGAACCTGTAACCTTTTGATTCGTAGTCAAACACTCTATCCAATTGAGCTAAGGGTGCCTAATGAGAAATCCATCAAATAAACTATGTGATTATTATAACACTAAATCCAAGATAAACAAGGCTAAAATAAGATAAATGTGACCACACACAAATAATAGATAACAAATTAAAACAAAAAAGCGGAAGACGGGGTTCGAACCCGCGACCCCCACCTTGGCAAGGTGATGTTCTACCACTGAACTACTTCCGCATAAAAAAGCACAAATAAAAAAGCCATTTGCCGGGATCGAACCGGCGACCTCTTCCTTACCATGGAAGCGCTCTACCTACTGAGCTAAAACGGCAAATATAACTTATTATATAAAAAAACTCCGCAAGTAGGGCTCGAACCTACGACATCATGATTAACAGTCATGCGCTCTGCCAGCTGAGCTATTGCGGAAAAACAATATGTGGAACCTGCATGGCAACGACCTACTCTCACGGGAAATCCCACTACCATCGGCGCTAAGAAGCTTAACTACTGTGTTCGGCATGGTTACAGGTGTGCCCTTCTTGCCCTCATCACCACACAGTGCCACTCTATTGTCTCTTCTGAATGATTGCCTTCAATCATTCAAAACTGAATACCTCACTCAACCTGAAATTGCTTCGTGGTTAAGTCCTCGACCGATTAGTACTCGTCCGCTCCATATGTTACCATACGTCCACTTCGAGCCTATCTACCTGATCGTCTTTCAGGGGTCTTACTTCTTTCGAATGGGAAATCTCATCTTGAAGCTGGCTTCGCGCTTAGATGCTTTCAGCGCTTATCCTTCCCGCACATAGCTACCCAGCGATGCTCCTGGCGGAACAACTGGTACACCAGCGGTGCGTCCATCCCGGTCCTCTCGTACTAAGGATAGCTCTTCTCAAATTTCCTACGCCCGCGACGGATAGGGACCGAACTGTCTCACGACGTTCTGAACCCAGCTCGCGTACCGCTTTAATGGGCGAACAGCCCAACCCTTGGGACCGACTTCAGCCCCAGGATGCGATGAGCCGACATCGAGGTGCCAAACCTCCCCGTCGATGTGAACTCTTGGGGGAGATAAGCCTGTTATCCCCAGGGTAGCTTTTATCCGTTGAGCGATGGCCCTTCCATACGGTACCACCGGATCACTAAGCCCGACTTTCGTCCCTGCTCGACTTGTAGGTCTCGCAGTCAAGCTCCCTTCTGCCTTTGCACTCTGCGAATGATTTCCAACCATTCTGAGGGAACCTTTGGGCGCCTCCGTTACGCTTTAGGAGGCGACCGCCCCAGTCAAACTGCCCACCTGACACTGTCTCCCGTGTGCTTCACGCGGGTTAGAGCGTTCCTGTTACAAGGGTAGTATCCCACCAACGCCTCCTTGTAGACTGACGTCCACAATTCCAAGGCTCCTACCTATCCTGTACATGTCACACAAACACTCAATATCAAGCTACAGTAAAGCTCCATGGGGTCTTTCCGTCCTGTCGCGGGTAACCGGCATCTTCACCGGTACTATAATTTCACCGAGTCTCTCGTTGAGACAGTGCCCAAATCGTTACGCCTTTCGTGCGGGTCGGAACTTACCCGACAAGGAATTTCGCTACCTTAGGACCGTTATAGTTACGGCCGCCGTTTACTGGGGCTTCAATTCGCACCTTCGCTTGCGCTAAGCGCTCCTCTTAACCTTCCAGCACCGGGCAGGCGTCACCCCCTATACGTCACCTTTCGGTTTGGCAGAGAGCTGTGTTTTTGATAAACAGTCGCTTGGGCCTATTCACTGCGGCTGGTCTAAGACCAGCACCCCTTCTCCCGAAGTTACGGGGTCATTTTGCCGAGTTCCTTAACGAGAGTTCTCTCGCTCACCTGAGTGTTCTCCACTTGAAGACCTGTGTCGGTTTGCGGTACGGGTTGGCAGATACTCGCTAGAAGCTTTTCTCGACAGTTTGATCTCCCACCTTCGCTACTCTTATTTCGCTCCAGGTCACACCTCAGTCTGTATAAGTGAAAGCATTTGACTCTCACTTAACCTTAGTGCTTCTACATACATCCATCCGTATGCGTGGGCTAACCTCCTGTGTCCCTCCATCACTCAATCGCATCTTCCAAGTACAGGAATCTCTACCTGTTGTCCATCGCCTAGACCTGTCGGCTTCAGCTTAGGTCCCGACTAACCCTGGGCGGACGAGCCTTCCCCAGGAAACCTTCTTCTATCGGTGGACGGGATTCTCACCCGTCTTGCGCTACTCATACCGGCATTCTCACTTCTATACGCTCCACGACTCCTTACGGTATCGCTTCACCGCCTATAGAACGCTCTCCTACCATCCTCACGGATCCACAGCTTCGGTGTATTGTTTAGCCCCGGTACATTTTCGGCGCAGGGTCACTCGACTAGTGAGCTATTACGCACTCTTTCAAGGATGGCTGCTTCTAAGCCAACCTCCTAGTTGTCTGGGCAACCCCACATCCTTTTCCACTGAACAATAACTTAGGGACCTTAGCTGGTGGTCTGGGCTGTTTCCCTTTCGACTACGGATCTTATCACTCGCAGTCTGACTCCCAAAGATACATTATGGCATTCGGAGTTTATCTGGATTCGGTAACCCTTAAGGGCCCCTCGTCCAAACAGTGCTCTACCTCCATAACGCTGACTTTGAGGCTATACCTAAATATATTTCGGAGAGAACCAGCTATCTCCAAGTTCGATTGGAATTTCTCCGCTACCCACAAGTCATCCAAACACTTTTCAACGTGTCCTGGTTCGGTCCTCCAGTGTGTCTTACCACACCTTCAACCTGCTCATGGGTAGGTCACTTGGTTTCGGGTCGATAACACCTGACTTCCGCCCTATTCAGACTCGCTTTCGCTACGGCTCCGTTTCTTCAACTTAACCTTGCCAACTATCATCACTCGCCGGTCCATTCTACAAAAGGTACGCCATCACCCCTTAACGGGCTCTGACTACTTGTAAGCACACGGTTTCAGGTACTCTTTCACTCCCCTTCCGGGGTGCTTTTCACCTTTCCCTCACGGTACTGGTTCACTATCGGTCACTAGGGAGTATTTAGCCTTACCAGATGGTCCTGGCGGATTCCGACGGAATTTCACGTGCTCCGCCGTACTCAGGATCCTCCTAGGGGGTCCTCGATTTCGTATACAGGGGTCTCACCTTCTACGCCTCACTTTCCCAAGTGATTCTACTATCGATTTCCCATCCCGTTTGGAGTCCTACTACCCCGACGTGCATGCACGTCGGTTTGGGCTGGTCCCACTTCGCTCGCCGCTACTATGGGAATCATTATTTATTTTCTCTTCCTGCAGGTACTAAGATGTTTCAGTTCTCTGCGTCTACCTCGCTCGCGCGTGACAGCCATTAGCTGCCGGGTTCCCCCATTCGGATATCTCTGGATCACAGCTTACTTACAGCTCCCCAAAGCATTTCGGTGTTCGTCCCGTCCTTCATCGGCTCCTAGTGCCAAGGCATTCACCGTGCGCCCTTTATTGCTTAACCACAATTTTTGCGCTAATTTATTTTCATCTCGCAACTAATCTCTTAGTTACGGACTCGGTCAATTTCTCGGTTGATTATATCACTAAATTTGATATTATCTTTGTTCTTCTAACTGCTCGCATCGAACAATTAGAAGGAGGTATTCAGTTTTCAATGATCAAAGTTGAGTGAAAGCTCACTCAAAACTAAACAAAGACGTACCTATCATGCATAAGGTCCAGTACTCCTTAGAAAGGAGGTGATCCAGCCGCACCTTCCGATACGGCTACCTTGTTACGACTTCACCCCAATCATCTGTCCCACCTTCGACGGCTCCCTCAATGTTAGGCTACCGGCTTCGGGTGTTACAAACTCTCGTGGTGTGACGGGCGGTGTGTACAAGACCCGGGAACGGATTCACCGTGGCGTGCTGATCCACGATTACTAGCGATTCCGGCTTCATGCAGGCGAGTTGCAGCCTGCAATCCGAACTGAGAACGACTTTCAGAGATTCGCTTGCCCTCGCGAGTTCGCTGCTCGTTGTATCGTCCATTGTAGCACGTGTGTAGCCCAGGTCATAAGGGGCATGATGATTTGACGTCATCCCCACCTTCCTCCGGTTTGTCACCGGCAGTCTAACTAGAGTCCCCATCTGAATGCTGGCAACTAGTTATAAGGGTTGCGCTCGTTGCGGGACTTAACCCAACATCTCACGACACGAGCTGACGACAACCATGCACCACCTGTATGGATGTCCCGAAGGACTTCAGCTATCTCTAGCCTATGCATCCTATGTCAAGACCTGGTAAGGTTCTTCGCGTTGCTTCGAATTAAACCACATGCTCCACCGCTTGTGCGGGTCCCCGTCAATTCCTTTGAGTTTCAGTCTTGCGACCGTACTCCCCAGGCGGAGTGCTTATTGCGTTAACGCCAGCACTGAGGGGTGGAAGCCCCCCAACACTTAGCACTCATCGTTTACGGCGTGGACTACCAGGGTATCTAATCCTGTTTGCTCCCCACGCTTTCGAGCCTCAGCGTCAGTTACAGACCAGAAAGCCGCCTTCGCCACTGGTGTTCCTCCATATATCTACGCATTTCACCGCTACACATGGAATTCCGCTTTCCTCTTCTGCACTCAAGTGACCCAGTTTCCAATGACCCTCCACGGTTAAGCCGTGGGCTTTCACATCAGACTTAAGTCACCGCCTGCGCTCCCTTTACGCCCAATAAATCCGGACAACGCTTGCCACCTACGTATTACCGCGGCTGCTGGCACGTAGTTAGCCGTGGCTTTCTGATTGGTTACCGTCAATCCCAAGCCAGTTACTACTTGGGGTGTTCTTGGCCAATAACAGTGCTTTACGATCCGAAAACCTTCTTCACACACGCGGCGTTGCTCCGTCAGACTTGCGTCCATTGCGGAAGATTCCCTACTGCTGCCTCCCGTAGGAGTTTGGGCCGTGTCTCAGTCCCAATGTGGCCGATTACCCTCTCAGGTCGGCTACGCATCATCGCCTTGGTAAGCCGTTACCTTACCAACTAGCTAATGCGCCGCGGGCCCATCCTTCAGTGATAGCAGAGCCATCTTTTACGAATCAGTCAGGCGACTGATCCTCTTATGCGGTATTAGCGATTCTTTCGAACCGTTATCCCCCGCTGAAGGGTAGGTTTCCCACGTGTTACTCACCCGTCCGCCACTCACGTCAAGAGAACAAGTTCTCCGTCAGTTCGTTCGACTTGCATGTATTAGGCACGCCGCCAGCGTTCGTCCTGAGCCAGGATCAAACTCTCATGAAAGATTTCATAAGTCGATTGTGACTCATTTAAAAACTAGCTTATGATGGTTATTTAGACTGGCCATCTCCAGTTTGTCTCGAATTATATTCGGGTTGTGTTTCGTCTTTTCGACGAATCCTTACACAATTTGGTGTTTGTCTTTGTTCAGTTTTCAATGAGCTTTCGTTGCGATGCAACTTCTATATAATACTAAAAGTTTTAGAGGCTGTCAAGAACTTTTTAGAATTATTTTAAATATTTTTAAATTAATTCAAAGAGCATTTTGCTTGACAAATGTTTTCTCAATCAGCAACAGAGAATATACTATCACCCTTTCGACCTTTCGTCAACTGTTTTTTAAAGTTTTTTTGATTTTTTGTGTATTTATTTCTAGGAGGTTGTATATGCTATTATTTATCTTTTTACTAGGCGCTAGTTTGGGTTCTTTCACATACTGTTACGTGCTTAATTGGGACCAACTATCCCATTTCCTAAAGGGTCGCTCTAGATGCGATCATTGTTATCATTTCTTATCCATTTCTCAATTAATCCCTCTATTTTCTTACATTTATTACCATGGTCGATGTAAGTACTGCCAAAAGAAAGTCTCTTTCACTTATTTCCTAGTGGAACTGTTATCTGGCTTTCTTCTATTAATGTCTTATATCTATTTGGACTCTTGGGCCTTAATCTTAATGACTTACCTTTTATTCACTATGTCTCTTATGGATTTACAATTTGGCTTAGTCTCTGATCTCTTACAAGTTTGTTTGGGACTAACCTGTCTTTATCTTCACTGGTCAAGCACAGAGAGCTTTGACCTCAGCCTAGTTAAACTGGTACTTGCTTTTTTCTTGATGAGTCTCTATTTCCTATTTCCCTCTTATATTGGAGGCGGGGATATCAAGACGCTTTGTATCCTATTGTATTACTTTGATTTAACCAGCTATAATTTTATTCTTTTC
>Ga0181475_10016_pt1 | contig 18819 bp, 14 predicted proteins | sample In4P11_FD_119096 | JGI IMG/M metagenome (GOLD analysis project Ga0181475, IMG submission 119096) | Clean room microbial communities from NASA Spacecraft Assembly Facility at Jet Propulsion Laboratory, Pasadena, California, USA -... ... | reverse complement strand
GGAATTTTAGGTTTTGTTTTAAACAGAAAAAACATAATATTAATGCTTATTTCAATAGAAATAATGCTATTAGCTATTACATTCTTAGTATTGGTTAGTTCACTTAGCTTTGATGATATATTAGGTCAAACGTATGCTATTTATATTATTGCCATAGCCGGAGCAGAGTCTGCGATTGGTTTAGGTATTTTAGTAGCTTTTTATAGATTTATCTCTTTTAAATCACTCCATCTATCCTTTAGTAAACCCAAATCACCCATTAAAGCTATTAATATCATTCCAAGTGGAGTAAGAAATTATTCTACATCTAAACCCCTTAACTGTAAAAATTCTTTATATCCATAATTTATAACTGGAATTTTTGATGCTGAAAGTTCCTTTCTAATTGCAATGCTAAAGAATTCTAGATATAAAACTGGATGAAATGTGCAGGCCAGAATTCAACTAAAGATGCATGAAAAAGATAGATTTTTAGTATTGAAAATACAGGAATATTTCGGAGGTATAGGACTTGTATCCAAACCCAATAATAATTCTACAGTGGAATTTAGGGTTCACTCTATTAAGGATATAACTAATGTAATTATACCGCACTTTGATAATTATCCCTTATTAACTAAAAAATATTCCGATTATATGCTTTTTAAAAATGTTATTAACTTAATGTTAGAAAAACAGCATACTAATCTAGAGGGAGTACAAAAAATAATTAATACAAGGGCATCTATGAATTGAGGTTTATCTGACCAATTAAAAAAAAGGCTTTTCCTGATACTATTCCTGTTATAAGAGAAGAAAGAGTAAATAAATATAATACACTTGTGCATTCTAAACCGTGAATAGCTGGATTTTCAACAGGGGAATATAATTTTTTTATTGCTATTAATAAATCTAAGACAACAGACAATATATATGCTTCATTACGTTTTTCTATTGCTCAAGATTTAAGAGATGTAGATTTATTAGAGAGTTTTGTAGACTTCTTTAAATGCGGATATGTAGCTATATATGAAAAGCGTTCAATAGCTGAGTTTGTAGTTACAAGAATTGATGATATAATTAATCATGTAATATTTTTTTTTTGAAGAATATAGTATTGCAGGATCAAAGTACTCAAATTATTGTTCTTTTAAAATAGCTGCTTTTTTCTTAAAAACAAAGAACTTTTAAAAGAAGATGGTCTGAAAGAAATCTTGATATTAAAAAACAAAATGGGGATTACTACTAAAAATAATCATGGAGATGATTAGGGGTTTGAGAGAAAATAGGTCAAAAAAGGTAGAGCAAACCTCTATCTAGTCTCATGAAGGCGAAACCTTAAAAATGCGGGAAAATCTTAAAGACAAATCTACCAAATTAATATAGTAATATGATTAATGGAACAGGTAATGACTCGTTGTATGGTAAAAACGGTTTGTATGAAGAAATGAAATAGATAATCCGCAGCTAAACATCAGTATAGAAATATTGGTGAACAGTTCATCGACTAAATGGAGGTTGGTTTATAATTATATAATTATATAATTATTTGCTTAAGATATAGTCAGGCATAATAGAAAAATTATGGTAATATCCTATCCTTCCTAAGGGAATACAATTCCTATGGAAAAAGGGAGAAAACGAAGAGGAAGTATTAGTATTGAATTTAAATAATGTATCTAGCTATAATTATCTTACCACTATTAGGATCAATAGCTTCTGGTTTTTTTGGTAGAAAAATCGGAGTATCAGGAGCACAAATAATTACATGTACAGCTGTTGTAACTACAACAATATTAGCTGTTTTAGCTTTCTTTGAAGTTGGGTTAAATAATATACCTGTATCCATAGAGGTATTCAGATGAATTGATTCTGAATCATTAAATGTATCCTGAGGATTTCATTTTGATTCACTAACAGTTTCTATGCTTATACCTGTTTTAATAGTTTCTTCTTTAGTGCATATCTATTCTATAGGTTATATGAGTGAGGATCCTCACAATCAAAGGTTCTTTAGCTATTTAAGCTTGTTCACATTTATGATGGTTATATTAGTTACAGCAAATAACTATTTATTAATGTTTGTAGGTTGAGAGGGTGTAGGGGTTTGTTCATATCTTTTAGTATGTTTTTGATTTACTAGAATAGCAGCAAATCAGAGTTCTCTTTCAGCATTTTTAACAAATAGAGTAGGTGATTGTTTCTTAACTATAGGTATGTTTGCTATATTATGAGCGTTTGGTAATCTTGATTATGCAACTGTATTCTCATTAGCTCCTTACATGAATGAAAATGTTGTTACTTTTGTAGGTATATGTTTATTAATTGGAGCTATGGCTAAAAGTTCTCAAGTAGGACTTCACGTATGATTACCTATGGCGATGGAAGGTCCTACACCTGTATCTGCATTAATACACGCTGCCACAATGGTTACTGCGGGAGTTTATCTATTAATGCGTTCATCTCCTTTAATAGAATATAGTTCAACAGTGCTAATGTTATGTTTATGATTAGGTGCAATTACAACTGTATTTAGTTCTTTAATAGGTTTATTCCAACAAGATATTAAAAAAGTTATTGCTTATTCTACAATGAGCCAGCTTGGGATGATGGTTATAGCTGTAGGTTTATCTTCTTATAATATAGCTTTATTTCATTTGGTGAACCATGCGTTCTATAAAGCACTTTTATTCTTAGGAGCTGGAGCAGTTATTCATGCTGTAGCTGATAATCAAGACTTTAGAAGATATGGTGGGTTAAGACCATTCTTACCACTTACTTATTCTGTAATGCTTATAGCTTCTTTAAGCTTAGTAGCCTTCCCTTTTATGACAGGGTTCTATTCAAAAGATTTCATACTTGAATCTGCATACGGTCAATATTATTTTTCTGGTACTGTTGTTTATATAATAGCTACTATAGGAGCAATGTTTACTACATTATACTCTGTAAAAGTGTTGTATTTAACATTCTTAACTAATCCTAATGGACCTTTAATAAACTATAAACAAGCACATGAAGGTGATATCTTTATGAGCTTACCTTTAATGATTTTAGCTGTATTCTCTATATTCTTTGGATTTATAACAAAGGATATGTTTATAGGATTGGGTTCAGGATTCTTTTCGGATAATGCTTTATTTATACATCCTTCTCATGAAATAATGCTAGATACTGAATTTGGAGTACCAACTTTATTTAAGTTATTACCTTTAATATTTACTATTTCATTAAGTGTAATCGCTATAGTGTTGTCTGAATATTTATCTACTATACTAATTTACTTTAAATTATCTAGAGTAGGTTACAACATATTTAGTTTCTTCAATCAACGTTTCTTAATAGAGCTATTTTATAATAGATACATTACGGGTATTGTACTTAAACTTGGTGGACAAACTACTAAAGTAATAGATAAAGGATCCGTAGAGTATTTAGGACCTTATGGGCTAGAGAAAGGACTATTGAATATAAGTAATAATATTGCTAGATTAAATACTGGTGTTATTACATCTTATGCATTATATATCTTAATAGGGTTAATAGTTTATCTTTTATTTAACTCTTATATTAATAATTCTATTATTATGTTATCACTTATTATCTCTTTATCTTTAGTACTCTTCAGAAGCAGTGCGTATAGCAATACTGCGCATTAAAGTTCCTTTAATGTAACACTTTTACAGAGTTCTTCATTACCTGGGTTATTAGATACTCTACAATCAATCGGTGATCAAATACCATCTGGTGGAGCTATGTTGGATGCAGTGAAAGCATCTGCTACAACAGCACAAGAAGTGCCAAGAGCTCTAATTCAGTCATGTCATAATATAGAAGGTCAGCTTACTAATGCGTATAATGCTGTTATTAACCAGGCTAATGTTGAAAGTGCAGGAGCTTCTACTGAAAGAATGGAGTTTATTTAGGCAGCTCGTGCTTCAGCAGACCAGTTACATTCTGATGGTACTCAACATTTAAATGAGTCATACAGTACGGCAAAAGAACTAATTGAGGATGAATCTAGTTCAGATTCTAATCAATAATCTTATTAAATTACTGTTAACTAGTTGATCTGTTGAAATATCAACAAAATGGTTAAATTACCATTAACTTGTTATGCTATATAACTATGTTACCTAATAGCATAACAAATCCCAGTATATACATATTTTATGAATTAACTGGTTAATTGCAGTACAAATTTTATACTGCAATTAGGGGAGAAGAGTAAAATAAACTTTTGCTTAAAGCCCCCACAAAAAAGAAATTAGCTCAATTGGTAGAGCATCCGTTTTACCTTCTTTTTTTTTGCTTATGGTTATTATATTTTTTGGCAAAAGAAAAAAAAAATTAGCGGAGGGTTAAGTGTTCGATTCACTTATTTTTTTCAACTTATTTATCATAATTATATACCTGTTTGGTCCAAAAAGGGAAAATGGTTAATTTTAACGATAATAAGTATAAAAATTAATAGCAATGTATTAAGGATGTACAATATTCTTAATTAAACTTATTACTTTCATAGCTTGCCATAATTTATACCAATAATTCATAATAATATTCTATGTTAAACATATTCAAAAATAAACAAAATAGTTTTAATGATAAACCATTAAGTACTAACTATATTATAGAAAAAAATCAAAAAATACAAAGTAATTCTGAAAGAGATGAATATAATAACATTATTTTTTATACGTCTTCTAGTAAAGAATGATTTAGTAGTGTATACTCTTACAATAAATCTTACATTAAATCTTTAATAAGTTACGATGCTGTATTAAATAAATTACTTAGAAGTTATTGTAATATGCTACAAGATAAAATAAAAATTCTTTTTAAACGTAGACGTGATAACAAGATTCGTTATTCAGCAAACAAAATATATGCAAGTAGAGCTGAGCTAAAACACACTAACACAAAACTTTTTATTACATTATATATATATAATAAACAAAAATCATCTATTGAGTGGTATATATTAAAAATTCTTGTACTTGTAAAATATAGAAAACTAATTGTTGATGGAAAAAGAGGATTTGTACCAAACCATATAAACAGAATACCTGCTTTATTAAAGAATAACTTTTTCACATTTAGAAAATGAAATATGGCTTTCTTTAAAACAAATAACAACTTAATAAGATACTTCCTAGTAAATTTAAGAAGAAAATACCTTAAGTTAAGTAATATACCTACTTATAACATTAGACTTTTAAAAAAATTAGTTAGATTACAAAAAATATTATTTAATTCATTAAAATTACTTAATTTTAATAAATCTAAATTCAATAGCTTAAATCTAAACTTAAGAAATTTAGGTTTAATTAGTTTAATTGAAAAATTATATAACAAAAAGGTAGAAATTAACTTAGTTGAATTAAGATCTATACATTTAAATAGTGACGTTTTTTCATCAGCAGTAGCTTTAAAATTAAGAGATAGGAAAAATAAAGCAGTAAGAGTTTTAAGAAAAGCTATTTTACAAATGGTAAGAATACCTGATTTACACACACTTATAACATTTGATGATAATATTGAAGCAATGAACAAAAACAGTATTATAAATACCATAAAACAACAAGTAGTAAGTGGTGTAAGATTTGAAGCATCAGGTAGATTAACAAGACGTTTAACAGCTATGAGAGCTGTATTTAAGTATAGATATGCAGGTAGCTTAAAAAACATACGTTCCTCATTTAATAATAAACCATCTACTATGCTAAGAGGTTACGTTAAATCCAATACACAATATACCCTTATTAATTCTAAGACAAGAAATGGTACTTTTGGGTTAAAGGGTTGAGTTAGCAGTCATTAATTAATGCTAACTGTAGATTTTTCACATTTTATAGAGTAATATATTTACTTAGTATTGTGTATATCATATATACCTACAGCTATATTAATTATATTTTTATATATTCCCTCATGGGTTGAAAAAAACATATACATGTTCTTTTTCTACCCTGCTGCTTATTTTTTTTCTTTTGTTTAAATAAAGCAACCAACAATGGCAAAAGAAAAAAAAATAACAAAAGCCCTAAATTTTTTTTTTGACGTTATTTCGCTAGCGAAATAACTAAAAAAAAATAAGAGGGGGTAATAGTAAATCAAATATAGAGTATGAAGTTACTACTTTATCCCGAAAATTATAGACCGTTGCGGGTTTCCATAATCTGGTGGAAGGCATCTGTCTGGTGATAAGGCTTTCCACTAGTATAGAACTAGTAGGTGTATAGAATATAGAGCTGTTATTACAGGTGTACTTGGCAATAATGGGCAGGTATGTAATGACTGTTATAGTAAATTATTTTGTTATTATCGTACTTGTATTTGTAAAACACCTTAATTTATGTCAACAAGCTTTTTTGTACGTACTATTATTCCAAGTAATGATATATTATAAAATACAATTTATACTTCACCTGTTTAGTTATTGTGCCCTAATTAACACAGCAAAGTCAAAAAAGTGTTTTAAACTAAAGAGCTAGTAGCATAAAACCTTTTAAGTACTAGTTAGGAGCACTGTTTATATTTCCATAGTTAAATTTTTTATATACCTAGATAGTTTTTAGTTTCTTTTCTATTATAGGATCTATGTTAATGTAATACTTATAATACATAGAAAAAATTTTAGAAAAGTTACTATATAGTTATATATAAAAGCTATACTATCTTCTCCCCCTTTGGGGACTAGAGTAAATTATACATATCAAAAAAACTTTTTTGTTGTATTATATAAATACATAACACATTTAAATTTATAATAAAAAAATTTTTTATTTACATAAATTTTTGTTAATTTATAATAAAGGTATATTACAAGGCATTATTTCAAAACTATATAATATACATGGGACTAGTATAATAAATGCAATAACTATTGGTAATAAAACAGTTCAACAATAGGACATAAGCTGATCGTAACGAATACGCGGGAATGAGGCTCTCGCTCAGATAAAAGTAAATATCATTACACAAGTTTTAAGTCCTATTACCACACCACTTATAGTTGTTCCTATTACTGAATTGTAATTATCAAAGTCAATTACATTAAAATTAGTTTCATTTTCTGTTAGATACATATAACTATCCCCTGCAATAAATTGCAGTAAATAAAAGTAAGGATATAGATAATAGTTAAAGTCAAACAGATAACCACCTAAAAATAATATACTATTTAAAATACAAATAAGAATTATACTAGCATATTCAGCTAAAAAGAAAAATACAAAAATAACAGCTGAATGCTCTGTCATAAACCCACTTACAAGTTCTGATTCCTGTATTGTAGAGTATCAGTAAATACTTTACTTATTCGTTAAAAGAGTTAACTTTTAAGTAGTATTTACCTTTAAAAACCAACCCTTTATTTATATATTTACTTACAGTGACCTTAGATACATTTAAATAAATAGCTAGATCTGAAGCATAATCAAACCTTTTTACCATATTGTTATCTAGGTCATAGATACCTACACCATTAGGATATTTAACTTTTTTACTTCTTATAAGGTCTTTAGTTTTTTCCGAATGTGTCTTACCAAACATAGGATTTAATAACCCAGGTTTGCTAATGAAAGATTTAGATCTTTCATCATGATGCTTTCCTCAGAAAGGATGGTTAGTTTTATCTTTAAATCTTTCTACCATTTTTTGTTTAGCAGATTCTGTATGCTTGTAACCTTCTGAGCTAGAAGCATTTTTTAAAAAATTATATAAATTGCTGAATTTAAATTTATTTATATACATAGTTTCTAATTCAGTTAATAATTTAAAGCTAGTAGTCTTATTCTCATAAGTAAAATATTCATATATACAAAAGTTAAAGTTCTCTAAACCATATTTTGAAATAGCAATCTGTAAAGCCCTATTTGATTTTCTATTTGATAAATGTTCGTTTAATCTTAAGTATAAATCTTTTTGCACTACCTATATATTGTTTTCCAACAACCTTTTTTAAAAAAACTGTATATACCTCCAATTCAAATTCAAGTATTTTTTTTTTTTTATGGGAGATCACGTTTAGAAAATATGCTATCTTTATCTTGTAAATTCGTTATAATTAATACAGGTATAGGATTATCTTCTTTAGGAGAACTTGAGGTAGAATAAGGTCTACGTAATGTAAAATTAAAATTAGGTTTCTTTCTGTAAGTGTTTTTAAGTTGGATTTGGGTTGATTTTATAAAAAAAAATATACTCTTGTATACTTATGGGCTATATCATATACAATTATATAACTGTATTATCGCGTATAGTCTCTGAGGATCCTACTCATAATTACAATTATTTTGGTTTCCTGCTGATTGTTTATTGTAACATCTTTGACAATATTTACATGACTTCATATACAGCATGGCAATAACACTGGTATGGTCAACGTATGTAAAGCTTTAAAAGTTTTCAGCATATAGCGATATTTAAAGAGGCCAAATCACTATAAGTAGAATTACAAGTGGTAAAAACTAGCCTCTGCTAAATCAAATGGGGCTCTATTTGTTTCCGCTATAGATCCTATAAAAAACACAATGAATATAGGAAATAAAGGTACTACATATCAAATAGCTCTTTGAGCTTCTATAATAACAGTTATGTCTAAGCTACCTGCTAATAATACTACTAAAAGTATAGCAGAACTTAAAATTAATTCATAACTAATTAATTGAGCTGTACTTCTTAAAGACCCTAAGAATGCATATTTAGAATTAGCTGATCATCCAGCCAGCAAAATACCATATGTAGCTAATGAAGACATAGCCAACATATATAATATACCCAGATTATAATCTAGTAGCACTAAACCAGGACCATAAGGTATTACAGCATATCCAAGCAATGAAAAGATTAAAGTTATAATCGGACCAAGGAAAAATAATACTATATTGGCTTGTGTAGGAGAAACATACTCTTTTAATAAAAGTTTAAGAGCATCGGCAAATGCTTGAAGTAGACCATATCAACCCACTGCATTAGGTCCCAGTCTTCTTTGCATGCTAGCCATTGTTTTTCTCTCAGCTATAGTTACAAAAGCTACTGTTAATAAAACAGGTACAGTAACAGCCAATACTTCAAGAACAGACATAATTGTTGGAAAATATAACATTTTAAATTTAGAAGAATGATATTAAAATTACATTTAGTTAAAAAGTATATTTTAATAAATCAAGTTAATTATCTATTTAAACCGCATAGATTATATATTTTAAAATAATGTGTAAACGTGCTTTTTATAATGTATAAGCATATAGATATATGCCCAATACATTACTACTAAGTTCTATACTTGTTAACCTGTTTTAATACCCATTAGAATAAAATTTTTCCCTTTTCTCTCTCTTCCCTGCTTATATTCTACATAGAGTATATTTAAGGCTTTATAATGTTTCTTCCTTTTCATCTCCTTATTATATACTTATCCATCGCAAAAAGTTAAAAAAAAAATAAGTGGTTTGAACACTTAACTTTCCACGTGTAAAACAAATGTTCTCTTCAATGAGCTAATTTCTTTTTTTTTTTTGTTGGGCTTTACTAAACATTTGTTTATCTTCTCCCTTCATTGCACTATAAATATAAATCTACTTTGCAATTTTCCCGTAAATATTAAGTATCTATTTATTGGGGATATGTTATACTATTTTGCTACACTAATTTAAATACTAATGAGCCGTTTTCATAACAAGTTAACGGTAATCTAACTATTATTTTATTTAACTTTTGTGTTATAATTAACAAACGGTAAAAAAATAATAAAAAATAAGTGATTTGAACATTTAAACCTTCGCGTGTAAAATGGGTTGCGTACCATCCATACCTAACAGAATTATAATTCTTTTGCCACCAAACTTATGTACTCTTTTTAAGTATAGATCAAATAGAATGTTTTTATTTTACGAATTAGATTATCTATACTGGATTTATATATATTTCCTTTAATATTTAAATCTTTTTGTTTTTCTATAAAAAAACTTTCCAATAGACGGGTAGCTTTGTAGTTTTGTAAATCATGCTCTAAATTTAATAAAATATCATCTTTAGCGATATAAATATCATTTAAAATAAAAATCTTAGATTTTATTCCCACTGAATTTCTGTGTTGAATAAGATCAGATTTTCTAATCTCTAACTCCTGAACTATAATAGACGCTTCATCACATGTTAAAGGTTTTCGAATTGACTCATTTAAACTATGATATAAATTCTTTACGCTAGTATTTCGTAGATAAACTTCTTTCCCTTTTTGTGATAAAAAGAACTCTGGTTTTTTTTCTATCAAAAATCTAACAAATTCAGTGAAATCATTTTCTTTAAAATTGGGTAATTCTACTACTGCTTTATGAATGTGTATAATATTAAGATCATCAAATGTATAAGTCTGAGAATGAGTCTTTGATTTTCTATGTAAATATAACTTTTGGATCCTACTTTTTATCTCTTCAGTGAAGATAATAATATTTTCTTCCGTTAATTCATTAATAACTTTTTCTGGATTTAATGGTGTTATTACTCTTAAGTCAGAACACAGAGAATTTACACTAACCTGTACAACCTGTTTTGACCTAGGATATAAATCAGGTCTAGGAAATAAATCTGGTTTTACACTAATTAATTTAGTAAGCAATTTAGTAATTTCGTTTTCGCCCCCTTCCTCTGAGAATACTCCTTGTAAATATGTAAGACCAGTATCCTTTAATTTAAAGAGTAAAAGTGGATCAAACACATTTTTTTTATTTTGGTATTCTATTTGTTTACTTCTTAATCATTTAATTAAATGATTAATTTCTTTAGATGAAAAGTTATTTAAAACTTCTTGCCCTTTTTGTGTGGAATCTCCTAAACTAACAGAATTATCTAAATAATTAATTTCTTTAGATGAAAAGTTATTTAAACCTTGTTGCCCTTTTTGTGTAGAAAAATCTGAATAAATCATCGTATCAAAATCATCCTCTGAATAATCTAGATTACCATCAAAGTAAAGTTTAGAGAATGGGTAGATCTGTGCAAGATCTATACCATGTGAATTAATAATATCTAAATTCTTTTCACGAAAAGCGTCATAAAACTTAATATACCCTCTATCTATATTAGATGAAATAGATATATCATCAAATTTTACATTGTCTACAATTTGCCTAACAGTGGAGATATTCTCGACCAATTTACTATAGTGCTCCATTAGAACTGTTCTACCGATAGTACAAATTTCATCTAAGTATGAATCACGGTCACCATTAAGTTTTTCAGGATCAAATTCTAAATAGAGATAGTTTTTACTTTGCAATTCAACCATTTTAATATCAAGACAAGGGTATTTTTCAGATCTCTTTATCATTTGATCACTGTATATGTTTTCATCTTCTAGTGGTCTCTTTGTTCCCCTATTTGAATTAGAGGGATGCAATATGCTTGTGGAAGATTCACCTTTTTGAAAATTATACTCATAATTACTGAAACCTTTTTGCATTAATACTTGTAAATCATAAAAATTGTTCATAGGATCAGTTAAGTGAAGGAGTTCTCTAGTTCTGTCCACCGAAGGGTCGTAGAATGAATCTATATTTTTAGGACACAGATCAAATGAATCTTTATTTTTAGGAGATAGATCGAATGAATTTTTTGAACACTGTGTCTTTAATAAAGAATTTAAAAAATTTAGGTTACTTTCCGCTTTTTTATCCATTTTATTTACAAAATTTAGATTAGTTCTGTTTAAATTAAATTCTTCAATATGACCATTTTTAAAGATAGTGTTTATGCTAACTATTTGATCAGAACAAATTAAGTTAATTTTACAGGTAATATTTGAATAGTTAGAAACAAAATTAGAAATAAGATTTCTAAGATACAAACTGTTATTTTTCAATAGTGCTTCTAGGTTAATAGCATTACCTTTGTATGAATAAATAAGTTCTACTCTTTTTTCTACCTTTGTAAATAGATCTATTCTAGTGAATTTACTTATTTTAGTTAATGGATAAATATTCATTTTATTTTTAATTACCCCATTATAAAATGATCTAAATGGACTTGATATATTATAATTATAGTCATAAAGTCTAAATGAGTATAACAATCTACCAAAAATAGGAAACTTGGTTATAATATTATAAATACCTTCAGCTAAAGGTTGAGTACCATTAGCTTTAATATCTGAATTTTCAACTAAGTTAATACGTGTAAATAAATTCTCTAGTTTGGTTAAACCTAAGAACATTATTAATTTAAAGTAAGGTATTACATAGTAATAGTTAATACTACCTAGTAAAATCATATAAATAACGCTAGATAAACTTAAAGATAAGTTATCTAATTTAATTTCTTTAGTGATAGAACAGATAATGAATATTAGAACTAATCTAATGTTAATTAGTTTAGAAAAAAATGTATAAAGAAATAGTGTAAAAGAACTAGTGTCAACTGTAATTCCTAAACCTAAAATGATTAAGAGGATATTAACAATCGAAATAACGAATAACATCCCTAATGCAGAAATAAAGATAAGTTTTTTATTTTTCATAAAAAATAGAAATTTATCCTTAATAGATGTAGTATTTCTACTATTAGATAAACCAATAATAATCATACTTAACCCAATAAGTATGTTAATACATAGGAATGAATCGTTAAATACTGAGTCTGAAATAGTTTTTTCAACTAAAAAAGAATAATTTCCTGTAAAAATAGCTAACACATCACCGTTATAAAAATGCTCTTTTCGAGAACTATTATATGTGAGTGTTAGAGTTATAATGGCGGCTAAAGTAAATAATAAAAGTATAACAAAATGTATTGTACTTCATACCAACAATAGTGGTATAAATCAAAGTAGACCTAATATAGGAGTTAAAAGTAAAGATGATAATAACATTTTATATAACAAAAAGAATAAATACCTCTATTTTGTATAGAATGATAATGTATCAGCTATACATTTACAATTCACCGTATGCATAGTAAGGTAATAAATCTTGATAAAAAGCATACATATATTAAATGTATGCTCCAAAAATTGATCATTCTTATCTAAGACTTGAACTTAGATTAGGATATTAGGAATATCTTGTTCTGCCATTAAACTAATAAGAATTTTGTTATTATATAGTATAACATTACTATGTTATAGTATAGTTAAAGGGCTTTAATTATCATAGGTAAATCATAGATGAATCTTCTCCCCTAATTGCCTTCTACATTACATAACTGCAATTTTCCAGCTTAAATACAAAAGATTTATATTCCGGGATATGTTATACTATCTGGCAAGGTAATTACTTTTCATAACATGTTAATTGTACAAAACAATTATTTTAATAAAATCTAGAGTTAGATAGGTTTTATCCTACTATTGTTCTTGTAATCATGATAAGAATAGGACAAAATTATCTGTTTATAGAAGAGTACTAATTATTGTTTCCATTGTTTCCATTGTTTCCATTGTTGGATTCTTCATCAGATCCTGAATAGGCTTCCCCGTAATCTGATCCTGAATAGGCTCCCCCGTAATCTCATCCTGAACAGGCTCCCCCGTAATCTGATCCTGAACAGGCTTCTCCATTATCCGATCCTGAAGGGGGCATCACATGTAACTATGTTACCATCAAAATGGTAAATTAAGGTTGAAACTGAATAATGGATAGCGTCTAATATTGGTGCAGGATATATACCAAATAAAACAGTAGGTATAACTAATATTAATAAGATAGTAAATTCTCTTTTAGTTAAATCCGGTATACTAAAGGTAAACATTCTTGAATAGGCTCCACCAAAAGCTATTCTTTGATACATATATATAGTGTATGCTGCAGAGAAAATTATAGAAGAACTTGCAAAAACACCAAATAAAGATGATCTTTCAAATACCCCATATAATGATAAAAATTCTCCTATGAAATTTAAAGATAAAGGAGCTCCACAGTTAGCAAGACATAGTATAAAGAATAATATAGCAAATAATGGCATTACTTGAGTAACTCCTCTGTAGAAAGAGATTACTCTTGTAGAAGATCTATCGTATAATACACCTCCTGCACATATAAATAGACCTGGTGAAACTAGTCCATGAGCCAACCCTAAATTAATAGCACCTTCAATACCTTGTATACTGTTACTAAACACACCTAGAAGATAAACTGCAGCATGAGAAACAGAACTGTATGCAATAAGTTCTTTAATATCGATTGTTCTTAATGTACTAAGACTAGCGTATACTATAGTAATAACACCAATTAGGAAAATAATATAAGTATATTCCATATAGGCTTTAGGTAAAACAGGTAAAATTAGTCTAAGTATACCATATAAACTTAATTTAAGAACAATAGCTGCTAAAATTATACTTCCACCTAAAGGTGATTCAACGTGAGCCTTTAAAAGTCATGTATTTAGGAAAATTGTAGGAGTTTTTACAGCAAAAGCTATAAAAATACCATAAAATAAGAAAAGTTGTGTTAAATAAATGAAATTTCCTTTAAAAAGGGTATCAAAATCGGTAGTACTCATAATAGATGACATTGCTAATATAGATAGTAGTAAAAATAAAGAACCTAACAGTGTGTATAAGAATAAGTAAAAACTAGCCTTTACTCTGTTATCTGATCCAAATATACCTATCAATATAAATAAAGGAGGTAAAATAGATTCAAAAAAGATGTAAAAGAGTAAAATATCTAACACTAAGAAAACCGCTAATAATAAAGTTTCTAACAACAGTATTATAATAACATAAGATTCTACATCTTTTGTTATTGATTTTCAATTCGATACTAGTGATATAGGTATAATTATTGTAGTTAATAGAATGAAATATATAGATAAACCATCTACCCCTAAATAAAAATCAAAATAACTTATTTCATGATATTCTTGTACAAATTGAAACTGATTTGTACTAAAATCAAATAAAATAAAGATTATTAATGAGATAAAGAAGTTTAAGATAGATGTAGTTAACGCTATGAATTTTATATTTCTTAATGAAACTCCATTATCCCTATTAATTAATATTGCAAGTACACCTAATATAGGAGTTAAAAGTAAAGATGATAATAACATTTATAAAACAAAAAGAATAAATACCTCTATTTTGTATAGAATGATAATGTATCAGCTATACATTTACAATTCACCGTATGCATAGTAAGGTAATAAATCTTGATAAAAAGCATACATATATTAAATGTATGCTCTAAAAATTGATCATTCTTATCTAAGACTTGAACTTAGATTAGGATATTAGGAATATCTTGTTCTGCCATTAAACTAATAAGAATTTTGTTATTAAATTTTATAACATGGCACAATACTATTATAGCATAATACCTTTTTATGAAGTTATATATTCATATCATTATTGTGCATGAAGATAAACTCGTTTACTATTAATTAATGATTATTAGTATAAGTTTTCAATTTTTTGTTTTGATGGGGCTTTAACAAACACCTGTTTAATCTTCTCCCCGTAATTGCTCTAGGAATCGTAATTACTAATGCAATTTTCCACTAGATAAATACCCCCCCCCTAGAAGGGGGGGGGAACATCTTTTATCTACTGGGATTTGTTATACTATTATGGATAAAAATGTAACTATCCTTTTGGGACGGTCACCATAAGGGGCTATAAATAACAAATTTTACCATTTTCATAACAAGTTAACGGTAGTCTAACCGTTATTTTCTATTTAACTGTTAAGTTTTTTCTATTTTTTGTGTCTTAAATCCACAAAAGTATTTTCAACAACAGTAACACCATACATTACAAAAGTAAAGTAGAAGAAGTATAAAACGGTACTTATTTGACCAAATTCAATAAATGGAGACTCAACGTGTTTAGCCCCTAATTGCATTAAGATTAAGAAATTAGCAACAAATACAAAGAAAGCTGCTTTACTTAAAGGTCTAAATTGCATACCTCTTGATCTACTTACATCTGTAATAGGTAATAGTAATAATATAAGAATAGCTGCGAACATTGCTATAACTCCTAATAATTTGTTAGGTATAGATCTTAATATAGCATAGAAAGGAAGAAGGTATCATTCTGGCACGATAGCTGCAGGAGTTTGCATAGGATTTGCCACAACATAGTTTTCACTATCTCCTAATACATTAGGCATAAAGAACACAAATAAAGATAATACAAATATAAATGCAAATATTGTAATAAGATCTTTAAATATGAAATAGGGAGCAAAAGATATTCTTTCGTAGTTTCCTGATACACCTAAAGGATTTCCTGATCCAGCTGTATCGTGTAAAACGATTAAGTGCATTAGTGCTAAAGCAGCTAATACGAAAGGTAAAACGAAATGTAATGAGAAGAATCTATTTAATGTTGCATTGTTAACGCTGAAACCTCCTCATATGACGATATAAACGAATATTAATCGTTTTAATAGGGCATTTAATCCCTATTTTCACCAATTTTATATATATTTGGTGTTTAGACTATGTCTTCAACCAAGCATCATTAACTATAGTATTTAATGATTGGTTGTGGGGTACTCGTGTCGAGCTTATTGTTGGTATTACTCACTCATTAGTCGTTGAACGTTCTTGATCCATTTATAATACCGAATCAAGCTTCGCTGCAAGTAATCTATAAATCGGAGGTTATTATTTATAGATGTTCTTGCAATTCTCCCCATTTGCCTATTGAATGTTACCATTCAAAGGAGCCCATTAATACAGATAAAAGAAAATAAAAATGAAAGAATGTAATTATTTGTTGGAAGGAAAGTTAAGATTACCATAACGAATGCTATTTCTTAAATCATTTAATCATTTTATATAAGAAATACTTTTAAGTCCTATCAAAGAATGTAAACCTGAAAAAGAAAAGAAATTTATCACAGTTTGTATGTCAGCTTTGGATGATACAGAAAACTGATTATACATATTTTTTTCAATATCTATCATTCTACTTGTATCAAACACTAATTTAAATGATTCAAATAAACTAGGATGCATTCTTTGTTTCAATTGAAAACAACCGTCATTATTACTTTTTATAAAAAATGACCCTTCTGCCATTGTAAAACCAACTATTCAATTTTTAAAGAAACTTAATTTAACATAATCTACTGCATCTACTGGTAAGTTAAATATTTTAACCATATTATTTATATCTGGTATAAGATCAAACCTTTTTATGTCTTTATCTAGTATTACCATAGCAGTGTTAAATTGGTTATTTCTTGTTTCAGTTAAAAAAAATATGTTATGGTGTAATAATAATGGGAACAGAATTTCTTGTAAATCAGTTTTGTTAATAATCAATTTACAAGTTGGACTTTTATTATCTTTATATATAGTAATCTTACCTAAATTTAGAACGGAACGTATATACTCTAAAGTTGAAATATCCTTTAAATGAATAGATATAACTAGCTTAATGGCTATAAATCCTTTAGTTGTTTTTGTTATTTGTATGTAACCGTCTCCGTCTATCAATCCTGCTAAAAAAGACAGAAAAGAAGGAGGTATGGATAAATATTCTTTTTTGTTACATCTAACATTTTTATTTCCTTTTTTTAATGCGTTAGCACTAACAGTACCTATCGTAGGTAGTAAACTAGATAAGCAATAAACTGTAGTGTAGTTTTCTGTAAAATTATTTGACTCAACAATATCTTGTCCTACTCAAGGGATAGCACTCATAAGGTTAGTAATAACTGTAGCACCTCACAATGACATTTGTCCGTAAGGTAGAACATACAAACTTACTTATTATTAATATATTAACAATAAGCTAAAATAACTTTGAATTCGTATATTTTATTAGTTAAACACATCTAACTAAAAGTTTCGACTGTACATTAAGCAGCATTTCAGCCACCCATTAGTGACCCAGTCTGTAGCGACCATTTATATGGCCGACGGTCTTAAAGTTTATTAAGCTTCTTTAACCGTTTTCACTAATATCGCCAAATAATATTAAATATTATTCTATAACCCCGTCGGGCTATACCACTTTAATCTTTTTTTTTTTATAAAAATTGCAAAAAGATTTTTACTCATGGGACTATGTTTTAAAATGTAATTTTTAAATAAAGTATAGAAACAATTTTTAACAAAAAAGACCTATTTATTACGAGATATATCTTCTACTATTCATTGTCTTTTTACTAATTTCTTTTCTGTCTGTAATGCTCTCCTAATGGTTTTTTCATCACAATACACAAGGTTTAAACCTAACTCATTAATAATTGTTTCTAGTCTTTCAGACATTATAATACTATTTGAAGAACTACTTGTAGAATATCCTCTTTTCACTATACTATTTTTTTTTTGAAAAAAAAAATTGTCTTTTACTATTTACTTTAAAATTCATTACATTCTTTTTATTAAAATTTACACTTTCTTTATTACTTATATCAAACCATTTTGGGCTATGTTGGTAACCCAGGAAAGCTGTAGCCATCATTAAGATAAAGATAACAGTACCAATAGTTCATACTAGAGTTCTAGGTGCTCTGTAAGATCCATAGTACATACCTCTACCTATGTGTAAGTAAACTACGAAGAAAAATGCTGAAGCAGTGTTACTATGTAAATAACGTATTAATCACCCGTTGTTTACATCACGCATAATATGCTCTACACTATTAAATGCTTCTGCTACACTAGGGTTGTAATGCATTGCTAAAGTTACACCTGTAACAATTTGTATAATTAAACAAAAGGCTAATAAAGAACCAAAATTTCATAGGTAACTTAAATTTGAAGGTTGTGGTGAATCTACTACATAACCATTAGCTAAACTAAGAAGGGGATGACTTTTTAAAATTCTCATTTTTTTTTTATTTACGTTTAAATAAAGGTAGTTTTTCTAATAATTTT
>Ga0181475_10012_pt1 | contig 20392 bp, 16 predicted proteins | sample In4P11_FD_119096 | JGI IMG/M metagenome (GOLD analysis project Ga0181475, IMG submission 119096) | Clean room microbial communities from NASA Spacecraft Assembly Facility at Jet Propulsion Laboratory, Pasadena, California, USA -... ... | reverse complement strand
ACCAGCACCAATGATGGCGGCAATTCCCATGGATACTAAATCTCGTAAGGTAAGGTTGCGGACTAGTTCTCCGGAAGCGTGGTCTTCCTGTAATTTTACTTCGGCGAGTATTTGGTCAACAGTTTTTCTTCTGAATAGGTTAGTATTTTTCAAGGGTAAGGTTTTTTAAGTAAAAATAAAGATTCTTCGGTAACTTTACCTATTCAGCTAACTTTTGAGCCGTAAAATTACAAAGCATTGCCTGTACTAGCTTTTTTGGCTATCTTACATTTTTTATAAATCTACTTACCTTATGGTATTCAAAAGAATCATCCTTTTTTTAGGAATCAGCCTGTGGATGCTAAGCACCCCGCTTTTTGCACAAACCGGCGGACAAGCTTCTACCAGCAGTCGGTCGGCAGGCAGTACGTCTATCTTTTCTTCTACTGACGGAAAAGCTGCAAAGAAACGTGCAAAAGTAAAACGCAGCAAAAAAGGATACAGCAATAAATCAGGCTTATTCAGCAAGAAAAAGAAATCTGACTGCGACTGCCCCGGAAGCCCTAAAGCTCAACGGAAAAAGAAAAGAAGATAAGAGCTTATACTGATTGTATTTGAAACACCAATAAGCTGATAAATGGCAGTCTATTCGCCTACTACGCATTACGCATATATTGCTATGTAAGTGAAAAAAGATAAATAGATAAATGAAACTTATTGTTCAAATTTTACTGCTGTTTCTACTGATAGGTTGTAGTAGTCCAATGGAAAAGAATAAACTATTACTTAATGCTTTAAACAACTCCCAAATAAAAATAAGAGGCACTCTTATTGAAATAAGCCAGAATGAGTATAGGCTTGACTATTATGATGTGAGTGAAGAAGACAGCCATTACAATTTCTTAAGTTCAAATGGGTATCAAGGGGGAGGCCCCAGTTGGTTAGGCATCATCTATGGAGCAATTCAACTGTCCGATCCTACAATTTTGACAAAAATTCGATTTGATGATGAAGCAGATGGCCTAGCAATTTGGAGTTCAGACAAAGAAACACTTCTGAAAATAGGACGGTTGATTTCAGTTATTAAATCTGATGAATCTACTTTGAAGCAGGCAATCCGAATGGCCGAGCAGGAAGGAGAAATGGAATAAGACCTTCATACAATACCAAACTCGATCCGCCAATCGGTGCGCCTCAGCTCATAGCTCAACACAGCACAAAGTATGCGGGAGTTCATGCTACTAGTTGTCATTAAAAGGTAGGCATAAAAGCTTACCTTTTTGCATGTTGAGAGCTTTGTAGAAGTTAAGTTAAAACATATACCGTACTTGCATTTTCACCTCAGACCGGTGAGATGCTTCTATTTCTTCCAGACCGGAACTGATACTATTTTTGTTTCGGTAGGCTGTGCGGGAATATCTGGCCCACAGTTCCAGTTTGCGGCTTATCTGGTATTGCAGCAGCAAATACTTCCGCGTACCCCTTCCGTCATAGGCTGGAATGGAAAATGCATAGAGCACATCTTTTTCGTAGGCATATTGCCTGTTATCGTAGTTATCGGTATCAAACAGGGCAAACCGGGTGCTTGCTTTCCACTTGCCTAGATCTAAAGTTAAGTCCTGAATGATGGCATAGCCAAAAGTGGGAACATTATCTTGCCTGAAACTGCTACCCTGTACCCTGGATTTTAGAAAAATATACTTTGCTGCCGGGTAATCTATATTGAAGAGAAAATTTCTCCGGTGAGCGGGCACCAGAAAATCTATAGCTGTTGAGTTGTTCGCCTGATTCATGGCTTTGGATTCTTGCCGGAACTGGGCATAAAGCATAATGGTTTTAGTGGGTTTGTAGGTAATACGTCCCAAATATTCATATCCCTGTGAGGGAGCATCTACCCGGTACTTGAGCCATGGAAAACTGAAACGGTCATAATAAGCAGCCAGAGTGATTTTCCGGATAGGTTGTAGCTTTATTCCCCAATAAAGGCCCTTTTCATTCGCATTCCGCGTGTTTTCCCCAAAGGCATTGCCATATAAACTATGAAAACTTTTGCTGTAGGTACGGTAAGCCATGGCCAGTTCCAGTTTAGGTGTTAAGCTGCTCACAAAGCCAGTGATCAGGCCAGTACCTCCTCCCTGGGAACGAGCCGTTTCGCCAAAAAAGTTAAAATTCTGCCATACATAACTATAATTGATCGCCGCAATATAATTCTGCCTGCCATTAAACTCAAATTGATTATATGAGGATGGCCTTTTGGCTAAAGGGGAACTGAACAAGGTATGTAAAAAGATGCCACCAATTTGCAGATTTTTACTGATGTGTTGGTAAAGCACATTGGCACCAGCTGACTGTTCGGCTACATTGCCTTTGGCTTTTATTTCCGAAGGTGTCCGGTGAAAGCCAGTAGTCTGTAAAGAAGTATAATAGTCTTCTGCTTCCGTAAGAGTATCGGTAGCAACAGGCAAATGAGCATCGCGGCGGATGTTTGAATAAAAAGCAGTAATATCTACCTGTTTGAAACCGTAGGTAGCAGCTATGCCTCTGAAGAATCCATATTCCAGTACGGATGTATAAGGCCGGGTTCCCAAGTTGTTGCGCCGGATGGTAGTAATGGTTTCTGCACCTTTGCCTACAGCAAATCCGGAAGACACTGCCAAACCTTGCCCTGCCTGAATCTGGTAGTCGCCAATGGTTATGTTTTTCCAGCGGCCTTTATTCTGCAGCATTGCATGGAAAGAGAAAAAATCTGTTCCATAGCGGCGGGTAGAAGGTTGCCAGGCCAGTTGCTCTCCGGCATCTTTCTCTGCAGTAAACCCAAAACTAAAATCTTTGCTGTGGCTAATGCGGTAACGGGCATACAATCTACCTGGCGAACCCAGATACCGCTGGTTGGGCTCACCTGTTGAATTAGTATCCGCAGGTGTATATCCTTTTTTTGTTTCCAGCACCTGGTCGTAGCGCAGTAGTAAGTAATGGGTAGGCTCTGCTTTTATACGTTCCCATAACGGACGGTTATCTTCCTGCAAGCCTCCGTCACGAATTTCTACAAAGGGTAATAGTTTGTAAATGATAGGTAGATCAAATCCGGGAATTGCCTGTAACTCATAGATAGAAAGCAAGTTGCCATTCACTTTGCGGTAGCTAAAGAAATGATTCAACTGTTCTTCTGATAAGATATAGGTTGAGGCTAGTTCGTCTCTGCTAGCTGTATTTAAATTCAAGGGATGGGCATATAACTGAAATAACGATTCGTATAAATCTTCATAATCTATATCTTCCTCCTGCTGGCTAAACAACTCTTGCACAAAGGCATCTATATTAATCTCCTTTTTAGGATATTCCTGGCCAAAGGCAACTGTAGCCATACAAAACAGGAAAAAAGCTAGAAAACCAGTTTTACGTATAGAAGTACACAACCCCAGATACCCAAGAAAAGCTAGGTAATGCATGAATAATTAGAGATTGGATGCTTTCGTTGCCTGCGTTTTTCTGTCAAACGTTAAGGCTACCGACAAGTGATGAGAGAGTCCTAAGGTAGGATGGGTACGTAAAGCATAATCGAAGTGAAATTTCCTTTTGTGTATACCTACCCCAAAGTGTTGAATACCTGGCTTTGTGGCAATGCCTGTACGCAGATAAAATTGGCTAACAATCTGGTATTCGATACCTGCGTTAACGGTAGCCGGAAAGTCGGTATCTTTTTGAGCTTCCAAATTTAGCATTAACCGGGTGATAGGCCGGTAAGATAGGCCTGTTTTCATGACTGTAGGAATACGTTCATCCTGATAGCTGGCTAGTTTGGCCTGATTGAAATTATAAACATGGGCTCCGAAAAACAGCTGTGGCGTAATAGTAGCTATTCCGCCAAACTCCATTGCCAGCGCACCTTTAGTTCCTAAGTCTCCTACATGAACCTGCACGTAATTTGCTTTTATGCCTAATTGGACATGGCTTATTTTGTGGCTAAATGCTATTCCGGCCATCTGTTCACTGTACAAGGCATCGCCCAGTTTCTGTACACTTATTCCAATAGTTGCCTGTCTCAGTGGCATAGCCACACCGGCGCCTATACTTTGCAAACCTGCAATACCAAACCGGCTATCAAAGGCAAATAGTACGTGAAGTTGCTTACTACCTGCTAGCCCGGCAGGGTTATTAAACAGCGACCAGCCATCGGTTAGGGTAACAGCTGTGTTAGCTATACCTGATGCCCGGCCGCCAACCGGCCAAGGATCACCGCTGGCAAATGTCTGGATATCAAGCGTAAAACAAAGAATTATGCCGAGTAAAAAAGTTCGCATAAATAAATTTACTCGACGCAAACGACTGCCATTTGAGAGTAAGTTTATGCATCCTACGTATGTAAGTAAAGTATCCCGACTGCTAAAAATATGGCTTGCCCACCGGTAAAATCAAAGTAAGAAAGATGTATATTGATTTTTGCAGCTACAGAATGAAAAAATAAGCTGTGTTTCTCTGACAACTTTTAATAGTTTACTTCCATACACTAAGCTAATTGTAGTGAGGTAGGTATAAGAAAAAAATAGGATGCTTACCTGCCGGGCTTTTCTAGCAAATAACCTCAGCAGGTAAACCTGTTAGTCAATTACCAGCCAATCTTTCAGAAACTCCCGTTTAGAGGTGTATTGCATCTGGGCTTGTTGATTGGCTTGCGTAACTTCAACCGCTATTTTGTCGCCAACCACTTGCGTGTTGATATCATAGATGGAGTTGGTGCGAAGGCCCTTGCTTTCATCTTTAGATAGGTATTTTGCTTTGCGTGTTGCCATACTAAGTTAAGTTAACCTGTTGAACATAACTTTTATTTTATACGAATATACAGATTCCCGGCTCAATCTACAACGGATATTTATGGCTTGAATCAGTCAACAGTTATGAGCAACACTACTGCCCGGATATGTTTCTATCTACATATGTTTAAAGTAGAAACCATATCCTGCATTTTATAAAAACAGCTAAACTATTTTTACCATATGGAGTACAAGCTAGTATAAATCATTCTGTTATGAAAAGGGTAAAGCAACTTATGATAATAGATGATGACAAACTTAGCCTGCACCTGACAGAAATGGCAGTAAGTAAGCTGAGTATCGCCGAAAAAATCATCAGCTGTTGTAGCGCCTTTAAAGCCTTGCGGTACCTGACAGAGAACTGTATGCCCACCCTTGAAAATGAACAAATTTTTTGTCCGGAATTAATTTTACTAGACATTAACATGCCTGTAATTGATGGGTATGAGTTTCTGGCGGAACTTCACCGGATGGAAGGCTTGCGGCACGAAAATACTGGTATACTAATCATTAGCAGTTCAGCTTATAAAGACGAAAAAGAGAAGGTAAAATATTTTCCGCTAGTGGGGTATGTAGAAAAACCAGTAACCAGTACTAAAGTGCTGGCTGCTTTACAAAGCAGGTTATAAGGTCAGAATGGCTATTGCTCAATTGTATTGAGCTGATGCAAGAAAGTATTTCCGGCTAGATCAGGCAATGCCATACCAGAGATTATTGCTAATTTGAGCTTTCAATTTTGTGAAGCTTTGTACAACTCTGGAATACTAATTCGCACTTCTGCGTATGCTCTCCGGATCTGGAAACGCATTCTGCCACCTATGTTCCTGTTACTATGCATTACTATAGGTGTGTTTGGTTGCACGCCGGCAACAGAGAAGGAAAAAAGCCGAACCTCCGGAACAGCTACGCCTAGTCGGCCACGCCCGGAAGCGGCTGATACTTCTGCTAACAGGCCCGTGTTTCCAGGCGGAGATGCTATTCAACTGACCTGTGAATTTATTCAGGATCAGGCAGAAGTACTTCTGGAAGAGTACCATCAGCCAGGTATAACAGGTGAAAGAGCAAGACAAGTCATAAAAGAGCTTCAACAGTTAAATCAGCAGTGGATGGATAGTGACTGTCAGCAGGTATTTGGTTTTATGGTTCCCAATTTACCCAGGCTGCCTGCTTCATTTGAATAATGTAGGTATATCTGTTTCAGTAATGTAGCTTATTAACACAGCTTAGTATTCATCTTTTCTACTAATTATTGCCCAAAAGCTGCCGTATTTTTCAGCACAATTAAAAAAATAGTATGTAGAAAATTATTCTGGCAAAGCTCAATCTAGCTCGGATTCTTTCCATTTTATCTCCCCAGGTTATCAAATACTGACGAACAGATTATTAATCTTACAAATATTGAAATGCCTTAAATTGTGTTTTAAAGATGTTTTTAGTAATAATTTGATAATTTTTATAAAAAAAATTAAAATGTGGCACTTTTTTTTAGTAAATTTCGTTTAAAAATTACACCATATTTTATCACTTGTTTACCGAAAAGCCTATGGAACTATTTACAGGATTAGCCATTATGGCAGCAACCCTACTAGCACTTGGAGCAGGCTCTCTAGTATTTATTAATTCTCAAAAAAATGAGACTAATTAATGCTACATCCTTAGAGCGCTAGTAAAAGGGTATATTCTTAGTTAGACTAGTGTAACAAAATTTTCTATTTTTTACACCGGTTTAAGGGGACAACAAGTCCTGGCAGTTAATTGCCAGGACTTGTTGTTTTTTGCATAAACCCAATCCGTTTTCTTCTATCGGAAATAATTTGCCAGGCTAACACAATACCAGATTTTCAGTATTGGAGAAACAGGAGAGTCTAAGTGATTTTACGTAGGTAAGCATCTCAACAGAATTATTTTAGCGTATCTTTTACTAAAGTGTTATTCCTCAGAAAGAACAACAAGATTTCTTCAATTACATTGGTTCCCATCGGCTCTCGCCTCGGGAATCCTCGAAATGACAATATTAGTTCTTGTAAAGCGGCTTTTATATGGAAGTGTTTTTTTAGTAGCTATAATGCTCACCATTTAACTCAACTGTTGCCAGAATCTTTTCGTCGAATGCAAACTTCTTCCGATCAGCTTTTCCGCTATCTGTTTACTGGCTGTATTATGATGGAGCAGTAAAGTATATTGTTGCGGGTTAAGAAAGTCCGGTAAAAGGGCAGCCAAAAGCCGGATGCCAGGGTCTGCGACTATACGAGGTACAGAAAGCAAAGAAATAGAATTACTAGATAAATGAATAAGCTCCTGTAATGAAATTTCATCAGGTCCTACGGCAGAAATAATAGCCGGATGTTGATCTGTAAAACAAAGCCTGGTTACTAAACTTGCCAGATCGTCCGGCATAATGGGTTGAATACGTGTTTGCAGCAGATGACCTGGAAAAGGCAGGTAGTTCCACAAATAACGGCTGATTGAGCGTAGTAGGGTTAATTTTTGTGCAAACACTGTGTTAGGTGTACACACAATAGATGGCCTGATTACTACAGTATCTGGATGCGTCAGAAGCAACTCATCTGCCTTTCCCTTACTGGACAGGAAAGTTGCCGGGCTATCTGATTGCGCACCCAGAGCAGAGATCTGAATAATTTTTGGATTACCTAGGGTTCGCCTATGCTGCAAGATAAGCCGCGTTAAGCCCAGGTGTGCCTGTTCAAAAGTAAAGTCTTTCGTTTCTTGAATAATACCAATACAGTTAATTAATACATCGGCTTTGCCTGTTTGCTGCCAGTTATGTGTAAAAGGATCAAACACAGTAAAATCCGGTGAGTGTGTATTAGCGGGTAATCGTCGTACACAAGCTGTAATCTGGAGTGCCGGAAAGTGCCGTTTCAGGTAAGAATAAATACTGCAACCTACCTGGCCATTGGCGCCCAGAATAATAATTCGGCTTACCGGATGTTTTTCGGAGGTTCCCATTGGTAATAAATTGTTTCGTTTACACGGAAGGCACCTTCAAATCGGGCAGTTTCAAAGAAGTTCGTCTGGAAATGATAGCAGTTAGCCCATTCAATCGGCCATTTCTCCCGTTGAATTTGAGTCATCCGGATTTGCCCATCTAGGTGCGAATAAGCCCGGTCTATAGATGCAATGGTATGGTATAGCTCTTTACTGCGAATGTCGGGTTGTTGCTCATCCAGGGCATAGGTTAGAAATTGTGTGCCTTTTTTCAGGGCCAGTAATTCATTGGTGCAAATAATCTCTGCCTTTTCCAGATTATAATCCGTCATAAGTTGCCCTCCTTGCGCAATCAGGGCATTGTCAGTAAAAGACCGGATAAAATAAATCCCCTTGTATTGGCCTTCGTTCCACTGGCTGTCGTCTACCAGTAGGCGGAAGCCGATATGACGATATTCAAAAGTTAGACGCTGGGGAATAAAAGTCGGGTGCATATTTTTTAGGTATACATTTACCATAGAAATCATGGCTCTCCCGCCAAAGTCGCGTATTTTGATTTTCCAGGGCACATACGGTTCTACTTCTTCGCGTTCTACAGAAAAATTAATTAACTGTACATTATGTAATTGCCCCTGATAAGTAATCGGAATTTTCTTTAGAATATTCATAGAGGATTAGTTGAAATAAAGTTGATAGATCCAGAAGAAAGCGGTTGTTTGCAGCACTACAAACCATAAGGCCGTCCAGCGTTGGGAGAGAGATAAGGTGCATATCCGGATATAATGCTGCCGGCACATAAGGCTGCTGCTCAGTAAAACACTTAGGCAAGCAGTAGGCAAATAAATATTTTTTGTTACCCAGCTCAGGCATATAGCCGGTACGAGTAATAGTACGCCAATCAGCATAATTACCGCCAAATGGCTTATATATTCCATACGTTTCTCGTGGAGGAAAATACCAGCCAGACAAAGTTGTACTACCCAACCTGTGCCGGCAATCAGCAGCATATTAAGGCCGCCGGTAGTACTAGCCAGTAGCGGATTCAGTGACTGTCCGAAAGCATAGGTAATTCCAATAGAGCTGAATATAGCTAGTAAAATAAAGGCTATTCTATAGGTTAAATGAAAATCTGGTGTACAATCGAAACCTGCACTACCCGTCTTGGTTGAAGGAATAATAATCCGCCTGTTGTACGATACAAGATTGTATAAGCCTTTACACAAGCTATAAAATGGTTTGTACTGAAGTATTGTTGGTAGCCAGGGTATCTTCTGGCTTAAAATATGCGTAAGGGCTTGCAGGCCATATAAGGTTTGTCCGCCCTGTATGTCTACCAGTGGAATTTCGTGTTTAGCCCTGTGCCAGTCTACTTGTTTAATAAACTCCTGCTGCTCCAGTTGTGAGAAAGCAATCCGGTTGCCGGCTTCCAGTAAGCCCCATTTGACAAAACCTTCTGTATATAGGGCACACATGGGGCAGTTGTTATCGTAAATAATGCCTTTGTCTTTCATAATTATATATTTATTCAGTACTTTCAATAAAATATGAAAATTTCAGATAAAAAAATTTTATTTCATAAAACGAAGCAACGTATTGAAAAACCAGTGCTCATCTGCTTTGATTACTTTACCTAGAAAATCATCTGCTTGCCCGGCAAACTTTTGTATACCCCCAATAGATTGAACAAATGCCTGGTAATTTGGATCTTTTGGATCTCCTTCCACCTGCGATATATCATCCAGAACTTTGAAAATGGGCTCTAATTCCCGCTTGCGGCGTTCTTTAGCTATTTGTTTAAATACTTTCCACATGTCTTTTTCTGCCGAAAAGAACTCACGGCGTTCACCGGATTTCAACTCTTTATAGACAAGGCCCCAGTCAATCAGTGCTCGTATGTTCATATTGGCATTTCCACGTGAAATAGTCAGTTGTTCCATAATATCCTCTGCACTTAAAGGCTCCGGAGAAACTAATAACAAAGCATGCACCTGCGCCATTGTACGGTTGATGCCCCAATTAGAGCCTAATGTTCCCCATGTCTGTATAAATTTCTCCTTGGCTTGATCCAATTGCATGAAACAAATATAATAAAGTTTTTAAACTTTCAAAAATTATTGAAAATAAAAATTTACCAACCTACTAATGCATGATGCACTACAGCAATGAAGAGACGTTCATAGGATAATGAAAAGTTAATATGCCAATTAGTAGTGGGAAGGTTCTGCATGACAAAGGCAAATGGGTAATGATATATCGTTCTGAAACCTACACAGACAATTTTATATAATTTATCAGAGGGACAAGCAAAAATGGGTGTATAGATTTACTAGCGTATGTTTCATAAGGGGGAGGTGTATCTCTACAATAACATATATATAGATATTATTTGCCAAAAAGAATGAGACAAATTTTGTTACTATTACTATTTATAATACTTATTCCAAAAGCCTTAGCTCAAACTGACAGCTTGCAAAAGAAGAATATTCTTAGCTTGAATGCTACTCAAATTTTGCTTAGAGAAATACAAATAGGCTATGAAAGATTTGTTAGTTCACGGAGTAGTCTGGAAGTAGTAGCAGCCATCCGAATGCCTAAGCAAAGTGAATTCATTATTGTAGGCGACAAACTTATTGGCTTTTTTGATAATGACCAATTAATTCATCCGGGAGCCTCTCAATATGCTTCCCTAGCCTTTAAGCATAGTTTGGTTGCAAATAAAAGCCAGAGTAACTATGGACTATACTTATCTACAGCTCTTTTCTACCGCTACCGCTATTACGAGAACAAGTATTATGAGTTTAATTGGAATGGCTCTTATGGCCCCTATAGACATCTGGAGTCTAAGTATGAACAGCTTTACGGAGGAAAAGGAGCAGTAGGCTACCGTTTCAAGATTATTTCTCTTAGTAAAAAGGTAGATATTCTGATAGATAGTTTTATAGGAGTAACTATTGGAGAAAACTTAATCAAGTATCAAGTTTTTGCGATAGGAGAAACCTATACAGCTTGGGAAGATTTAAGAACCCTCAATCCACCTCGTATTTATCAAGAAAGAGAATCACTATCAACAATTAACTTAGGTGTAAAAATAGGAATAGCAATTAATTAATAATCACAATTTATAAAGCCTCAATCAGTAACCTCAGTACATAGCTAATCCACAGTTTGTACAATCCGCACAATTCTTTAAGTCAGTAAGCACTAAAAACGTTGGAATAAGTAAGAGTGTGTTCCGAATTTTATTCGGAATACAAGCAAAAATAGAATGAAAAGCAAAATAGAATAATAATCCGTAAGCGCAGGCCTGAAAAAACTGCGGGCCATGCGTGGGTTTAGAGCGGGGAAGCGTTGTTTTTTCTAGATTTTTCTTTGTTACTTTCTTTGTAGCAACGACAAAGAAAGTAAGATGTTATGCTGTAAATCATAATGTAAGTTCTTATTTTATAGATTTTAAACATGCTCTAAGGATGATTTTACGTACACTATTCTGGAGTGTGTTTCTGTGTTCATCCACTTTACCTTCCCCTGCGTATAGAAATAATTAGGTACATGGTAGTACTAACGGTCTATCCGGCTATATTTGCAGCTATTTTTATAAAGCACTAAGGTGCACAAACCACTATATTTTATGCAATTAACTAACCTAAAAGACAAAATCAGTTATATTATCGGACGTGATATGGCTGCTAACCTCCAAAAACAAGGCATCGATGTAGAAGCAGAAGCTTTTATACAAGGCATGGAAGAAGCTATGGCAGGTAAGCCCTCTGTGCTTTCACAAGCTGAAGTACAACAAGCGATGATGGCTTTACAACAGGAAGTAAGCCAGAAACAGCAGGCTAAATCATCAGGCAATAAAAAGGCAGGAGAAGATTTTCTGGCAGAAAATAAAAACAAAGAAGGCGTGAAAACACTTCCAAGTGGCCTGCAATACCAGGTGCTACAGGCAGGGAAAGGAAAAACTCCTTCAAAAACTGATAAGGTGACCACTCATTACCATGGAACTCTCATTGACGGTACCGTCTTTGATTCCAGTTATGAACGTGGAGAGCCGGCTACTTTTCCGGTAAATGGTGTTATTGCCGGATGGACAGAGGCTTTGCAACTGATGCAGGAGGGAGCCAAATGGCGTTTGTTTATCCCGTCTAACCTGGCTTATGGTTCCAGAGGAGCCGGGAGTGATATTGGCCCGGATTCTACCCTCATATTTGATGTAGAATTGATTTCGGTGAATAAGTAATAGTTAAAAAAACAGCCTGTACAGCAGGCTGTTTTTATTTATAGGTTGGCAGGAATTGTAAGGTGTTCTATTCTTTGCGCCTTACCTAAAAAGTAGGGTTGCTGTACAATTACACCGATAGTATTAAAAACCCTGGTTTGCTATACTATATGAACTTAGCATACTCTTCTCTCACAAACGCGTATGTTGGTGTTGGTTACATAGAAAAAATTTCTTGCTAAACACAAGATAAGGAGGATAAAATCCTGTAAGAGCTTTTCAGGTACTCTAGTCAATGTATCGCATGAAGTCAGGCCATAAATTGTATGTAAAAACCTAATTTACCTAAATATTGCACAGAACGTACACGATGCCAGTATCGCAGTTGACCCCTTGGTTTGCTCTTTTCTGATGTAGATAGTAGTTTTAATGCTAATCATCTAAGTATATACCCTATAATTGCTTATGATAAGAGCTGCTATACTGTTTCTCGCTTTGCTTTATACCTGTGTTGCCTATGCACAATATGGTACTGGGAATCTGGAGAAAATGAAACAGCTACAAAACAGAAAGCTTATTGTGGTAATAGAAGAAGAATCTGCCCAGATTATTAAAATTCTGCAAACCAAAAAGCGGCCCGACCAGATAGAGAAGTACAGGAAATCAGTAGCAGACTATAATACCTCCATGAAAGAAGTTGCCGAGCGGCTTTGGCCATTCGACACTAAAATTCTGTATATGAAATTTACCGATGCCAAGCGGTTATATAAAACAGATCAGTATGCCGTATTATATTGTGCTACGGTAGAAAACTTTAAACACGTGGGGCAAACCGGAGGTAAAATGCATGAGGGGCTACTGTGGTCTTACCAGAATCTAAATGTAGGCAGAGATTACTGGGATAAATACACCGTAATGCAGATTAAACTGGTAGAAGAACTGAGCAAAACCCCTGCTGTGTATAGCCAGAATCTGGCTAATATTTTTCCCGAAAAATCAGATATGGTATTTGGCTTGCAAACGTTCAATTTGTACCTGCGGGAAGCTGATAAACGAAGCAAATCCTGTGAATTAAAGCAAGTAATGCAAGTAAGCGGACAAGTACTCGCCACTAAAACACTCTTGCTCCGGAAAGACTGGGCCTATCATTCTCTTACCGACAATGAAATAAAAGAAGCCTATCCCCACGCTTTCCTGCTGACTGATGCAAGTACCTTCAACAACTTAGTGATGCAGGGAGATTCCAGCTATGCATATTTGCAGATTGTGCCGGAGATCACTTCCTCAAAGAATAAAATAAAGATTAATTACCTGCACCTGATTATAGATGCGGCAGAAGGCAAAGTTTTGGGTATTTCCTCGCCTGGGTTATCAGAAGGCAGCAAAATTATTACCAAGTCTAACCTGAAAGATTATTCCAGCTACGCCCGTAAATAAAGGTATAGCTATTCTACTAGTTGTAATAGGGTAATAAATAATGTTGAGAAAGGATTCTTGCCTGAAGAGCGATCTTTTGTTCTTTTTACTTTCATTAACCAGAACATCCTGAAACAATTACTCTCCTGCTTTTTTAATAAAATCTACATATTCTGGTAACTACATCTGCATTATTTATGTACAGATAAAATAAATATTTCATTACAAATAACCCTGTCTCCACTTTTTCGGTATATCAGTAAATATATTTTTCCTTATTCTTACTGATTTACATCACCTTATGAAGATTGGCGCAAATTATCAGGGCAACGGACGGTGTACCTTTACTTTCTGGGCACCGCTGGTAGAGAAAGCTTCTGTACATATTATCACTCCCGAAGAAAAATTAATGACTATGCAAAAGCAGGCTGATGGCTATTTCATAGCAGAAGCCACTAATATTATGCCTGGGACCCAATATTTTTACCAACTAGATGGCGGCAAAGACCGACCCGATCCGGCTACGTACTTTCAACCCAATGGGCTTCATAAAGCCTCGCAGGTCATCGATCATCAATCATATGCATGGAAAGACAAAGACTGGAGAGGGATTCCACTTAAAGATATGATTATCTATGAACTACACGTAGGCACCTTTACACCCGAAGGTACATTCAGAGGCGTAATAGATAAACTGGATTACCTAACAGACCTAGGCATTAATGCTATTGAAATATTACCTATTTCGCAGTTTCCTGGAAGTCGTAACTGGGGTTACGATGGAGTACATCCCTACTCTGTGCAAAACAGTTACGGCACACCCGATGATTTTAAAGCAATGGTAGATGCTTGTCATGCAAAAGGTATTGCTGTGGTACTGGATATGGTGTATAATCATTTGGGTCCGGAAGGGAATTATGTAACAGAGTTTGAGCCAGTGAGTTGAATACGCCATAATGTGCCACTTTTTTCTGGAACGGACGGAAAGCGGGAATAAATCCATGTGAAGGGTCGAGTATCTTTTTAGCAAAAGCAACTGCTTGCTCTTCATGTTCTTCGTCCGGCGTCGACCAGCTGGTATTTACTTTAGCTTCTTTCATAGCTTTCAATAGATACTCTGACAGACGGTCTGCGAAGTTTTCTGGCAGCGAATCTTCCACTGGCCATCCGCCTACCAGGCTCTGATACAGAAAATATTCTTCATTGCTGATAGACCATGCTTCTCGTTTATTCTTTCCTTGTAGTGGTTTATTTATTTCATGCCATTTTTTTATTTGCTCTTCCCACTCTTGCGGAATTTCCGACAATACATTAATACGTGCCCGTACATCTTCTCCGCGTTTAGTGTCATGCGTTGCCGAAGCATTTATCTTCAAAGGCCAATGTTGCAACTGATCCTGGTTAAACTGGTGAAATTCCTCAGTAGAAATTCCAAACACCTCCGGATCGCCTCCTACTTCATTAAGGGAAATAAGCCGGTTAAATATATAGAAGGTTGTATCTTCTAGCCCTTTTGCCATTAGTGGCCCAGAAATTTGCTGGAACTGCATCACGGTTTTTAACCAGTTGCTCATTTTCAGCTTATTTAAGTTCTTAGGGAACTCCAGCAACAAAATTTTCCTCAAAAACAGTAAAGTGTTTTTTTGATCAGGCAATAAAGATTCAGCTTTATGGAAAGCTTCTTCTATATAGATTTTGTCTTGCTCCGATACGGCAGGTGAATTAATATAGGTGCGGTATACCGGAAAACAGGCCAGTAATACACCCAGTGTTTGCCGTAAATCGGATTGCAGAATATCTACGCCTTCCGGAATATAAAACGAAAGCCGCTTGAATTGCAGAAATAACTTTTCCAAATCACCTACAAAGAGCCGTTCCAGCACAAATTTCTTTTTCTCGTATAACAGTTCTTCATAAGTAAATTTTTTGCCGATGAAACCGGAGTATACCTGATGAAACTGTTCTCTGTTGGGATGATAACAAAATAAGTTATTTAAATAGGTAAGAAAATCGTACCCGCTTGTGCCTTGTACCGGCCAGTTTCCGGGCAACTTTTCACCTTGTTCTAATATTTTTTCTACTACAATGTACGCCTCCGGGGCTTTCTCCCGCAAGTGCTGCAAATACGATAAGGGATCATTTAATCCATCTATATGATCTATGCGGACACCACTTACCGCCGGATTAGATAGTAGTTCAAAAATAAATTGATGTGTCTGGGCAAATACAGCCGGATCTTCTACGCGTATACTAATTAGTTGATTGATATTAAAAAAGCGGCGGTAATTTATTTCCCGGTTAGCAACCCGCCAGTAAGCCAGGCGGAAATACTGAAAAGCCAATAGTTGGTGTTTCTTCTCTATACTAGAATTAAAGGCTTTAAGTAGTTTGTCTACATGTGATTTAAAAGCTTTGTTGCTTGTATAGGCTTGCCACAATACCTGCTTAGCTTTTTCCATTTGAGCAACCCGCTCCTCTCCTTTTACACTGGCAATAGCGGCAAATGCTTCTACCAGTTCATGCGATAGTTTGCTTAGCTCATTTTCCTGCCCGCCCTGCGCTACCATGTTTTTACCAATCAATAACGGATACGACTCAATACGTAAGGGCAATTGCAGGTCATAATAGGCTATATAGAACAGACCATCAGTGTACTTGAATTGCAGTTCACCTTTTTTCAGTATTTCATGGTAGGGAGAACCCAGGAAAGGTACCAGCAGCTTTTTCCGTAAGGCTTCATTCGGGTGATTCCATTCTATATCAAAATGGCTACTATAAGGCGAGGCATAACCTTTTTCCAGTACATCCATCAGTAACTGGTTTTCACTGCTGAACACCATATGGTTGGGTACTATATCTTGCAGCCAGCTAAGCTTTTTACTTTTTAGTGTAGTTAATAAGGTAGTAAATTCTTCGGGGGTGCCCAATTCCGGGTTTACCTGATTTGGGTCAGCCACGTCGTAGCCATGCGTACTTCCGGAAGCAGCCTTAAAAATAGGCGATGCATAGATAGTACTGATGCCTAATTTTTGTAAGTAATCTATAATCCCGGAAACAGACTGAAAATTAAATTCTTTATGAAATTGTATGCGGTAGGTCGCAATAGGTGTTTGCATTGTAAAATGGTTTTAAATCACTTACAATACGTTAAAGGAACAAGCAGGTTGGTACTCGTGAAACTATAATGAAGAAAAAAAATCATTCGCTACAGTTGGCTAACTATTTGGTGGCTTCATTAAAAACAAAACAACGGTAAAGCAAAAAAGGCAGACATGCTTGCCTACCTTTTACTTATCTATGCCCTTGAGTCTGGTTACAAACTATCCGATATGAACTTCCAGTTCGTCGCCTAACTCTTCAAAATGTTTTACCCACTTCTGAGCAGATGCCTCACCACGGTTAGCAAGCGCCTGCATTTCCCGGAAATGTGTCTGGCCAATGGTAAAGTACATATTCTGAATCATCCACCGGTCGATAACCATAGGCAATTTTTTGAGGTGCTTAAAAATTTCCAGAATATATTTGAGCCGTTCTGTATTTTTTGGATTTGTAGAGAAGAGCTTCATAATGGCATTCATGCGTTTGGTAATTACGAAGTCCAGGGTATCTACATCCAGCTTTACGGCCCATCGTTCTACTTCTTCGGTTAAGCGTTCCAGTTCATCCAGGTTAATATGTTCTTCCTCAAACAGCTTTCGCAAGTCGGCATTCAGAATAAACTCCACGGTAGTTTTAAAAACTGTTGGCAGCGGCGCATTGGCATGATTAGTCAGATTCATCATGTGGTAATTATGCTCATAAATTTGCCGGAAAGAGTTCTCCATTTTCTGCAAGGTTTTCTGCATAATCTGGTTAAACACCCGGCGCTGCTCATCTTTGGATAAGTGGAATAAGGAATACCATCTGGGTCCAAAATACTGACCCATCAGGTTCATAATCTCTCCTACTTCGCTCCTCAAAAAAGCCCTCCGTATTTTCCCATGCATGGCGTTGAATACATCGTCGGGCATATTTTCCATAGCATTGGCTATGATAGAATGTTGCCCTAGGTAGAGTACCACAAAGCTAACTTCACTTTCTTCCAGAGTAATGGTAGAGTATACTTTTGCAATGCCTATCACTAGCTTCTGTACACCGGCCTCCATGCGGTCGTACACCTCACTTTTAAATACATAGCTGTAAATAGGCAAATTCTCTGGATATTCTTCAAACAACGAAACAATGGCATAATGTAACCCTACTTTCAGCAAATCCAGACGGGCAGGTTTGGCATACGCTTCGTAAATATGAGCTCCGTTTACATACTCATCCAGGTTGCTAGGCGCTTTTGCCAGAAGTTCAGTAAACGCTTTCTCCAGCTTCAGCTCCGATACTTCTTCGGCCAGTTGAATGGCACGGCTAGCGTATTGAATTACCTGTATGGTTTCAATACCTGATAATTCATCGAAGAACCATCCGCAGCTGGTATACATCAGCATGGCATGCCGCTGCATCTCCAGTAACTTTATTATTTTTATTCGTTCATTTTTGGTCAGTTCTTTCTTGGCAAACGAATGCACAAAAGCTTCTACCTTATTTCTCGACCGGTGAAGCAATACATCCATAAAGGCATTGCGCGCCTGCCAGGGGTTACGGAGGTATTCGCTTCCTTCCTTCTCAAATAGCTCCACCAGATTGTCTCGTAGCCAGTCCAGAGCATTCCGTAAGGGATTACGCCAGTTCTGATGGAAATGCGTACCACCGGTATTGCACCCACAGTTATTCCGCCAGCGTTCTACCCCGTGCACACAGCTCCAGGAGCTGTTCTCAAATATTTCGGTTTCATACGTGGGAGGAAACTTTTCCAGAAACTCTCCATAATTGGTAATAGTCGCCAGCCCTTCCTTTTCCAGATAGTGCAGACAATAGGCCAAAGCCATATCGCCATGCCGGTGATGGTGCCCGTAACTTTCGCCATCGGTAGCAATATGCACGAGTTGAGGTGTATGCTCACTTTCGTGAGTGAAAGAATAGGCAAAGCGGTTAGCAAAATCACGTCCGTTCTTTAATAAGCCTTTAAATGCCACATCCTGGGAAATGCCGCCATCATAATAGAACAATACTATTTTTCTCCCGGAAGGCAGATTGCACAAATAAGGCATCCTAGGATCTATCCGTTCTCCGGAAACATCTGTCCAGTGGCTATCGCCGATGCGGCGTACCCGTCTCGCCTGCCTTGGCGCCAGCACAGTAAATTTAATATTGTGCTCGGCTAGTACTTCTAAGGTATCGGTATCTACGGCGGCCTCTGGAAGCCACATGCCTTCGGGTTTTCTTTTGAAACGGTATTCAAAATCGCGTATCCCCCATATTACCTGCGTATGTTTATCGCGTTGGTTGGCCAGTGGCATAATAATATGTCCAAAAGCCTGAGCCATAGCAGACCCATGCCCTGAAAAGCGCTTGCGGCTTTCTTCATCGGCTTTTAGAATGGCTTTATAGGTCTCTGGCTCGTATTTCTCCATCCAGGAGAGCAGGGTTGGGCCAAAGTTGAAACTTATTTTAGAATAATTATTGGTAATATCAATAATGTCCCCTTTTTCATCCAGAATTCTGGAAGCCGTATTGGGGGTATAGCATTCATAGGTAATCCGTTCGTTCCAATCATGAAAAGGTTGAGCGGAATCCTGCGCCTCTATTGCTTCTAACCAAGGGTTTTCTCTGGGTGGCTGGTAAAAATGTCCGTGTATACAGACGTAACGGTTATTCATGAGGAATACATTAATTTAAAAGAGTACTTAGAAAACACCCTTTAAATTAATGTATCCGGGCAATTTTCTCAAATTACGACTGTTTTTGAAATAGGGCAACATTGTAAGGTTGAAGCTTTATTTGATCGGTTACCTTTACAATAGGCGGCAGCAGATTTCCGTTTCCACCCCAGAATTTATCAGAAGCATCCAGGATCTTATGCCATGTACCTTCATATGCTGAGAAAGAGACAGTTACTTCTTCATTACTACAATTTAACAAACATACTAAATTCTCAGTATTTTCAAACCACCTTTCCAAGGCAATAACCTTACCGGAAACCACCTGCGCACGGATACTCTTTTTATCTGGGTTATGTAAGGCTGCGTGTGCTTTGCGAAGAGCGATCAGCTTTTTGTACCACTCCAGCATTAACTTCCCCTGACCTTCGTCTTTTTTATGCCAATGTAATTTAGAATCTAAAAATGTTTGTTCAGCTTGAGGGTCTGGTGCTTCCCCCAGCCAGGAAAAAGCTGAAAACTCTGCTTTCCGTCCATTTCTTACGGCTTCTACCAGACCAGGATCCGAATGACTGACAAAATACATAAAGGGGGCATCTTCAGCATATTCTTCTCCCATAAACAGCATAGGCACGTAGGGCGAAAGCAGCATAGCCGCAGCAGCCAGCTTCAATGCATCAAAAGAAAGTGTTTTAGTAAGTCGGTCGCCCAACATTCGGTTACCTACCTGGTCATGGTTTTGTGTATAGATGACAAAATGCTCCCCTGCAAATCCTGCCGAAGAGTTGCCATATTTCCGTTTGCGGTAGTCGGAATAGGTGCCATTATATACAAAGCCTTCCTGGAAACATTTAGCCAGGTGCTCTATGCTTCCAAAATCTGCGTAATAGCCTGTTTTTTCACCAGTAAGTAACGCATGTAGAGAATGATGAAAATCGTCCATCCACTGGCTATTAAAACCCCAGCCTCCCTGATCAAAGGGCTTGATTACTTTCACGTCATTTAGATCACTTTCGGCAATGGTATAGAAGGGCCTTCCAACTCTGGAAGAAAGCTCGGCTATTTTCTGGTTCACATATTGCCAGAAGTGCAAGGCACCCATATCAAACACGGCATGTATGGCATCCAGCCGGAGGGCATCTACATGAAAATATTCCAGGAAGTAGACAGCACTATCTGCAAAAAAATCACGGATAGGATCGGCATATTGTTCGTCAAAATTAAGGGCTGCTCCCCAGGGAGTATGGTATTTCTCTATAAAATAAGGC
>Ga0181475_10011_pt1 | contig 21479 bp, 22 predicted proteins | sample In4P11_FD_119096 | JGI IMG/M metagenome (GOLD analysis project Ga0181475, IMG submission 119096) | Clean room microbial communities from NASA Spacecraft Assembly Facility at Jet Propulsion Laboratory, Pasadena, California, USA -... ... | reverse complement strand
CCCCCTGCGTCCCGCGCCCCCCCCCCCCCCCCCCCTTCGAAGCTGAAGGCAGTCAAGGGCCAAGGCACACCTTCTAAAACGTGGTTGGAGGGAAAAACGATCTTTCCACGCGACGGACGGCGCATGATCGACAAGTCACGCCGCGCTCGCGTATGCTTATTAGTCCATTGTAGCCAATTATTACCATCACAGGTAGCACACATCTCCAGTCTCTCTCCCGTACTCACGCACGTACGTACGTACGCAAGCACGCACACACCTCTCGTTGTTATACGACGGCGCGTATGTCTGTAAGCGCCTGGGCAAAACACTCCCAGTCGCGGAGATGAAGCTATCTTCAAGTGGCACTGTCGTGCGAGTTTGTGAGATTGGGTGTACGTTATGCACTGCTGTGCAACTCGGAGCCGGAAGCTGCTCACGTTGCCGAACGCAGATTGAGGTGGACTTGGGCACTCAGCCTGCACGAGCAATTGAGCGTGCATTGAACATTATTATTGTTACTTTTCTCTCCGCCGCAAAGCCTGCAACGAGCCCACGGCAGCTGACCGAGCCGAGTCGTCCAAGGGAATCGCCGTCGAACCTTCTTTCTCCCTCGAACACCATCGACAGCCTCCTGAATCATGGCGCGATGCCGACAAACGCGCTACGGGCTGCAGACGTGGTAACGTTATAAAGTCACGATCAACGATGATTGGCACGATGAAGCCCCTTTCGTGCTTCCAAGCGCTTTGGCCTTCAAGTCTTCAACGTCGTATGCATCACGCTCTTAAAGCTTCACGCGGCCCCAGAGCTAGTCCTACGCGCCCTTCAATCAGGTACAAAGGCTAAAAGACGTATCCTTCGTCTCACCGTCGTCGACCGACGGTGTGGAGGAAGCGAAGCGTGCAAAATATCCCGTAGCTCCGCTCTGCGCTACTGCACTGCGTGACACGAAAGCGCAAAGAAACAAGCTGGAATAGCGTTGCGCTTATGCACTCACTACTGTCACCCTAGGAGAGTTGTGAACCGACGCAGCGTCGAAAAGAGCGGTCGTTGCTCCGCATGCAAGCCTCCTTCGCTGCGTCGATGTCACTCGTTGTTACAGTTACGCTACCCCAGAGTCTCTGCCTTCGTCAGACTGAAAGCTGTTGTTAGCATTTGCTCTTACACCAGGCTCGAAATGATTACACAGGCGGGCCTGGTACGCATCCATCATGTACGGCTTGTTGCCTACTGCCCTTTTCCTTGGACCTACCTGAAAAACTCTTGCGTGAGACAGCTTCAGAGGCAGAAATTGTAAGAACGCGCAAAACGTCAAGTAAATGCAACCTTCAGCCATTGCTTCGCATTGCTCGTTCAACACATTAAACTGTACTGGTCTGCCTTTGTCTAATCGACATGGGCTTAGGTGCTCTTGACGACCGCAAGCTTACTGCGTACGGGAACATTTGACTTCCTTCCCGGCTGCGGGAACCCGCCCAGAACAACACCTTTGCGGAACATGAGACAGTGCGTCGAACCACTGACGCGATACATTAGATTTATGGAAGAGCAGGCTTGTCAAGAGACGGACACATACCCGAAGTGGAACATTCCAAGCTGGTCGCCCTTCTTGAGATGCTGGCCTTCTTTGACGGTTATATCGCATGTCGAGACCTGTGGGGATGGGTGAGCATCTTCCGAAGCAAGTACCTGGACCTTGACAGACTCACCTCGGTCATGCCAATACCAATGAAAGCCATGAGACCAATCGCTGGGTTGTCTGCTTCAATGTAGATGATCGCTCTTGTGGCAGAAGCACTTAGGTAGCCTTGACCGGTGCTTTCACCAGCCATGTCAATATCGTGAGATTTGGGGTCGCCCATGGTCTCTAAAATCCAATCAGTGCTCAAGGGACATGACACACCCGTTGCTAAGGGTACAAACCGAACAGAGGCTCGCTGAAGTACGTGCCGTCCTTGACGAATGCCTTTGTGATCGTTCCTGAGACGGGAGAGTGCCACCTGTGGTAGCTCAGAGCGCTTAGGAAGGCCTGGTAGATTGTGCCGCCAGCGAATTGCTCAGCTATCGGATCCTGTGCAAGAATATCGAGGCAAGAGTAAGGCTGCCCCTTGATCCAAAATTTGTCGCGCAACTTGATGTCGTAGGCGACGTTGTATGGCATGGATTCGCAGGAGTTAGCGATAACGTTGTCGTCCTCAGGGCTGGCGACAGGACGGGCGTCCTCCTTGAAGGGTCGCGTGAAGAAATCATCCCAGGACTTGTAACCATGGTGCTTTGCACTGGGGTCGCAGTGGAACAAGTCGACGAACTCGTGCGAAGTACCGGCTGCTTCATTGGCCGTCATTTCAAGCTCCTTAGTACCAACCTTGCCGAACCAGCAGTGCGAGTCTTCCCCAAGGACCTCCGCCGAAGCGGGAGATGTAAGAAATTCGGCCCACGCATCCAGGACCTTCTTCCACATGGCGTTGACCTCTGGATCTATGAATGCTATATAGCCACTCGGAGTGCCCATGGGCCAGTCTAGGATTGCATTGAAGGGTGTACCTACCATACCGACAGACTCCGACTTATCACTCCAGTGCGGTGCCGTTGTGAGAATGTGGTTAATTAACTTCAGCATGTGTTCGAAATCCTCCACCTGCTTGTTGCCTACGGGGTCTTTATTGTAACTAGTAGAGCTTGGTTAGCCTTTGGTCAGAAGCGTGCAACGTGAGGGGGCTTACGGTTTCTTCGAGGGAATCTCGTCGAACATGGCCGTGAAGAGCATGTACAGCCTCCAATCAGCCTCGACCATCTCCTTGAACTCTGTGAGAACAGGGTGTAGCTCTTTGGGATTTGAGTCGACCTGGGCGATGGTTTGATGCAGCCAATCCTTATGCACGCGGTGGTCCTGAGGAAGCCATCCTCCAGTTCTGTGGACGTGGTGCTCATCGGGGATCTTGTCGTTTGATGGCTTGTGGTCAGACGGCTTTTGATGAGACATAATAGCTGGGGTGAGTTTGCTCTTGAAAAGCCCCTCAACGAGGAAGGGGGGGGGGGGGGGGGGGGGGGGGGTCGAGGGGTAATATAACCATTGAAACGAACGTCATTCACCCAGTCCATTAAAACAAATGCCTGCCGTCTCACAGCACAAAGTTTAACTTTTCGATGCCTAAACCGATGGCAATCAGAACCCGATGCTGTACGCAGGAATGCCGTGATATTAATATAACGATATCTTCCGATATTGTGTTCACCCTAAATCATTCCTCAGTTCTTGTGGACGTCATGCCATTTTCAAATCAGCCAACTAGCCAGTCAAATCCTGTTCTCTCGTCTTGGGGCAGAAGCCTCTGAATTAAGGCATCCCCGGACGTGCCTTCACTCGCTGCATCGTTACTAGACAGCATGTCGTCTTTCTTGGCGTAGCAGAGACAAGTGCAGCCAGTCTTGCACTCAAACCGCCCGCGGTCATTGAGTGCGACCCATCGGTCAAAGCAGTTTGCATGAGCTACATGACCACACATGTCACAGGACTCGTAGAGACCCTGAACACTTTCTCCGCATACCTGACACTGCAGGAGCCCAGGAGTGCTTTGGCACTCGGCACAACGCTGCAACGAAAGACCGGATTTCTGTTGCAGAGCTACGACTTCACCGCAGGTCTTGCAGTGGACCAAGGGCATTATGCCTTGCCATACCTCACCGGCCGAGCCTAACCGTTGTGGAGCCTTTTTCTCTAGCTTCATAGTGGCCTGATCTGCGCTTTCCAACGAAGAATCAAAGTACGCCGTGAGAGCGTCGAACTTCATGACCTCGCAGCGTTGGAAGGGAAGTTCCCACATGTAGAGAATGTCCGCATAACTGTCGCGGTATCTTTTGTGCTTTAGAGCATCCGTTGGACACAGCAGAGGCACACTCACATGTCCCTCATCATCGAACAGGGTCTGGTTCTTCAACACAACGGAGACCTCTTGCCCGTTGTCAATCGAGTAATCATCGTCGTCAACAGAGTCTTCGGCGTCAAGACCGGTGCTCTGACGTGAGTACGCATGTCGAGGAGCAGCACTCGCGATGTGGATGGTATTCTGGCCCCAAGTGACGCCGCTTCCATGAGGGCCGGTTGCAGGTGCCGACGTGGATAATGCAGGGTCTTTTCTGAACTGCTCGGGCGGTGAAGATGGCGCAGTCAGCGTCAACAATCTTGAAGCATATGCGATCGGTGAAGTGCTGAGAATTGAAGCAGCCCTACGATGAATTCGCTCCGATGCTGTGTCAAACTTAATCTCAGGGCTCGAAGCGTGCGACGCTCTCCGGGTTAGAGCAGGCGGTGTGTTACTCAATGGCTGTGTTTGATACTCTGCTTCGGTTCCATCGCTTGCCCATGGGCCATTCGAAGAATTGAAGGAGCCATAAGTCGCTAGCTGTGCGTGTGACGATCTTGGAAAATATAAATCCGGTTGAAACAAACTCCACGCGACTTCCGTTGACGGGAAATAATCAAGGGAAAATGCAGGTGTCTTTAAACACATCGGTTTTTCCTGCAATCTGTGAGATTGGGCTGGCAAGTATCATGAATTACGAAACTTACATGCTCCTCTAACTGCACCATGGCGTGAGATGAGCCCTCACCGGCCGCTGGCTCGCAGAAGACGCAAGAAAGCATCGCCAGCATTTGCAAATCACCTTGTTCCTCAAAATAGTCAAAGCTTCATACAGTTAGCTCGTTCAGGTGACACAAAAACATCTAGGGCACTCACATGAGCTCAACAAGCCACACGGTCAGAGGGTGATGACCCCACTTAACACGTCCTTTCAGTTTGTATTTGGAGTTTGTCGCCTCATCAAACCTCAAATCCAGACCACTGTCTTTCCGAGCTACCTGGACCACAACTCGCCTAGCCAGCACCACCACTTCCTCCTTCCGGTATGGTTGAGGCATGATTTCCAAAGGAACCTCGTTGCAGAGGATTAAGCCAGCCAGTTCCCAGATATCAGCAAGGTCCTGGAAACCCCATTTACTCGCAACATGAGAGTTGTGTGAACAGACTACAGGCCCTTCACCGTATATCATGTACTCCCTTGCGAGGTCACGTTTCGCAGGCAGCAAATACTCAAAGTTGTGCATTGAGATGTGCATCTTTGGGTTTCCTGACTTGTACTTGAGAAGAGTTGGGATACTAGACATCAGGGAGTTTTCAAGTGACCGGGAGTTCTGTGGCCGTTGAGGAAAAGCCCCCCACATTGGCAGAAGCTGTGAATGTGGTCCATAGAGCGGGAGTCCTGAGGAACTTGTAGAATCTGACGATGTTTCTGATGAGCCGGAAGTAGTGGAAGCCGAGGTACTCAACAAGGAACGCTCTTTCAGAACGTTTCGGAGCGGTGAATGATCGTGCAAGTGGCCAAATCCTTCAAACAACCTGCGGGATCGTGAACTCTCATGACTTGCCGTGAGGTTGAGCGCCGTCAGAGACGATCCGTTCTTCTCTTTCGGCGGAAAGAAGCAAACAAGTCGGCCATCGGGAGCCCATATCGCGCCACAATGCTTTGGGAGTGGTACATTCACGTTCCGATTCAAAGCGCCAGAAATGTCGGTGCTACTCAGGTCCAGCTCTCGAGTTGGAGTATGCGGATAAGCAGCGGCGATACCATCCTCCTCGTCACTCGAGCTTTCGCCCAGGTCACCCTCCAACCCCATTTTGATTGCGTTTCGTTCCTCGTTCAACCTTGCGATACTCTCCTCCAGCCCGCGTTCGCCAAGAAGATAACTAAGGATGACCTCGAGACATCCTCTGCCAATGCTGGCATACCCATCGCTGATGTTGCGAGTAGCATAAACCATCTTGTTGAAATGCAAGTCCGGAATAGAGGAGGTCTTCTCGAATTTATACACAGGAGCCGAAGACTCGGGATACCGGCTCGGAAACCTGATTAAGACCTTGACATGGATGAAGCTGTTCTCTGAGCCCCAAGGACCGTTCAATGAAACAATGACGGAACGCGCTGAGATATCAATCTCTTCAAACGTGATCTTTTTATATTTTTCACCCACATACGTAATCTCATCCCCAAGACTGTCCGGCCGATCCCAAGGAGGCGCACCAGAGGAGGTTATACGGATACTGCTTTCTGTTGCAGAAAGCGCCATATCTTCTGCCTTAAATATTTTGACACCCTTCATCCAAGCAATCGGATTAACACTCTTTTTCTGAGTGCTCCGCATCTGCATGCCGGAACGGCCACGGTCTTTACCATACGATCCCCATCCATGGAGTGGAATGTCAATCTTACGCATTCCTGTTCGGAACATACTGCTGAGTCCTTGGCCGGGAGGTCCTTCTACGGTCGGGGGAGGCTCGTCCCGGTATGTTTTGTACACTGCGCCCTTGCGTGTGAAATTAAATCTACGACTGACTTCCTGCCCGGGCCAGTAGCCGACCTTGGCAAGCATGTCTTCGGTACATCTGTGCAGCAATAGAGTTCTATCTATGCCCCACGATACGAGTTGAAATTCGCGTTGATCTCTGCCATCTTCTATAGTACCTCGGGCTCTCCATAAGAATTCCTTTACTGGCTTTTGATGCCCCGAGAATGAGTGGACAGGCTCGGCAATTGCGTCACGATCCGATTCTTCTTCAAGCCGACGATCAAACAGATGAAGGTCGAAGTCTCCTCGTTGTGGCATCGCGAGGATGCCATACCCGAAAGGAGTATGCCTTGCTCTCCACACGGGATATGCAGTTCGGATGATTCGAAGTGGTTCAGTATACGGATCAGCGTAATCCCAGGTCTTGATCGTTTTGTCGATTGAGCAAGTCAAAATCAGTGTGGGATATTCACGATTCCAGTCAATTCCATAGATTTTGGTTCCGTGAGCTTCAATGGTGCGAAGAGGATATGCACCCTTCCGATTGTCCCAAATGTGCAGGAACCTGTCGTGAGAAGATGCGATTACATGAGGGTCCTGCCTGTTGTATTTGACTTGAGTGGCGCCGGCGAACCAGTCTGCGAAAGTGACTGCAGGCCGTGCTGGCGTTCGAAGGTCCCACACATGCACAAAACTGTCGACCGCACAGGTAGCAAGCATGTCAGGATTGTGCGCTGAGAAATTAATGTCTGTGATCGCCCGTGAGTGAGCATGCAAAACATGCTCGATTGGGGTTTGAGACGTCGTCAAGTCGAGGTTCCACACGAGCGCCTTCTGATTTGACGTACTCACAATCCAGTGAGCTCTGGATGCAAACGGTGACCACTGTACGTCTGCCACATCCCATGGAGTTCGATGAGGGAGGTGGCGTGGTGGGGAGTAGGGATTGTCCAAATCAATGATGTGCAGCCCCTGACGACTGGTTGATGTTAATACATGCTCCAAACATAGTGCACGACATGAGTTACATATCACTTACGATGCCAGTACTACATCACGGCCACTAGGCGAGATTGATGCCGACCCGACCGCTTCGTTGACGTGGAACGAGCCGTCTTTGTCAAATGTTGGACTCTCCCAGGCTGAGGACACGCCTCTGATCTGTTTCTCCCTCGAGAGTTCCATACTCATACGGTGTGCGTCGGACAGGGTGTTTCGAATCCTTGCGGATGTTTGTCTTCACTTCGTATCCACATACTGATGTGGAGATTTCAATGCTGATGGCTTATTGCAGTCTCTAGGGAACTCCGCCTTGCTGAAGCGAGTACCAAAGGAAAGCGAATCCAATGGTTGTTGATTGATCATGTAACATCATTGCAAAGTCGTCTTGTTATAACTAAGCTGCATACATGCAGCTCTCACGTCCCTGAAGGGCAAGAACTGCCGAGGGCTCAACCTCAGCCCCTCATCATCGTCATCGTCGCGTTCCTTCAACCTAACGACTTATCACACGCGCGACTCCGTTTTGCAAGTCTTGCACACCTCACTACACAGCATGGCGCTTCCCAAACGCATTATTAAGGAGACGGAGCGATTGATGGCCGAGCCGTAGGCATTCATATCAGGCTTGCTCGTGTCACGGTTGTTGTACTGAAACGCTTTCATTAGGGTGCCTGGTATCAGCGCCATTCCACACGATGACAACCTTAGATATTTCGACGTGCAAGTACACGGCCCGTCACAATCTCCATATGAAGGTTGGTTTGCCACATGTTGCCAGCTGGGAAACTTCGTGCTCATCCTCTTGCAAACAGGCGGTGTCTTCAAATTGGAGCTGTTCCTACCGGACGACTATCCCATGACACCCCCGAAGATTCGTTTTCTTACGAAAATCTACCATCCGAACATTGATCGTCTGGGTCGGATCTGCTTGGACGTTCTGAAGAGTGATCGCGCACCGGGTCAAGAACGGCGCTTCAATCAAAGCTGACAAATGCGTGCAGGCAATTGGTCCCCTGCGCTACAGATTCGTACTATCCTGCTTTCGATACAAGCACTTTTAGGTGCTCCTAACCCTGATGACCCTCTGGCCAATGATGTAGCTCAACGATGGAAGGAGGATGAGCCAGCTGCTATACAGACAGCTCGAGAATGGACTCGTCAATATGCTCCACCGGCATAAGGCTAGACTATTCTAGAAGCGTATGCGGCACATCAGAGAAGCGATGGGAATTAGGCCGTGGATCTGCAGAACATAGAGGCCGCAAGACCACTGTAGCGTGTGAAGGTGACATTAGGCAGGATACTATTTGGTTCGAGCGGTCTACGAGGCTTGGGCGTTCTGCTGGTCGAGTCGGGCACTCAAGACACTCAGGTACACGGAAATAAACTTTCCAGATGAGTGATGAAGCGTTCTGAGCGTCTGATGGGCCTTTTGCAGACCAGAAGCACTTACAACTTATGCGAAGATGCAAACCACACTATTTCCTCAAATCACGCACCGAGCACATTGTTCATCGGCTCCCTTACTCGGTACAAAGCATCCGCTTATCTTCACAGTTTGTTCAACGAAGCGGACAATGTCGCTTGATGATACTGTGATGTCTGAACATGTATCTTTAACTGCTATCGATAGGACGAGCCTTTCGACAAATGCCGGGCTTTCACTGGATATAGAGCAGACGTCTGACTAATCCTGACACGCCGGTCGATGAAAACTGAACGCTCAATTGCATATCTCATTTATGAACATGAAGTCTCTGGCAGATGGCACCTTTACAGGGTCTCTGACCGTGTTTCCGTCTCAAGCTTACAACAACCCAGCAGCACCAGCGAGCACCCAACCAGCAGCGCCCAGGAGTCCAGCACCGACAGTCGCGGCAGCAGCAGCAGCATGGCTGGTGGAAGCGGCGGCGGCGGCGGTTCCTGACATGGACATCGACATGGCAGTAGTAGTGACGGTGGTTGTAGCGTTGGTGACCGCACCAACCGTGGTACCGTTGGCATTGATGGTAGCGGCGTTTGCGATGACGCTGGTCGTCACGCCGGTGCTGTTCATACAGTTGGCAGAGTAGTCGGCGGCCGAGAGAGGCGTGGCGGTGAAGGTAATGTCGGCACACTGTTCGACGGAGACCCAGTTAGTCAACCTATACTCGTTGTGGACTTTCGAAGACTCCTTACGTTGTACAGTCCGCCGGTGGGATCGCCGTTGCTGACGACCTGGATCGTGGCGTTCATGCCTGCCGTGACCGTCATGCCGCCGATGGTGGATGGAACGTAGACGCTGCCCAAGCAGAAGTTGTTTGGCCCATCCTCTTGGGTCGTCGGGACGAGGATGGTGTTGAAGGCGCTGCCGGGGTTGTTACCAAGCGCAATCAAGACTTGAACTTTGGTCGAGGTGTGGCCCATGAACAGCTGAATGGGTCCGCCCGTCAGAGGCCACGATGTGCGGGTCGCGTTGACGGTGTTTTGGCCGCCGCAAGGGAATTGAGGCAGGGTGTCCTCGTTGAAGGTACGGGAAACAGGGTAGTTGAGCCTGAAGTGGGCTGAGACCAGAGGAAGGAGGGCGACAAGGGCGAGGAACTGCATGATGACGGTAGTGCGAGGTTGGGTTGTTCAGTTTAGCGGAAGGTAATAAACAAAGCGTGACAAAGTGGTGGTAGTGAAGTCAGGACACCAGACGACTGAGTGGGCAGCGAGGCCATCTTATACGGGCGTGAGAGAGAGAGAGAGCAGCATTCCTGGCTCGCTTCCAGCAGTAGCATCAGCAGCAAGCAGCAGCAGCAAGCCAGCCAGCCAGCCGTCTCTTTCTAATTTACGTGCAAAAGGAGAAGTCTTGACAGCGATTTTGAGCATGTTTTCCCTTGTCGTCGCGCTTGGCGCTAGGGCAATAATAAGTTAAGCTCGCCGGGACGACGACGCCAGTTCCCCCTTGTGGAAATCGGAGCAAGTTATTAGTCAGCATCGTCGACCGGGCGCAACAACCTCACTCCCCAATAATATTGCTACGGTGATCATGCATGCACGGGTGGGTGAGTGGTAGGGTGGACTGGGCGTGACGGTGGTGTCTATCGACTTCACATACACAAGGTCAAGGGAGCCAGCGACACGCCTCCTAACCGTCGCTGCAGTGGAAGAGGGAGGGAGCTTTCAACGCTTCTGTACGTCATATTGTTATGTATGCCATCCATCACATCCGCGCCAGGCTGCTTTTGGGTCGTCTTTTGCATTTTACTCGACATCCGCGGTCTTGCTGTCTTCGAAACTCTGCCCGGCGACCAGATCGGGAATGTCGTCGTCGTCCTCGTCGTCCTTCCCTGCGTCCTCGCCCTTCTCCTTCTGCAACGATGAGTACGATTCGGCGAGCTTGCGCAGAGACGCGAGAGAATCGGGCCCGAGCTGGTTGAGAATGCCGGGCACGAGCTCCGTAAGCTCCTTGTCCTCCCCTTGTCCGTACAGGGCGAACGTGTTGGATGGGAGGGCGCCGTGGACTAAGCAAATGTTAGCGCTGGGTGCATGTGTCCGGTGCTGCTTCTTGCGAGCATGGCCTGGTGTTCGGTCTGCTTGCGGCTACGTAGCGGATCCTGAGCCATTTGCAGATCGATGAGGGGTCGACAGTCTGCGGCTTCGTAACCGACCGTTGTAGCCTAGCAGACCAAAAACCGCCATGGATGCTCATCAAAGCGTACCTTTGGGAGCGGAGAAGTGAATCACGTTTCCATCAGTCTTGAACATGTTGACCTCCTCGATGCCCTGGATCGGCTGCACGTTGATCTTCTTAAGCGCAGTCTGGAGCTTCTTGTCGTCGGTGCCGGCTGTCTTGTGGACCTTCTTGACCTTGCGTCTGGGCGTACCCTTTCCACTGTAATGCGCCAGTTTTGTCAGTCATCTAGTCGTCGAATTTCTGGGTCGATGCAGCGGTGTATTGATTGTCAAGTGACGCAAGGAGGTTGAGGCAGTCTGATGGGGTTTGGAAAAAGGAAGTGCTCACCCTAGAATTAAGAGGCGCGTTAGTAGAGTCTTTCTAAAACTTCTGCGCAGCAGGATTGCAAGGTCTCACCAATGCGAACAGTCGCCTGCATCCTTGCTAGCTTTTCTTGATCCATGATTGCGGTAGTGTGATCTGTGAGTCTCAGTAAGCCAAAATGTCGCACAATGCCTTCAAGATTACATCAGTACCGTGCTACTTGTTAGAAGAGGACGGTATTGAAGCTCGTGAGCCGGTTGAAACACTGCCTTCACACTGGTGATAGTGGACCGCGCTCGTGTTCGTGGGTTTCGGCTTCGGTCATTCTCGTCCGCCGTAGAGAAACGTTTCCCTGTTTTCGCAACCTTAGAATACAAGCATCGCATCGCACTACTGCTGTATCAATCTGAACAGTAAATCATTGGAAGCATCAAAGACTCTATACAACAGTCCACCTAGCCAACCGACCGATTGCCTGTCCTGCCTCACGAATAATGCATAATCGCTCCTCCATTGCCTTTCCTCCCTTAAAGCTGCCAGTTTTGATCTCCAGTATCTTACTCATTAGCAAGCAACCCATGCCTGTTCCCCTACCTTCACCTAGGTTGAAGTTCCCTGTTGTAACAAATCCCACCAAGTCCTCTTCCTCGGGCACGAAAGGATGGGAGCTGCCCTCAACCTTACCGCCATTTGTAGGGCCGAGGAGACCAGCAGCGAGAATCTGACGACGATCGTGTGATTTTGAACCGTTTGATAGAGCCTGTGGTCGTTGTGAACCTTTGGGAACACTCTTTGTCAATGAAGGCAGTAGAGCAAGCCACTGTTGGCGAAGATCCATGTCCTTACTCGGCAGACGGTAGATGCGAGCACAGGTAATCATAACGCCCCGCGTAACCATGTCGATCTTGACGTTGAAAAGACTCTTACTCACTCCTGCAATCGGATCTCCCACCTTGAACGTCGACAGAAGCGCCATGGCCTCAGACGAACCTAGTTGTCGAGCTTTCAATTCATCTTCAGGGGCCAGGCTGCACGACTTGTTGATCAAATGTTCCCAGTGGCATGCCCAGCCAAGACCGATCTCACCCTTGCGGTCTTTGCCCAAGTTTAGACTCTCCCATTTCATTCGTTTTCCTTTCGGTCGCTTCTCCCACTTTTCTTTCCTTTTGTCCCTCTCTTGCTGCTCCCATGCCATCCCCGCCGCTGTTCCTGGATAGTCACCTGGGAACCACGGCGTTCCAGTCTCAAACGCTGTTTGTCTTTTCTCGTCCAACCCGCCGAATCGAGCTGTGCCACCAGATGTGATTGGGAAGTACATTATCGCGTACCAAACAGGAAGCACACATTTCCAAGGCAGCATTACTGTCCAGCTGCCAGTGTTTGAGCCGACTGAGCGTGACACCATGAGTACGACTGGAATTCTTGGGTCTTTTGATTGCGGTGTGGGGTACTCTCCAGGGGCGGCCAATGCTTTCCGCCTGTTCACTGCCTTTTGACTAGGCAGCTGACGGCATGCAGCGTACCGCACAGCGCGATCAAAAAGCCCTGCTGGGCCTTGGGTCTTGTCGACCGGCCAGGTTGTCAACGTGTCGAGAAGCGATTGGTGCCCTATTTGGCTTTGTGCTTCGACAGCATTGTGTGGAGGATGGTGTAGGCGAGGGTCAGAGATATCAAAGGCAAGAACGGTGCTGCTCGGAAGACTTGCAGGGTTGGTGAGGTTTCGTAGTCTCGGCCATACATTCTCAGGAGTTCCTTGAGGAGTTCCTTCTTCAGGTCCGATCAAAATTGGCCATAATGATCCCACTAGCGCTTCGGTGGCCGAGGGTCCAGTGATCTCGATGCTGCCTATTTCGAATCGAAGGTCCTCAATCATCACAACCGGTTTCTGCACTTTCGCTAGACGGACGATCTCTTCCCAAAGCTGCAAGAACCCAGCAGGATGGACGCGTAGTAACACTCTCCTCGTTGGTTTCCGCGCCTTTCCATGGTCAGCCTTACTGTTGGTGTCATTTACAGCCAGCGTTTGACCTTCCGCACACCAAACAATCGTTACTGGAGCGATTGATTGTGTGGGTTGCTCTCGCTCATGCACCCAGCCGCTCCAAGATCGAGATCCCTTTGTCCACCTGGTAGCTTCGTAATCATCCGAGCAATCTTTTATGTCTTGTCCTTGTACACCCAATGCTCTGAAGAGTCCTTTAAGACTCTCTTCCGAGCCTTCCATTCCGATCGTAGATATGTAGCTCATGTCCCACGCAACTGCACCTCTTGCAGTGGATGCCCTATGTGTAGGTCTGTAGCTTTTCACAGTGGGCGAAAGGGCGACCGCCATCCTCCATAGTGGTTCTTTCGGAGGTGTCATATGTGCACGTTTTGCATGGAAAAGATGCGTTGGGAGCCAAGACTTGAATATCTGTCGTTTACGGAACTTTGCCTTTGGCTTGGGCGGCTTCTGCAAAGTATTCTTCTTAACTCGAGGAACCCGGGATGTGATGCCAGGTTGTGAGCGTCTTTTGAACGCCGTCCCTTCTATGGTATCTTGCCTCGGATGAACGTCGTCTCCCGCTTTTTTTGTTGTCTTGTTCAGTCTCTTGAGTCGTCGAACCGTATCCAGACGCAGGCGCTTGTTCGGTGACGGCTTACGCTTCTTCGAGGTCACAGTTGGTGTGTTGTCTTCAACCATCTAGCTCAAGTTCTTAGACAATTGGTCGTCAATGAACCTTTTTGATTACCATCCGACATACCTCTTTCTTCGCTCTCGCCCTAAGCCTCTTCGGGACCCGTTTCGCATTGTGACTGGCTGTCCTCCTCCTTAAATCTCGAGGCACATTTTGAAATGCACGTGTAGTAAGTGCACCCTTAGATCGCCTCATACCATCCTCTAGCGCCTTGATCTCAAACTGCCGCGCCTTGACGAATTTGTCGATGTCCACCTCGCCATCGCCGAATGCTTTGCCCGTGGTTTGTGAGAGAATCGAGCGCGCGTCCTGTGCTTTGACACGTCTTTTCTTACGACTAAAATCTTGGCTTTGCGTCGAGGACGGCGGTTGTTTCCTCTTCAAGGATGAGGTGACGCTTTGCTGTAATGGTTTGGGTGGCATTATAGCTATAGCTGCTGCATATTGGTACGATAGCATGCTGCTACGTGCACGAAACAAATCTTGTTCGAAGGCATGGCTCCCGAGTCATGGGCAGTTCGCGATTACATGCACCGAACGAAGTCGCGCTTGACACGTCATCGCCTCGGTCCAGCAGTGTCCTTTGCAGATCATTCCATGATGTATTATTTACTGTACCACAATCATGCCACCATGGCTTCTGGTCACTCCTGCATCCCGTGGTATTGGCCTTGAGGTCGCACGCCGTTTGCTACGCGACACAACCTTGCCACTTGTCGCGACAGCCCGAAGTGGCGTTGATGAGACAAGAAGTCGCATCCTCGAGGGCGCGGGCAGAGATGTTCAAGAAGACCGATTGCATGTCCTCAAGCTAGATGTTTGCGGTTCGTACGGCTCCTACCCGCCCAGCAGTCGTGTTACCGTGCTTATACCGCCCACACACTAGACGAGGATACTGTCGCAGATGCCGCAGCTCAATGTTCTAAACTGTTCCCGCGCAAAGCGAAGGATGGCTCACCTTCTCATCTTCACCTTGCGTTGGCACTGCCCGGCATCTTGTACCCTGAGAAATCACCTTCACAGCTCGACGCTGCTCAGATGCTCCAAACCTTTCAGGTCAACACTATTGGACCCCTTCTTTTGTTAAAGCACTTCTCCCCCCCTTCCTGCCTCGCAAGTCAACAAACCTTGACAACCTCGACGTGGATATGGGATCACTTCAGCGCCATGCGACGTGGGCAACACTCTCTGCACGAGTTGGTAGTATCAGTGACAACACACTTGGCGGATGGTACAGCTACCGGGCTTCGAAGAGCGCTGTGAACCAGGTAATGAAAACGTTCGATAACTATCTTAAAACAGCAGCGGGAGACAATGCAATTGGAATCTCGATGCACCCAGGTACTGTCAAGACGCAATTTTCGAAGGAGTTTTGGGGAAACGTCAAGGAAGGAAAGCTTTTCGAGCCCGAGTATGCCGCTGGGAAGCTCGTGGATGTCGTCTGCGGGCTGGATGTGCAAAGCGGACGTGGAAGGTGCTGGGATTGGGCAGGGAAGGAGATACCACCTTAAGGATAAGGACAAGGACGAGGATACGAGAAACTACTACCTTCGTTGTAGTCGGATTGACGTGTGAGTTATACCTAAGTATATCGATCATCAACATCTTGGCGTTGCCCCCACTTTCGCAAGACCCTTGAACTTGTTTCGCCCTTGATCAACAAAACAAAACAACCATCGAGTGAACGTCAAACATCCACATTTCAGAAGCAGCATGAACTCCTTCAGAAGCGGCGCCCAGGTTCATGCAGTGCCAGAAGACGAGCGTGCTGTTGACAGCCGAGGGCAGCCTTTACCATGGGGCTACTCTTACGCGGAGTAAGTTGTTAGCTACATACCTTACCCTCTGTCCAAATGCTGTCTAACTGCCTTCCAGCGCCAATCCGAGCCGCAAGCAGCCCCTGGAGAAAGGCCCGTTTGGAAGAACAACCCACCGCCGAACAATGTCAAGAAGCAAAACGGTTACGCCTACTACAAAAGAAGACCTGATCAAGCTAGAGAACTTACAAACCATCGATGATATCTTCGGGAAGATGAAAAGCACAATGGAAGAGAAGCAACCGGTCAAGGAGTCACAGCGCGTCTCATCCTCCGCGATACCGCAGGCGCGACCTAATATGGACATGGTGACGACCAGTGCGGCCGGTGCAGCGGCGTCGCAAAACCGGGCCTTTAAGGAGCCGACCGAAGTGTTACTCTACGGATTCGGCAGTGACTTTCAATATGCAGCCATAGATTACTACGAGACTGCTTCAGGCGGTGGCCGCATATATGAAGACTACGACCGTATGCCTCCAAACCCACGCTACAACACAGCCCTGAGCACGAACCGCATACACGCACCGCGAATGCTACCTCAAGCGGCAATGCGTAAGATCAACACATATCAAGGCGGTGAACATTGGATCAAGGTCACCTTCGATTCGCCAGAAGCCGCGGAGGCGGCGTGTCACTATTCCCCCCACATCATTCACGGCCACCTGGTTCATGCTGAGTTGTACCGTGGCAGTGGACCTCAAGCAGATGTTGCAATCACGGCAAACTCTGCCAACACTAGCGGAGCTGCGACTCTTGTGCAGCGCAAGCCGCCACGAACACAACCTCAGGAGCGGAACACGATGCCTGCACGGCTACGCGCAGCTCAGATGTCGCCTCAGCCGTGGCGTCAAGATAGCCGTCCCCCGGATTCCGTACAGTCTGAAGATTCATCAGGGGCAGCCATCACAACCGGCACCGATCATTCCGACGGACCGGCTGTTACCCAGGCCGACCATAACCAATCGTCAGTCTCTAAGCCACTCCGTATACCGACCGCGACGCGCGCGGTACTGTTGCCAGCGTCCTCTGCCCTGCTGCCGGTACTGCCATGGACTGCCCGCACGTTTGGCCATCTGCCCTTGATTGGCTCACTCTTTGGCGGAGACCATAGCCATAGTGACATGATCGGGGGGGCAGTACCGCGAAATCAGAGTGGTGGCTTCGATTGGGAGAAGGCTAGCGTTTGGTGGAGGGTGTGTTGGTTGTTGGACAGCTGGTTCGGTACTGATATGTGCGGTATAAAAGGCGATGATTAGTTGGTGGTGATTCATGGGGAAGTCGAATTGGCATAACTTTAATCAAAACTCACCGCGGGTTAATTATTAACCAATCGCGGTAAAAATAGATCCAGCAACTGTACTATTTATCAGAAAACAAATTTGCCCAAGCCGTGGCTAGCCAAAACAAAGCTCACTGTTCAAGCGTCGGTTCTCACCTCGCACAATCGAGCATAGTCGCCAACAGGTGTGTTGTTGTGCGATACTCCTGCAACGACCTGATTAGCAACGCGCCCCCTTGCTTCCCTCGCCAATGTCCGAAACAAGAAACATCGTCGTCCTAGGCGCGTCCTGGGGCGGCCTCTCCTTCGCCCATTACTACCTCAAGCATATCCATTCTCTGGCAAAGGCAGCGACGCCAAGTGTCACCTACAAACTGGTCCTTGTGGATCCGTCCACGCACTTCTTCTGGCGCGTGGGCGCTCCCCGCACTCTGGTCGACGTGAAGGCGTTGCCCCAAGATCAGATGTTCACCCCGATCGCAAAGTGTCTCAAACCATACCCCGCCGACGCGTATACTATCATCCAAGCCGAAGCGACCGGCCTTGACCCTTTAGCGCGCACCGTGACCGTCAGCAGCAAGGCCGGCGGCCAGACTGAAACCATCCCTTACTACTCCCTCATCATCGCGACGGGTACCAAATCTCCCACGCCGCTGACAGGATTGGATGGCGACTACACGCATACACTGCATGCGATGGAGGAGATGAACAAGAGGCTCGCAAAAGCAACGGACATAATCATTGCCGGTGGTGGTCCAGTTGCTGTTGAAACGGCCGGAGAGATTGGTGAGCGCTTCAACGCGTCCGGGAAGAAAATCAACATCACAATCATCACCGCCAACGACAAGATTCTACCCGTTCTGCGACCCGCTCTGAGTGCTAAAGCAGAAAAGCTTCTCAACAAGTTCGGAGTTACCGTGCTTTACAAGACGCGCGTGACGAAAGCCGAGTCCGCGTCTTCGGGGATCAAGCAAGCCAACGAGAACGGCACTGGCTTCGGTCCACCAGGCTCTATGGACGGTAGGACGACCGTGCATCTCGACAACGGTAAAACCATGACCGCTGACGTGTACATCCCCGCCACCGGGGTTACACCCAACACGTCTTTTCTCCCTGAGACGTTGGTCGACTCGACGGGCTACGTCAAGACCAACAAGTCGACGCTACGCGTCGACGATGCGGGTCCTCGCGTCTACTGCATCGGCGACGTAGGCAACTACTCACGAGGCGGCATTCTGGACTGCTATGCTGCGATTCCTTGCTTGGCTATCAACATGACCAACGATCTAGCGCTTGGGTTCGCCAACGCCAGTGAACATACCGGCCCAAGCAAGAAGGACAAGATCTTTACGCCCGACACATCGGAGACCCAGGTCGTGCCGGTCGGCCGCAAAGGAGGCGTGGGTGCGTTCAATGGATGGAAGCTGCCGGGGTTTGCAATCTCAATGGCCAAAGGAAAGGATTACATGATTGCTAGGAGGCTTGAGGTGACTGAAGGGTTGAAGTTCAAGAACGCAAGTGGATGAGAGACTGATTGATCGAAACGGAACTCACAGGGACGGTGTACCAAATGTAGTAATAACACAGTGTGACAAGCAATCTAATAATCGTGAAACAAAGGCCATATCTTCACACGTCCGTTCCACTTGGCGATATGGCGTGACGGTCTTCCCTTCACGTCCAATCGATTTGCCCGTGGACCGATCAAACTACTTAGGCCATGCCCGCAGGCCAATGTGCGTCAGCACCTGCTACAACAAGCCAGTCCTTATCGAAAACGTCTGGCCAGAGCCGTACGGTCGCGTGCTTTTCCAAGGAAGATAAGTTATCTGCAACAACGGAGGGAGGATGGGTTATATAAGGTAGACATCCCACGTCTAAACACTTTCCCCTCATTCTCTTCCCTGTTCTATGCGGTGCAGTCTTCAACCCCGATTCGAGGCCGCTTCGATGTTGGTCACCCGACAGTCATGCGGACAGAAAGACGGACGGACAGACAGACAAGAGATGCAGGCTGTAGCTGGCAATGCCGCCACAAATGCGGAGACAGGGCAGGGTGAAGATCGGTTCATTCAAGGGGGGAAAGGGAAAGAGGGAGCCGTGTCGTCGATCTCTAGTCTGTTGTTTCATGACGAGTTGCGACGAGACGATCGACGGATGCACGGAGGAGGCTCAAGGAGCATTTGGGAGCGAGTCGAGAAACTTTTCCGCGCTTTCCGACTACTCCCGGCCAGCTGGTTGGTTGGTTTGGTTGGTTGAAACTCGAGAGAGGACAGGCCTGCTTGCCTACTACTACTTGCCTACTCGCTTGCTTGCTATTGTCATCATCATCATCATCATCATCATCATCATCATCATCATCAAACGCCAGGGTGAATACAGGTCCGTAAATTTGCCGAGGCGTTGGAGGTTGCTGCTTAAGCTCCAGACTAGTCCTGTGCAGTTGATGCCTTGGAGTCTTCTCGAATAAGTCAAAATCCCAAACGACACATGGCGAGCGAGACTCGAGCGAGTCCACAGACTTTAGCCGTCCGTCTTGCCGTGTTTCCGCCAGCCCCTGCCACAACTGGGTGGTCGCCGGAGGGAAACTCGGGACGAGTGAACGTAACCCACCACTTGTGCCGATTATTCAGTGCTGATCGATCAACTTCGCTGTGCGTGCGTGCGTCATCAAACGTGCCCCTCAGTACTTACAAGGACGGGCTTGGTGGATGGAAACGCCCAGTTCAGCAGCAGCAGCAGCAGCAGCAGCAGCAGCACAATAACATGAGTAGTGTCGAGGTTGCTCTTAAGGTGAGGCTCGCACAATGACTTGCTGAAGCGTCTTCCAAGTTCAAACTCAATACCGTGACTAGCATGACCATGAGGAAGACCGTGTCTGATCCCCGCTAGCACACCAAATCGCCGCACGTCTGCCGCTCCCCAACCATCAAGGCAGGCGAATGGGGAGCAAGACAACAACATCGAACGCACTACTCTTTTCCCCCACCAACGAGAAAGGTCGATTTGTGGGCTTTGCGGCAGGCCACTCCAAGTCCCCAGCTGAGTGAGCCAAAGGCGACCCATTACCATCTTCACATGCGAAGGGATGCTTCCAATGATGAAAACGACGGGTGCACGGCGAGTCATCCCTCCGCGCAACTTACTACCTTTTGACGTGTGTTTCTGTTCCGCCGCCGCGTCCGTTTGCCTCCTTCCATTTGGTGACGTGTCTTGTGAGTTGGGGTGTAGAGAACCCGCAACCATCTTGATTCTGCGCGCAAGCAGTAGAACCGTAGCAAAACACATCCGCGCCGATCGACACCTTAACGGGCAGTCGTGGTGGTTGGCGAGCGACGTCTAGCAGTGGGCAGGGCTGCGCGCGCAAAGGCGAACACATTGGTGCGGCGGCAGCCCAAGGCGTAGTTAATATTGAAGTCGATGCTTGTTGCCGGGTATACAGCAATAATAATGCTCGTCGTAGTTGTAGTGCGTGAGTGATGCTCTGCTTCTGCTCTGCTCTGCTCTGCTAGTAGAGTCGATGACTCTTCGTGGAAGAATGCATCCCACCAGCCAACCACCGCCTTCTGTCAGCACCCAGGACTTTTGTGCAAGAGATTATTGTAACAACGCAAACCACCGCCGCTTCACGCAGCCTCTCATTGTCGTTGCTTTTGTCATCATTGTCATCGTCGTTACTGCAGCTCCATCCAGGTTTTTGAGGCTCTCCCGTTCTTGCACCATCATCCAAGGTGACTGACGGACAAGTGCGGGTGATCTTACGCTTCGTCCACCGACTGACATCGCTTTGCATTGCTTCGTATGAACGAACCCGAGTGTCTCCAGCCTCGAGTCGAGCGCCATGGGCCCAGTGCCCTCCCAAAAATCTCCACCATCCCCAATAATGACTTTGCAACGCCGCTTGTTTGGTATTAATTCAATTCAAATCAAACTCTTTTGCTTGTTGGATTTAGGGATCACTTGACCAACCTCTTGCACCTCCAGCGTTGTGTTGTATACACGTTGTTAGAAGCTCGGTTTCGCCTATAGCGCCTCGCAGGCAAACTAACCTACCCTAGCAAATCTTGCTAGGACCCTTTCGCTACCGAGTTGTCCATTTTCGCTGCCCCTCCTACGACCTCTTTCTCTTAAGTACCTCCACTCCACCACCGCAGCCTCCCTACTCCCAACAGATACCACCAAGCTGTGTCTCCATCTGGGCAGCGAAGGCGTACTCCTTGACCAAACATAACTCCCACAACGCTGCATGTCTCACAGTGCGACGGTGCACCGCCGAGTGCTACAACGACAGAATCCGGCGACTCCTGCTGCCAAAGCGTCCGTGCCATACGCGCCCTCCTTGGACGGCCACAAGTCAACTCTCGAGGCAGCTCGTACAGCACCGTCTCTGCCACGACAAATTCCCTGCCAA
>Ga0181475_10008_pt1 | contig 23589 bp, 32 predicted proteins | sample In4P11_FD_119096 | JGI IMG/M metagenome (GOLD analysis project Ga0181475, IMG submission 119096) | Clean room microbial communities from NASA Spacecraft Assembly Facility at Jet Propulsion Laboratory, Pasadena, California, USA -... ... | reverse complement strand
GTACTGGTTTTCTTCGCGCGATGTCCAGTAACTATAGCCGGTATTGTATCCTGGGATCGTGGCGCGTGCGGTATAGATAGCCAGCATTTCGTTCGGAGCAGGCAAGTACCAGTCGCTATGCCCCCCCGTTGTCAGTGCATGACAATAAGTTGCGGCCTGGTGAGGTTGAAATCCCGCCATATCACTATCGGCATCGGCAAGTATTAGCGCCGCTGTGTTCGTGGAACCGGAATTAACGCTGCCCGCACTTCCGACGAGTGTGTAACCACTTCCGTTGTTATTAACCCATGATTTCGCTCCGCCGTCGACGGGCGTTGTGTACAACGCCACATTGCCATCGGGCGAAAGTCCCGCATAAACGGTTCCGTCACCGCATACCGCGCCCGGCGACGGCGACGCGCCGCAGGCGTCGGCCGCTGTGGTCGTATTAAGGGGGAAGGCAACCCATCCTGTCCCGTCGCAATATTGGAAAAAATGGTTGTCCTTGTTGTAGATGACTTGCGTCTGAACGCCTGCCGGTCCAGTGCAGGCGGCGAAGCCTTGCAGCGGAAAAGCCAGCAGCGCTAGCAAAAAGGTTAAATATATCGACCGCACTAAACCGTTCCTTTTTGCGAGAATGCCATAGGATATTATCGCATAGGCCGGTTTAGTCTTAAATAGCCATTTTAATACTAAAAAACATGCCTTCGCTGACCGCGCAAAAGCGAGCGCCCGATTTTTATGTGGGGAAAAAAGGTCTACCTTTTTTCCATGCTCGACAACCCCAATTGCGCCAAGGCATTATGCAGGGCGAAAGGTGCAGGGAGAAAATGCGGTACGGCTATGCCAGGATTTCGAGTGACGACCAGAACCTAGACCGGCAGCGCGTGGCCCTGGCTGGCCAGGAATGCGCCCAGGTGATCGAGGAGACAGGAAGCGGGGTTAAGGCCCGCGTCCGCCTGGACGCCCTGCTAGGCCGCTTGCAGGCCAAGGACGAATTGGTTGTGACCGAACTGGACCGCCTCGGCCGCTCGACCGTGGACGTGATCCTGATGATGGACGAGCTGACCAGGCGCGGCGTTGCCTTGCGCGTCCTGGCAACCCCATCCCTGGACATTGGCCATGAGGACGGCCGCCTGATTGCCGACATTACGGCCGCCCTGGCAGCGCACGAGCGCCAGCGGACCAGGCGACGGCAGCGACAGGGCATCGATGCAGCGAAGGCCGCAGGCCGCCACCTGGGACGGCCGCGCAAAATGACCGGCCAGCAGATCGCAGAGGCTCGCGCCCGCATAGCGGCCGACGAACCGGCCCGCATCGTGGCTCGCGCGTATGGTGTCGACGTGAAAACGTTGCGGGCAACTTTGAAGCGGTAACAATAAAAATATGGCGACCAAACCTGATTTAGATGCTTCAAATCTTTATGCCTCCATCATGGAGGAAATCAAGGTTCGTATCTTGAGCATAAACACTCTTACCAATGCTAAAATTGGCGTCCCATCGCCACTCGTAAGAGAATTCTGTTTCCTTCAATTCCGCATGACGTGTGAACTGATAGCGTTAGGATGTTTAGTCGCTCATGGGGATATCGAAGCCACAAAATCATCTTCACTGCAAAAGGCGTATAAAGCCGACGAAATATTAAAACGATTAGAGGAACTACACCCAGACTTTTACCCTGTTCCGAGAAAACCAGTTTTCGGCGAAAATTTAGTCCATCTTGACGACTACGGCCGTGAGTTTCTTACAAAGGACGACCTTATACAATTGTATGTGAAATGCGGAGGCGTATTGCATAAAGGCAGCCTCCGTAAACTCATAAAACCTAAAAGTCCTTTGCAGATTAATTTTCCGGAAATAAATCAAGTGGGGCAAAAGGTACTTAACCTTCTAAGCGTTCATACCATTAGCAGGATTGGTGGCAGATTTCATTTTCTGACATTTTTGGAGGCGGCACAGGTCAATGGGAACGTCTTAGTTTCCATTGCAGAAGGTCCACACGAAGCAGAGCAGAAGTAATTTGAGCGCACTCTGACGCAATTGTACCGGTTATAGAGCAAGGGCTTACAGCTAACGCGGCGGCCGCGCAAAACCCGTCGTTTTTGCGCCGTAAAAACTGCGTCTTAAATAGTTTTGACCATTTGAAGCGGGACAGATACAAAAGTAAATTCAAACATATAGGAGATTATATGGCCGATAGAGAGACAAACGAACGCATTGCACTTGATCTTCTTATTTATGTTCAGGGTAAAGTGAATGATCAGAACCCGCAGAAGGCGGATGATATTTTGGCGATGTATGGTAAATGCTTCGACGCCGTCGCCGGTGCTTGGAGAAATTATAACGAAAGAAATCCGGTGGTCCACAAACCCTTGAACGGATAGATGGCCATCCTAGGCCGTCGACAGCGGCATAGCGAAAACCGGGCTGATGTGGACGTCAATGTGATGCAACGCAGTCACTGTCCAACTCAACCCGTGCACCTATGCTAGGTGCTGTCGCCTCGGCATGACCGAAGAAACCTTAAGCGGATTGGCAGCTAGATGGGGTCCATGACACCCGAGAAGTTCATTGCAAAGTGGAAGGATTCGACCCTTAAGGAACGGTCAGCTTCACAATCTCACTTCAATGATCTTTGCGACGTTCTAGGCGTCGAAAAGCCGACTGACGTTGATCAGAAAGGTGATTGGTACTGCTTCGAACGAGGCGCATCCAAGACCGCCGGAGGCGAAGGCTGGGCCGATGTCTGGAAGCGAGGGCATTTTGGCTGGGAGTACAAGGGGAAGCGGAAGGACCTGACCGCTGCCTTTGCCCAGCTACAGCAATATGCAGTGGCCTTGGAAAATCCGCCGCTCCTTGTCGTCTCTGATATGGACAGGATCATCGTCCATACGAATTGGACTAACACCGTTTCCGAGGTCCACACGATCCAACTGGAGGAACTGAAGGACGCCGGAAAGCGCGATCTTCTCCGGTGGGTGTTCACCGACCCTGAACGCCTCAAGCCAGCCAAGACCATTGATGCGCTGACCCGTGAAGCTGCGAACAAGTTCGCCAGCCTGGCAATCCGTCTGCACGATCAGGGACACGACCCGCAGGAGGTCGCCCACTTCGTTAATCGCCTTGTATTCTGCATGTTCGCTGAGGACATCAACCTCCTTCCCCGGCACCTGTTCAGCCAGCTTCTTGAGAAGGCTTTTCAACGTCCGAAGATTGCTCAAGGCCTGATGGAGCAGCTGTTCGGAGCTATGCAGACCGGCGGCCTGTTCGGCATAGATGAGATCGAGTGGTTCAACGGTGGCCTGTTCGACAATGCCGCTGCCCTACCCTTGGATCGCGACGATCTGAAAATCATCGCAGAAGCCGCGACCCTCGATTGGTCAGACATCGACCCCTCGATCTTCGGCACTCTGTTCGAACGCGGACTTGACCCTTCGAAGCGAAGTCAGCTCGGCGCACACTACACCGATCCCGGAAAAATTATGATGATCGTCCGCCCGGTCATCGTCGATCCGCTGCTGGCCATATGGGAGGATGCAAAAGCGGCTATTACAAAGCCCCGTACGTCGGACAAGCAAAAACGAGAATTGTTAGGCGGTTTTCTCGAACGCCTCCGTAAGTTTCGCGTCCTTGATCCCGCTTGTGGGTCTGGAAATTTTCTTTATTTGGCCCTTCTCGCCCTCAAAGACCTTGAGCATCGCGTTAATCTGGAAGCTGAAGCGATGGGGCTCGGCCGCCAGTTTCCGACAGTTGGCCCGGAGGTCGTTCAGGGCATCGAGATAAACCCCTATGCTGCCGAGCTGGCCCGTGTGACGGTCTGGATTGGCGAAATTCAGTGGATGCGGAAAAATGGGTTTGATGTCGACCGCCGGCCGATCCTGAAGCCGCTCAAGAATATTTCCTGCCAAGACGCTCTTATCGGCGCGAATGGCATGGAGGCCGAGTGGCCAAATGCAGATGTGATCATTGGTAATCCGCCGTTTATCGGCGACCGTAAAATGATACGCGAACTAGGGGAAGATTACGTCACGAGGTTGAGAAAGATTTACGCCGACCGCGTTCCCGGAAGTGCAGATTTTGTATGCTATTGGTTCGGCAAAGGGCTCCAACAGATCCGTTTTGGTAAGTCTGAACGTTGTGGGCTTGTCTCTACTAATTCGATCAGCAGCGGTTCGAGTCGTCGCGTCCTTGACGACGTTGTGCTTCATTACCAGATTTTTGAAGCATGGGCCGACGAGCCGTGGGTAGTGGACGGTGCTGCGGTTCGAGTCGCTATTACTTGCTTTGGCAATTCACCTAATAAGTCTGTCCGTCTCAATGGTGAAAAAGTTACACAGATTAATTCCGATTTGACGGACCGGTCTGTTTCCGTTGCGTCTGCAAAGACTTTGCGAGAAAACTCCGGGATCAGCTTTGTGGGTGTCCAGAAAAACGGGCCGTTTGATGTTCCAGGCGATATGGCTCGGTCTTGGCTGCGCGCGCCAACGAATCCTAATGGTCGTCCAAATGCCGATGTCCTGAAGCCTGCCATAAACGGGGGCAGTTTAGTCCGGATTAACCCGGACAGGTGGCTCATAGACTTCGGGTGCTCCATGCCTTTGGAAGAGGCTGAATTGTATGAACTGCCATTCGAGTACGTCCGCACGCATGTGAAGCCAACACGGGAGGATGTACGACGCGAATGGCATAAGGTTCACTGGTGGCTGCATGGCGATGCACGGCCTGGGTTCCGAGCTGCTATCAAAGGATTTGATAAATATTTATTGACCCCGATGATCTCGAAACACCGCATATTCTCGTTTGTCGACGCAGGTATATTGCCAGAAAACAAATCCGTTGCTTTCGCCACGGAAAGCTATGCAACCTTTGGAATTCTTCAATCCCGTTTCCATGAGGTCTGGTCGCTCGCCCTTTGTACATACATGGGAGTCGGAAACGATCCGAGCTATTCACCATCAAGATGTTTTGAAACATTCCCGTTTCCCAACGGCATCACAGCTAGGGGGGATTATACTCATGCGCCTGAGGTTGGGGCGCAAATTGAAAGATGCGCTCAGAAACTCCATGAGCTTCGTAATAATTGGCTGCGGCCTGCTGAACTCGTTCGCCTTGAGCCGGAAATTGTGCCGGGTTTTCCTGACCGGGTAATCGCTGTCGATGAACAAGCGGCACTGGAATTGAAGAAACGTACGCTTACAAACTTATACAACACTCGCCCTACTTGGCTGGAAAACGCGCATAAGGCACTCGACGTTGCGGTTGCCCAGGCATATGGCTGGCCATCTGATCTTACGGATGAAGCGATTTTATCGCATTTGTTAAAGCTGAACCTTGAGCGCTCAAAACCGGCTCCGTCTTTGGTTCCAGCGGCTGTGCTTGGCCTTGCTTTGGGAATAGCCGCTGCGAAAAAGGTCAAGGCGAAACCACGTGCGAAGTCAGCGACATAATCATCCGGGACCAGCAACCGTGTACTGATGCACGTAGGGGTGCAAACTATTTACTGGATGGACCAGGCGCGGGCGAAGGATCAAATCCGTAGGTGTTCAGCAGCGCCATATCCGTGTCCGGCCGGAATAACTCCCGCTCATAGGCAGGGTTTTGCGTGATCCGGTTCTCAGCCCCGGAATGCACCCGCAGCAGCAGCTTGTGGGTGCGCGGATCGTCCGGCCGTTGGTCGAGGGCATCAAACGCGATCTTCAGCATGGCCTCGGCAATCAAGGGCCAGTCCGCCCCTGCCCCGTTGCCCTTATCGAGCTGTTTAATCGCGTATCCCTGGACGAGCGGAGCCAGTTCCGCCGCTGTTTCCGGTTTGCGTGGTGCAGGTGCTGATGATCTTCCCCGGCTTTTTGCCATGCCCCAGGATAGCAGGCCGCCATTAAATTTTGCCTAACCTTACCCCTTCATTCAAGGGTGCATCCCATGCACCCCTGCCCGTCCGGCGAGGACCGGGGGGCAGAGCGTCAAGGGGCGGCCGTCAGGACGGGACCGGAGCCACGCGCAGCCCGCCAGGGCGAGCATGGCGAGGACCCACCCCCTTTACGCGTCGTTGAGGGGCAGCGCCCCCAGCACAACGCAAGGATATTTCTCGCAATATGTTCTATATTTGTTCTCATTCCCGGAGGACAGATATGACAAACGACAATACAGCGGCCGCGCCGCACACCCCGCCCATGATCTATAGGGCGCATCTTTCCGAGCTGGACGGGTGCTGGCTCGACGTTCGATATAATTGCGGGTGCCAGACGGCGCAGCCGTTCGAGACACTACGCAAAAGGCTGCGCCAAGACCGTCAGGTTGGCGAGATCGTCAGCCGCCTAGTCTGCAAAAAGTGCAGACAGAAGCCCGCTACGATCCACCTGCGCGAGAGCTACGGCACCCATTCGCCGCCGGGCGCGGATTTGTGGAGCGTGCAGCTTTTCCCGCCGCCCCTGCACTGATCCCGCCGTGCCACCGTCAGGCGTGAGGGACAAGGATACGCGGTTCGCCGGGCTTCGCGGCGACACGCCGACGAAGTACCGGCCGCCAGGCATCTACCAGGCCCGCCTTGGCGAACTCGACCGCTACCACCTGGAAATCGCCTGCGCCTGCGGCCACCAGGGGAACAAGCCTGTCAGCGCCTATGCCCGCTTTCACGGCGGTCCCATGCAGACCCTTGGCGATCTGCTGGCCCGCCTGGAATGCAGCCGGTGCAAAGCCCGGCCCGCCACGGTCCTACTCAACGAGTGCATGCTAAAGCATTTCGCCTTCGGCCCGCCGCGCGGATGGTCCGTGCAAGTCTGGCCTATGAACGGATAGACGCCCCAAGCGTCGGCATGGTGCCGCCGTGCCTGTCCGATCAATCTGCTTTAGGCTTCCGCCCCGCGATCTGGCGAGGCGGCAATGAAACGGTTCGGCGCACTTTGGGCCATCATGGGGTTCTTCGTCGGCGCGGGTACTGCCGGGTATCTGACAAGGATGTGGTATCTGCCCCTGACCGTGCCGTGCGATTTTGTTCCCCTGAGATCAGGGAAAGGCCAAAAGATAGAAACGAAAATCGAGAGCAACACCTACGGCGATTTTGCCGTTCTCAGTCGTCCAGAGCAGGATCAATTCATCAAGGGCTATCTGGCAACGGCCGAGTATTACAATTTCACTTTCCACGACTGCCTGGCGAAAAAATTCGGCAGCGCCGACGCGCCAGGGCGCAAGCACCTTGATAAGCTCGTGGAGCTTTTCAATCAATCGCGCGACGACCCCGCCCATGATCGCTGGCATATCTACGAAGGTTTAAAATCAGAGCCGTCACTGACGCATGTGGTGCAGGAGTCATACGAGCTTTGCGTACCTGATTTAATCGGTATCCGTAAAAAATAAGGATGGCGGCAGCAATGCGCGGCAGTTTCGTAATGTTCACCAGCCTGGGGTTCGGGCTGATCGTGGGATGGATAACAGCGCCCGCCCTGCAAAATGCCCTGCACATCACCAACGATTGCAGCCCGTCCCTGCAAAAGCTGATGAACCCCTAGAAGGGCAAATCATCATCCAGAACGCCGCCCGGCTGGCCAGGCAAGCGCGTGTCGGCCGTCTCCATTTGCTCCCGCAAATCAATCGCCATCGCCAGCAGTTGGCGGGCGAACGCTTCAACGTCATCGACACCGGCAGACGCCGCCAGCTTTTCCAGCCTCGCACCGAGTACCGGACCCATATCGACGGTGTAAAAATATTCCGGCATGCTTGGCCTCTTGCCGACAGGAGCCTCAGGCGATGCATCCTGAAATCCATATCCAGCCGATGCAATGGGCAGCCCTGCCCGACCTGGCCGACGCGCCCGACCTGGACGACACGGACACGGCATGCCTGGCAGAGGTGCGCGACGTGCTGGCCCGCCATGGCAAGCTGCAACGCTTCGCCATGCACCTGGCCCACCGGCATTTCGACCTTGAGCCGGGGGAAGTGCTGATCGAGCGCCCCGACGACGCCAACCGCACCCAGCACATTGCGCCCGGCCGACTCGAGGACGAGCCGAACGCCCGGCCGACGACCTGGCTGTTTGACGACCGCCCGGCGCTCAACCTGTCCGGCGCGGTCTACTGCGCTTGCGTATCCCTGATCTACAACGACGACTCATGCGCCTTTCACGGCAAATCGTCGTCGCCCGGCCCCGCCCAGCAGAAGGAGGAGTCGGAAAAGAAGCAGAGCGAAGCCGAGCGCAACGCCGCCTATGAGCAGGGCGGGCCTGTGGCCGGTCACGACTTCCGGCGCGAGAAGGCGCAGAAAATGGGGATGGACGAATGATTCCCCCTGAAGGCCGACACACCGGCTGGCGGCACGTTGCCGAAAGCCTTGTCCATATGGCCTGCCTGGCCCAGCAATTGGTGCTGATCTTCCTGGCCTGGCCGACCCTGAACGCCCTCCTCGCCCCGCTTGGCCAGGACAACGCCGAGGTGGTTTCTGCCCTGATCCTCCTGGCGCTTGGGCTGTTCTCCCTGTTCCTGTGCGAGACGCTGAACCGCGTGGCCAGGCGCAGCATGAAACACCCCGGTTTCTGGACCGCGCTTTGGGAATGGAACATGGCGAAGCCGCCGCTTGTGATTATTTCTCCCGGTACGGGTTCCGATCAACCAGCCCACCCCACTCCCGTCGCGAAAAGTACGGCACCAACCGTCCAATGATCGGGTTCATGCCGGTTCGCAAAACGACTTGCTGACCGGCCGGCATGCCCGTCAATTGCTCGGGACGGATCAGCGGAACGCCGGCCTCGCCTGTCGATCGTTCGCCTTTGGCGTTGATCGTCGTCGTCATGATTGTGTACTGGCCGCACCAGTCCGAAATCAGCTTGGCCTGTTTATAGTCGGTGATGCGCGAGAACTGCTTGTTCTCACAGCAGCCCATGAGCCTGTCGAAACCGTCCAGGCCGTATATCTCCGTTATCTGACCGGGGTTTTGCGCGATGAGGTGCGCCCGCAGCCCGCTTTCGCGGAACTGTTCGAGCGACCCCATCAGGTTGGGCAGGAAGCGCAACGCCGGAAATTCATCGATCAGCAGCACCGTTTCCCTGGACCGGCCGGGCTTGCCAACCGCGTCGCAGATCATCGTCAGCACGAGGTTCAGCCATAGCCGGTCATCGGTGTTGAGATGGCCGGGCGGGCAGATCAGATAGACCGTGATGGGCTTGTCACCCTTCAGGTCCGAAAGCTTCAGCCCGTCGCGGCAGATGTGCGCCGCCAGCGTGCGTTCCTGGGCGAAGATCGCCAGGCAGTCCCTCGCCTTGCTGTAGAAGCCCTGGAATTGCGCGTCGGCCTTGGCCTCCAGCATCTTCAGGTAGGTGTTGGCCCCCTCGCGCAGCGTCGGCCAGCCCCGGCTCGTGCGCTTAGGGTCGGCCGCGACGACGAACGCCTTTTCCAGTTGCGTCAGGTCGCCAAGCAGGCTGCGCAGATTGGCCAGATTGATCCGGCCTCGGTCCGTCTGCGTCGCGGCCAGATACAGCATGCCCCATTGCAAGAGGTTGCGCCCTTCCCTGCCCCAATACGGGTTCGCGTCTTTGGGGCTGTCCGGGCAGAGGATGCTAGCGACGAGCGCCGCCGCATCCATGCCGGCTTCATCGACCCCGACGCCCTGCAAAGGATTGAAGCCGTCATCCCCGAGATCGACGCCGAAGGACGGATCGTTCTTCAGCTCCTGGTTCCAGGGGTTGAGGACGACGACGGGTCCGAGGCTTTTGCGAAAGCGGATCGTCTGAGCCGTGATGGCCCCCTTAGGGTCCGTCACGACGACCGAGCCGGTCCGGTAGGTGATGAGCGTCGGGATGATGAGGCTGGTGGTCTTGCCGCCGCCCTGGGCGGCGATGGTCAGGCAATGCCCCTCCCCGTGCAGGAAGAAATCGCGGCCCTGCATCTGCCCCATGAACCGGCCGCCAGGGTGGAGCATGCCGGCGCGGTCGAGGTCTTGCAGCGTCGCATAGGCCGCCGTGCCGAAGGTGGAGAGCTTGGGCTGCCGCCAGCGGTAAAAATACCCCGTCGCCACCCAAAGCAGGCCGTAAGAGGCCGGGAAGACCGACATCTTCGCCATGGGCGACCAACTGTCCGGCGTCAGGTTCCACATCCACCGGATGGCGCTGACCACGGCCGCGCCGAAATTCAGCAGGCCGTCCGCGATGCCGTCCCAGATTTGCCCGACCGGACCCTGTTCATAACGCTGCCAAGGCATGGCGGCCCCCCTGCCCCAAGACAGTCAGCACCCGCCGAACCGTGCCGGCCGTCAAGTTTCGGGGGCCGAATTTATGGGGATGAAAGCTTAACGCGCAACACGATTGGTTAAGCTTGCGTGGTACTGTTTCAGGAACACCATTTGAAACGATACGGGACCCCTATGAAATTCACCCTGGGACAGGCGGCGAAGGAGACTGGAAAATCCAAGGCGACCCTGTCCCGCCAACTCAATGACGGCACGATTTCCGGCATCAAGAAAGCCGATGGCTCCTGGGAGATCGACGCGTCAGAGCTGTTCAGGGTTCATCCGCGCATCGATCCTGATACCCGTCCCGAAACAGGTTCCGAACACGGGCATGGGACTGACGAGGAACACCCTGAAACGCATGTTGGCGCAGAGGGTTTGGCCGCCGAGCTTAAGTTTCTGCGCGAAAAGCTGACCCTGATCGGCACGATGCACGAGAAGGAGCTATCCATGCTCACTGACCGCATCGAGGAGCTGCGCCAGGACCGCGAGGATTTGCGCCACGAGCGGGACAGCCTGCTGAAAACCCTTCAGGAACAGGCGTTGAGCGTCCGGCTCCTGACCGATCAGCGCACCCCGCCGCCCGAGCCGCCAGCCGCACCCCCTGCCCCGCCGTCAGTCGAAACCGCCCGCCGGGGATTCCTTGGCCTGTTCGGACGCAAGGCCGGCTGATCTGCCCGCCTTTGCCGTTTTTCTGCTCCCCTGACGCAGCCTGACGCCCTGCCCTGACCAACTAGCCCCGAATGCGAGAAGGCCATCCACGGGCCTCTATGGGGCTGAAATCGATGCCCGCCCTGCCGGCATCCTTTGCGGTCTTAGGTTCGCACCGCCGTTTTCTCCTCTCCCATCGACCGGCCATCACTCATCACCAGCCAGGGCCATCCTGCCGGTGCGCCGGGCCTGTCGTCGCAAACCCAAGCGCTGTTCCAGCGTGCCGGCGGGGTGTCCCCGGCTTTCGGCTGCGCCTGCAAGCCGGGTGATCCCCCTCCCCGCCGTCAGGTTTGCGCCTGTCCCGACGCTCCGGCTGTCGGAATGGCATGGCCGGCAATGAAGCCGGTCCAAGAAAAGGAGAAAAACCAATGGCGAAGAGCGAAACCCCCAAAGGCAAGCGGCCGGACTACACGGTCTATTTCATCCAGGACCGGGAGGGTTGCCCGTGGACGACAATCGGGGCGGCATGGTCACACAACGACGGCGAGGGCTTTAACCTCAAGTTGGACCTTCTGCCCAACGTGGCTGGCCGCATCGTCCTGCGCACGATCAAAGCCGAAGGCACGGAGGGCGGTCAATGAAAGTCCTGACAGCCCAGCAAACGCGCCAGCTACTGGCCAACGGAACGGCAACGAAACAGGCCCTGGAACAGGGTCTGGAACCCCCCGACCACAAGCCCGTGGTCAAGCTGTTCACAGCAGCCGGGGCCTGCACATGGCTCCTGACCGAGCTGGACCCTGACGAGCCGGACATAGCGTTCGGCCTGTGCGATCTCGGGATGCAATGCCCGGAAATCGGCAGCGTCAGCATGGCGGAACTGACCGAAGCACGGGACAGACTCGGCCTGCCAATCGAGCGGGACATGTGGTTCGAGGCAAAGGCTGGCCTGTCCAGCTATGCACGGGCTGCAACGCGAGCCGGCCGTATCGTGGAACACCTGGAACAGGAGGGGGCGCTATGAGCGCCTCCTTTTCCACCCACCGGTTCGAATGGCAGGGGCTTTCCCTGACCGTCGAATATAGCCCCGATTGGTCGGAGGCGATGAGCAGGGTTTACGGATACAGCCTGGCTCACCTGGCCATCCGAAGCGACAGCGGAGAGCCGTTGCCGATCACCGAAACCGGCTACCGTTCAGCATTCCTGCCGACCACCGAGGTTGAGCAGGAAGGCGGGCCGGAACCCTATGTGCGGGCCTGGCTGGATGCCTTTGCGGGTGAACCGGCATGGCGGGAAGCCAAAGCGAAAGCCGCCCAACTGAGCCTTTTCTAGATGGATGCACGGAAAGCCAGTCCCTTTGGCCAGCATGGCCATCGGGACGGCTTTTGGTTCGTGATGCAACTTCAAGCGGCTGTACGCTTGGGTCTGGGCGGTTAACGGGGCAGGGGTTCAGCAGGGGTCCCATTCCGTTTCATGCCCCGTTCCAAGTCAGTTTCTGGCACCTGTCTCAGGGGTGTTCTGGAAAATTAACCATTTCCGTAATATCATGACCGTATGTGTGGGTAGGCCAGATGTGTTTTTGATACTCAAAAACTCTGGCCAAGGGGTGCGAACGCCCCCCCTCTGGACACCCCTGGCACGGCCCGCACCGCTGCGACCCCATGAAGGGAGGGTCAGGGCATGGCACGGCCGAAGAAAGCACCGGCGGAGCTGCGAACGGCACTCGTTCACATCCGCCTGACAGCAGCCGAACAGGCGACCGTAGAACGGTCCGCCTACGCCCTCGGCCTGACCTCTGCCGAGTTCATGCGCCGCCGGGCCTTGGGCTACCGCATGCCGCCGATGCAGGCCTTCACCCAGGCCAAGGCCGCCGCCGTGGCGCACCTGGCCGCCATCGGCAACAACCTCAACCAGCTCGCCAAGCACGCCAACGCCGGCCGCTCGTTCGCCGCTGCCACCGTCATGGACACGCTCGCCCGCATCAACGCCGAACTGGATGTCCTCTGTGGTCCCGACCCTGAATAAGGCCGGCCGCAGCTTCAAGGGCGCTGCCGCCTACTTCCTCCACGACAAGCGGGAGGAGGGGCAGGCGGAGGCCCTGACAGCCGACCGCGTGGCCTGGACGGAAACCGTGAACCTGCCCGGCAGCAATGCGGAACGCGCATGGCGCATGATGGCGATGACCGCCATGGCGCAAGGCGACCTGAAGGCCGCCGCCGGGGTCAAGGCGACGGGCCGCAAGCTGACCAGCCCGGTTCAGACCATCACCCTGTCCTGGCATCCGAGCGAGAAACCGGACCGCGAGCAGATGATGGAGGCGGCCCGCGAGGCCCTGGCGGAGATCGGCATGGCCGATCATCAGGCCATGGTCGTGGCCCATCGGGACACCAAGCACCCCCATCTGCATATTTTAGTGAACCGTGTTCATCCGCAGACGGGCGTTGCGGCCACGCTCTCCAAATCCAAGCTGAAGCTTTCGGAATGGGCGCAAAAATACGAGGAACGCCAGGGCCAAATCCTTTGCCCGAAGCGCGTTGAAAACAACCTCAAGCGGCAGGAGGGGGAGAAGGTCGCCCATCCGCGCAAGGACCGGAAAACGTTCGAGCAGGAGCGCGAACTGGCCAATGACAACCTGTCAGCCGCATTCGTCCGGGGCGAGCAGAAGCGCATGGACGCCGCCCTGAAAGCGGATGGCCGGCGCTTGCACGACTTCCACCGGCAGGAATGGGACTCCCTGGAAAAATTCCGGCTCATGATGGCTGGCAACGCGCGGATCGTGACCGACCAGTTGCGGACGCAAAAACGCGAGGAGCTGCGCGAGAACCACAAGGCTCAATGGCGCAATCTGTATGAGCGGCAGCGCGAGGAGCGGGACACCTTCCAGGCCGCCGAGCGGGGCTTTCTCTCCAAGCTGTGGAGCTTCGCTTTCGTCTATCAGTCGATCCGCCAGAACGATCCCAAGGCGGACGCCCTGACCATCTTCTACACGCTGATGTCATCGGCCCGGCGGCGGGAAATGGTGGACCACCACCACGAGCGCGAGCGCAACGCGATGCACCGCCAGCATGCCGGCGAGGAGGCCAAGCTGGACCGCACCGTAAGGAAGGCGGCGGCGAAGGGCATGGACAGCGTGAAGGCGGAAATCCTCACGCGCAGCGAAACGCTGCGGCAGTATCAGGCGGAACGCCTCGACAAGCACCGCCAGGCGTGGCGGCAGCGGAACGAGGAGCGCAAATATGCCCTGTCCCCGCATCGCCGGCCACGCAAGACAGAAGCGTATGTGCCGCGGTTCAAGCCGGCCCCGGACATCGCGCAGAGCAATGTGCGAGGCAAGGGGATGCAGTTCGAGCCGTAACGTCGTAACGTCATAATGGTATGACGTTAGCGCCGATAGGGCGGGCAGGCGGCCGCTGCACCCGTGATCGAAGCGGACGGGGTGCGCGGCACGAGCTGCGCGACATGCGCCATTTCATCCGGCCGGCGCTTGTACCAGAAGCGAAACCCGACCCGGCCTTCGCCCGACGAGTACCAGCACACCAGCTTGGCCGCGCCGTGCGCGATCATGCTGTCAAAATCGGCATAGAGCGCCGTGCGCGTTTCCGGCTTCCCGACATTGCGGATGTACCCCATGTCGTCGCCCATGGTGACGTGCATCAGGTCCACCTGGACCAGGTTGCCGTCCCTGGCATAGGCGGGGTCTGACGTGACCGACACGTCGCCTTTGTATTTCCACGTCCAGTTTTCGAGGATGGGCGTGAAGCCCGGCGGAAAGGCGTCGTATCGGACGATGACCTTGCCGCTATCCATGACCTCGACGCCCGGTTCCGCCGGAATGTTCAGAGGCCGGGCCGGGGCGGCTTTGCGCTCGACCGGCGGGGCAGGGGGCGGCACCGCGTCCGGGTTGTCATGGCGGTGCGGATCATCCCTCCACCGCTCCCAGGCCCAGCGGTTCAGGGTCGGCAGGGCGTAGCTGTAGAGCACCAGGCAGGCCGCCATCACTTGCAGCGAGCGGGCAAAGGTGCGGCCGTTCAGCATGGGCGTGTAGCGACGCCACCGCCACAGCCAGAGCGACCGCACATGCGCCGGCATCAGATAGCGCAGCCATGAGACGCCACGGCCGAAGGCGCGTAGCCAGACGAAGAACGGCCGTTCGCGCTGCTCCTGCCATTCGTGCCGGCGATGCAGCGGGCCGGCTGTCGCCATGCCCCACCAGTACCGGCCGGCGGAGGCATAGGGACCCCAACGGCGCTGAAACCAGTAGATGACCGGGTAGGGCGGCCAGGCCCATGTTTCATGGAACCGCTCCCACCAGGTGCCTCGATCTTCCTGACGGGGCGGCGGATCACGCGGCGGGGGAGGGGGCGGCGGCCTCGGCGGTTCCCTGTGGGGAGGCGGGTCCGGTCGCGCCTGGTCTGGCCGGGCCTGGTCTGGCCGAGCCTGTCCGGGCCGTGGCTGCGCCTGGCCGGTGCGCGGCAATGTCGGCATGCCGAGCTTGAACCACTCCCGCAGGCGATCCCGCGCAATGTTGACCGCCTTGGCCTCTTCGTCCGTGCCTCCCTTGTCTGGATGCACCCTGGCCATGGCCGCCTTCCATCGGCCGTTCAGCTTTTGCAGCGGGTTGGGGCCGGTGAAGGCGGCAGCATCAACGTCGAGGACGCTTAAATCCGCCTGCCATTCTTCATGGCTGTACCGGAACGCAGGCATGCTTGCCCCCGACCAAGGAGCCGGCATCGTGCGGGAATTTAGGGAGCGTGGGAATCCTCTCCGATGGCGTAGGCCGCCCGGCCTGACAACGTCATAACGTCATAATGGTAAGCCATCAAACCACTATGATGGTGATGATTCGCCTGATAAGCTTGGCCGCATGAAAACAATCGCCCTCGTGACCCAGAAAGGCGGCTCCGGCAAAACCACCATCGCCGCCAGCCTTGCCGTCGCCGCTGCCGAAGCCGGCGAAACCGTCATAGCCCTCGACCTCGACGCACAAGGCTCCCTAATGGCCTGGGGCAACGACCGCGACGCGGACACGCCGGCCGTCGATCAGATCGACAGCGAGCGCCTTGCCCGCCTGTCCGAGCTGCTGGACAGCCTCAAAGCGGCAGGGATGACGCTCTGCATTCTCGATTGTCCCGGCATCGCCTCTACAGCCAGCAACCTCGCCATGAAGGCGGCCGACCTCTGCCTGCTGCCGGCCCGTCCCACCCTGATGGATATCCGGGCCTCCAAGACGACCGTGCAGACCCTGATGGGCCTGGCCCGGCCCTTCGCCTTCGTCCTCAATCAATGCCCGCCCCACCACAACAGCGGACGCGCCCGCGACGCCGCTGAAGGGCTGCACCTGATGGGAAGCCTGGCGTCCCCCATGCTCGGCATCCGCGCCGACTATCAGGACGCCATGGCGGCCGGGAAGGGCGTCACCGAATACATGCCGCAGGGCAAAGCCGCCGAAGAGATCCGGCAGCTATGGGCCTGGACCGCGAAACGTCTCAACGACAAGGAAAAAACCAATGGCCGCGAAACGAGAGTCCTTTCTGGCGAAACTCACACAAGAGTTGCCTAAGCAGCCGGACGCGATTGCAGCGCCGGAAGCCCGCGCCGCCACGCCTCTGACCCGGCCGGACATCCACAAGACGACGATCTACGTCCCCTATCATGTGAATGAGCGCCTGCGCGAAGTGGCTTTCACCGAGCGCAAAAAGGTCCACGACCTCCTGATGGAGGGCATCGACCGCGTGATGGAGAGCAGGGGCCATAAGGAACGCACGAGCGACCCCAAACCATCATAATGGTATGATGGCATAACGTCATGACGTTGCGCTCTCTATGAGTGTGGAAAATGAAACTCTGCGGAGAAGAATTTCATTTTTAGCGGTTCATCTTTGCGCTAGACTCGGCCCATGACGCAGAAGGATGCAGCGACGCTCTACGTTCTCGACCTGAAGCCCCGTAACCACAACGAGGCCTCCAAGCCGGCCGAGCTGATCCAGGTGAGCGGCCACCACGAGCTGACGCTCAACGCCCGCCGCGCCATCACCGTCCTCTGGCACAACGCCCACATGCAGGGCGTTGCCGAGGGCAAGGACTACACCATCGAAATCGACATGCTCAAACCCGATGGCCACAAGGGCTATGAACGGGTGGAGGAGGCTGTCACGGCCCTGATGCGGTCGATCCTCACCGTGCGCATGCCGAACGGCAAAACGCGCCGTGTGCAGTTTCTCGGCGGCAACGACATGGACGACCCCGACCGCTCGGCCGGCGTCCTGACATACAGCTTTGATCGCCGCCTGATCGACATCCTCAAAACCTCGACCATTTGGGGCAAGATCAAATTGCCCGTGCTGATGGCGTTTTCATCGAAATACGCTGTCAGCCTTTACGAGAATATCGCTCAGTGGACCGGCCTTGACCTGAAGCAGAGCCACCAGTTCAGCCTGGACGAGTTCCGCGATATGCTGGGCGTCATGCCCGGCAAGTACAAGACATTCGGCGAGCTGAACAAACACGTCATCAAGCCGGCCGTGGACGAGATCAACGCCCTGGCCGCGTTCAGCATCTCCATCCTGCCGGTGAAACAGGGCAAGCGCGTCGCCTCAATCATGGTCGGGTGGATGGCAAAAGACGCTGAAGCGCTGCAAGCGGCCTTCGATGAAACCGAGCGACCCAGGCTTGGACGCCGGGCGCGGATCAGCGGCACCGTCGAAGCTGTCCTGCCGGCGACGCCTTCCGTGCCACGCCTGATGCGCCAGGCCAGACAGGCCCGTTCCCCCAAAACCTCATAATTGGCATGACCCCAACCCTGTCAAAGCAAGGGTTTAGGAGGGCTGCCCCAATCCTTCATACTTGCATCGGGCCGGCAGGGTTACGCACAGCGGGAGACGGGCGTTTCCCCCGATCCCTCATATTAGCGCCCCCAATCCCTCACATTAGGCCCCCGAATCGTCATAGTAAAAGGCCGTTTCGCCCCCAATCCCTCACCGGAGTCCCCCAAAACCTCATAATTAAACTTGTAAACCATTGATTTACCAATTTGATCGGCTGCTGAATCTTGTATCTTAGAATCCTGAATTAAGAAGAATGCTGGCGTCGCCCTGTGGGGCCGCGTCCTAGTCGCCCCTGCCGGCGCTCCCCGAGCCTGTAGTCTCGGCCAGCCGGTAACGGCCGCTGACGCGGGACGGTTCGTTCGCCTTTAGGCTCACTCATGCGGACGGCCTGACGGCCGCCTTTAATAGTCGGCCCCCCCGCCTGAAGGCGGCCCGGCCCGCGCCTGACGGCGCTCCTCCCCCTGCGCTAGAGCGCCCGTTTAAGAAAGGACGGCCCTGACGGGCCGCCTCTTATGAAGGATTGGGGGCCGCTTCGCGTCCCCTGAAGCGGAATCGGCCTAACGGCCGATGCTTTGTTTTCATCCCGACCGCCAGCTTACCGCCGCCCTCGCTCTGGCAAGGGGTGGGTCCTCGCCATGCTCGGCTTCGCCTGCGCGTGGCTCCGGTCCCGGCTGCGCCGCCCTTGCCTGCCGCTCCGGGCGACGGTGCGCGGATCGTATCGGGACGAGGAACATCAGGGGTTCCGCCCCTTACAGGGCGGTTCGAAGCTGGCCTGCGGCCCGCATCGAACAAGGAACAGGGGCAAGCCGTACAGAGGGCCGCCGACGCATCGGCTACGCCGATCCCCCGCCGGTTTTGAAGCACCAGGATTCCCAGCGCGGTGCGAGGAATTGGCAAAGGAAGAGGCTTGGCAGGGGAAGGGGTTTTTGTTGCAACATAAAAGACTTTCCTGGCAGCCTTTTTTGTTGTACCATTTATCCAGATGGGTCGCCCCATTGCGCGGAGAGGGCAAAAGAACAGATAAGGAACGAAGATGGGCAACCGACAGGACGCGACCGACCGCACCGCTTGGGAAGGTGGGACCGAAGGATGGAAGCGCAGCCCCGGACGACCGAAGGTCGAAACGCCCAAGGTGCATGTCGGCTTCCGCCTGGCCGCCGATGTCGTGGACGGCATCAAGGGGACCGGCAAGGGCTACAACGCCCGCGTGGAAACCGTGCTGCGCGAGGCCCTGGCCGCCGGCAAGCTGGACGCACCCGCAACCCTGTTCGACGCTAAAACCGCCCAGCAGTGACCATGGGAGACGTTAAGATTTTGAGCCTATAATGTTTTTAGTCTGACAGAGCAGTTTTGAATGGCGAGAGCCGAAAATATTAATCCGGGGATTCTGACCTGGGCGCGTGAAACCGCCGGTCTGTCCCTCGAAGATGCTGCAAACCGTCTCGGTATTACATCGAGCGCGGCGATTTCTGCTGTCGAAAAACTCGAAGCTTTGGAAAAAGGCGAACAGTTCCCGACCCGCAACCAGCTCGACAAATTTGCATCCGTCTACCGCCGGCCGTTGATTACGTTCTACATGAGGCAGCCCCCGCAGAGGGGAGCGCGGGGCGAGGATTTCAGGACGCTTCCCTTTGACGTGCCGCCGCGTGAAAACGCGATGCTGGACGCGCTCTTGCGCGACATTCGTGCACGTCAGGAGATGGTCAAAAGCCTGCTTGAGGACGAGGAGGAAACAAAGCCCTTGGGCTTTGTCGGCAGCGCCTCCATCGAGGACGGCGTGCAGACGGTCGTGGACAGCATCAGTCGCACTCTTGATCTGCCCAAGGGAGCCAGGGGGCGCAACGGCTCGGCGGACGATCTATTCCGCGAGCTGCGCTACCGTACCGAACAAGCGGGTGTATTCGTCCTGCTCGTGGGAGACCTCGGCCATCACACTTCGGTCATTTCCGAAAGCGTGTTCCGTGGCTTTGCCATCGCTGACCCAATCGCGCCTTTTGTCGTCATCAATGACCAGGACGCTCGCGCGGCCCGTTCCTTCACGCTTATGCACGAGCTCGCGCACATCTGGCTTGGACAGACGGGCGTGAGCGGTACGCCCGACCAGGCCGATGGGGAAACGCCAACCGCCCGCATCGAGCAGTTCTGCAACGACGTGGCTGGCGAAATTCTTCTGCCGAGCTATGCCTTTGACGTGAAACCAGACGAGCTGGCTACCAACGACAAGCAGTCCGCTAGCGCCTATGTGCGGCGGATCGCTGATCTGTGGAGAGTTAGCGAGCCTATGGTGGCCTATCGGCTGCGCCGCTTGCATTGGATCACCGGTCCTGTCTATCGCAGCCTAAACGCTGATTATGCTGCCCGTTGGCATGCGTCGAAGATCAAGGACAAAGACAAAAACAAGGAAAGCGAAGGCGGGCCATCCTATTACACGGTCAAGCAATTCAAACTCGGCAATGCTCTGATCGACGTTGTTCGAAGAACGCTGCGCAATAATGAGCTGACTTACACAAAAGCTGCAAAAGTGCTGGGGGTAAAGCCGAGTTCGGTCGAGCCGCTACTTAGCAAGTTTGAAAGCAGCCGAGGTGTATTTGTTCCTGGCCCCAGGAGCTGACGCGGTTGCTGTACCTTCTCGATGCAAACGTGCTGATTACAGCAGAGCGAGATTACTACGGCTTCGAGCAGGTGCCGCAGTTTTGGGATTGGCTCGTGGACATGGGCAAGGCCGGGCACATCAAACTGCCCTATGAAATTCACAAGGAAATCGCGGATGGACGCGGCGACCTGAAAGACTGGATCGTTCAGGCCGAAGTCAAAGACGCTCTTATTCTCGATGAGGAAGCAGATCAGGGCATCGTGAACGATGTGCTGGAACAGGGCTATGGCGAAAACCTGACGGATAGCGAAATTGAAAAGATAGGTCGCGATCCCTTTCTGGTTGCCTATGCTCTGGCACAGCCTGATCGCTGTGTCGTATCCAAGGAAGTGTCGTCGCCCAAAAAGCAACGCGCTAACCGCAAGGTGCCTGATGTATGCGCCGACGTGGGCGCAAAAATTATGAAAGATTTCGATCTCTACAAAGCTCTTGGCTTCAAGGCGAAATGACAGATAAGGACAATGAAAACACGCGCCTGATTATTACCAAGCACAGGCATTACATCTTGCCGGTCAGCGCCAGCATGACGTGGCAAGAACGTTACCCAGGCAGTAAAACCCCGAAGGCTTATAAGAACGGCAAGTTTTGGCAGACACCCGACGGCATTGTGTTTGCCGAGACAGAAGATTAAATCCCAGTACAGCGGAATATTATCTTAATAAATTTTGCCTATACTGACAGGATGACGGGTTTAGACGGTCAGAAATTACCGGAAAGCTTTGAACAGGCCGCAGCCGCGACACCGCCGCGCCGCCCTGTCACCGTCGAAATTGACGCCGACGTGCTGGACTGGATGCAGCATCAGGGCGTCAACATGCTGACCGAAGTGAACGGCTTTCTCCGCTTCATGATGGACACCAGCCAGCAGAAGGCCGCCGAGTTTGCTCCCGACGCATGGGAGCCGGGCGAAATGCAGGCCCCAGCCCTGGCCCCTTAGACAACCTCCCCCCGTTGCATGGCTTCCACCACGATCCTGGCCCGCAGATCAGGCAGGCGGTGCATGTCCGGCGCCTTCGGCGCCAGACCATCCCCCACGACGATATAGCGGCCGGTGCGCGGCGCATCGAAGGGGCGGACGTAGAGGAAGGCCGCCAGATTGAAGGTATTGACGGCCCCGGCATCGTTCAGATCGAGGGCCGCCAGCGCATCGAGGAGGGCCGCCGCGTCAGTCAATCGGTTCCCCCCGCTCTAGCGCCTTCAGGATCAGCCGCGCCCGCGTGTTCTTCAGCCTGTGGAATTGCGGGAAGCGTGTCCCGACCGAAATGCTGTCCTCACCCGGCCAGGGGGTTCGCACCATGACGAAGCCGATCCCGTAGATGATGACCGGGCGGCGGGACAGATAGGCAAGCGCCAGGCTGTCGAACCGCAGCGCCGCCTTGCGGTCGCTTGGGTCGAGACGATCCAGCAGCGTCAGCAGCGTTCGCGCTTTCAGCATGCCTGTTCAGCTCACCATCGTCGCGACGATGCAGACGGTTTCACCGTCGCGGCGCAAGAGGACACCGGAGCGCCCCGCCCTGGCCCGCCAGGCGTCTTGTGAGGAGGTGAAGCGCCATAGCTGATCGTCCGGCAGCATCGCAGCCTTGAGGGCATCCCACGGGCCGCCCATGCCCCCGGCAATCGCCTCCGCTTGGGCAAATGTCAGCCGTTCCACGAGCTGCACCGGCCGGGCATCCGCCGCCATGCCGACGATCCGCTCCCAGCCTGCCCATGGATCATGCGGCGGCACGAACGGTTCCGGTCGCGGCAAGAGCCGCCGCCATAGGCGCGTCAGCATCCTTTGCGCCTGCATGAGCGCTCCCGCACGATCCTATGGAGGCGAAAAGGTCCACCTTTTTCCCATGTCGCGCAAGCCATGCCACCATAGGCCGCCATGACCGCAGGCGGGACCGACGATGAAACGCATGGACAGGGCCAGGGAGGAGGCCGACAGGCTGGGCAAGGCCATCCTGACCGCACCAGACAAACGGACGCCCGCACAGCAGGAGCTTGTTGACCTGGCCGCGCGTGAAACCCTGCACGTTCGCCTGATGAGGCTGGACCAGGACCAATTCCCGATCACAGCCGACCCCGTTCCCCGCATGGCGGAGAGTGCGCAGCGCGTCGTGGACATCCTCCTGCACGAAGCAAAATTCAAATGGGGCGAGCGGCTTCTAGCGTTGCAGGATCTTCAGGAGGACGTGACCGCCTTCCGCTTCCTGGCGGAGCAGAACGCCAGCCCGAATTGACGCCAGCGTTTTCCGCAATGCGCGTTATCGCTTCGCGCAGCTCAAAAAGAACCATTTTTGAGCGGTTCCCGACAAATATTCCTACTGTTTCCGGGCGCACCAGACATGATTGCTATCATATTTGGTGGCATAATTGTTCATAGAGCCATTGCTGCCAGTCATCAACGTCGCATTGTATTGATTTTCTTCCCGCGAAGTCCAGTATGCAAAGCTTGAATTAAAGCCCGGTATAGAGGCCCGAGCGTTATAGATTAGCAGCATTTCGTTTGGAGCAGGCAAATACCAATCACTATATCCGCCGTTGGTCAAATTCTTGCAATAGATAGCGGCAAGATGAGGCTGCACTCCCACCGTATTGCTATCGGAATCGGCGACGATCAGAGCATCTGTATTTGTCGATCCAGAATTAACGCTGCCCGCTCCGCCGACAACAGTATAACCAGTTCCATTATTGTTCACCCAGGATTTTGTCCCTCCGTCCGTTGGTGTGACAAACATCTTTTTGCTGCCGTCCGGAGAAATCCCCGCATAGACCGTACCGTCGTCGCAACGGTCGCCCGGCTGCATTCCTGGGCGATTGCAGGGGTCGGCTCCAACGGCCTGCCAGTGATCGCCGTCGCAGTAGGTCAACCGCTTATAATCGATATTGAAAACCATTTGGCCCGCTGTTCCGGGCGGGCTGACACATCCCGCTTTCGGGCCGGTCGGACCGACTGGTCCCGCCGCCTGCCATAGTGCCCCGTCGCAATATTGATACACGCGGTGATCGGCATTGTACTGGAGGGTTCCTTCCTGCGCGTTCGTGCAGGATGGTGTGGTTGAAGTGTACGAGCCTTTACGGACGCACCAGACATGATTGCTATCATATTTGGTGGCATAATTGTTCATAGAACCATTGTTGCCTGCCATTAGGCTGGCGTTGTACTGGTTTTCTTCGCGCGATGTCCAGTAACTATAGCCGGTATTGTATCCTGGGATCGTGGCGCGTGCGGTATAGATAGCCAGCATTTCGTTCGGAGCAGGCAAGTACCAGTCGCTATGCCCCCCC
>Ga0181475_10006_pt2 | contig 29008 bp, 34 predicted proteins | sample In4P11_FD_119096 | JGI IMG/M metagenome (GOLD analysis project Ga0181475, IMG submission 119096) | Clean room microbial communities from NASA Spacecraft Assembly Facility at Jet Propulsion Laboratory, Pasadena, California, USA -... ... | reverse complement strand
GCACTCATCGAGCCATTCTACACTTATCACTCTCGCCAATGTGAAGAAGTATTTGGCATTCCACCTGATTCCATCCCAACCAATCCTGATTTCTCACCAAATTGGGCAAGTAAGTTGATTTTTTTTTAGTACTCATTTCCTTTGACTTAAACGCTACAAGTCTTGGTGGTAGTGATGGAACTGACAGCGGTGCTGATCGTCTCGATTCAAGCCTTTTCCCTCTTCTGTCATCTCTTCTTGAGTTTTTTTAACCTTGTAATAAATCCCGCTGGTTATGAAATATTGACTGGCATTTAATTGCTAAAAACCCTACACTATTGGCCAACAGTAAAACTTGCCTGAATTCAGGTGAAAAAATAAAAACTATACCAATCAATGAATGGGTTCTTCAATTCATGGACACGATTACTATTCTGAATCGTCAGCAATGAGCAGATTGTTGGATATTAAAATATCTTTCAGTGTGTAAAATACATACTGACTTGGATAGATGAAAGTTGGTCTGATGATACAACCAAAATCTATTTTCTTAAAATTAGAGACTCCATAATAGACTAATTTGCTACAAGATCATTTATAGGGTGTCCTTTTACTTTCCTTTGATTTTCGAAAGTTTCATTTAAATCAATACTCAGGACCTTTATCTTTTTAACTCCGGAGCAGAAAATTAGGCAAAAAACTTAGAAAAAAAACCAGTTTTGCTACTTTCTTGCCCTTTATTTTGTATGAGCAAGAAAATGAGCAAAACGAGTTTTTTTACACCACCTTTCTTTCTGTTGCTTGGCAATAGTGTGGTTGTACAAAATCCGCTAGATTTTACTTCGGACTAAAAAATGAACCAAGTGTTTTTGTACGTTTGTGTAGCGATTTCGCTTGTGGTTTATGGTAGATTTTTTGTTTTTTAACAAACATGGGCACCAGTATACTTTCTAAAACATACTTTATTTTTATAAAAAACCATAAATACAAAAGAGAGCAGGACCACGTACGGTTGGTGCCCCTCAACACCCACCACAACAGAATAAATTTTTTGTCCAACGTTTTAATTCCGTGAAAAATTTTTTTACTGTACTCCTCCAGCCTTTCTCTCATTTCTGCTACAGTTCCACGAACAGGTAAGTTCCTGTCTTTGCACATTTTCCTTAAATCATCTTTGTAGTATCCATTCAGCAGTTGGGTTCCAAATTTTAGCCATTTGAGATACTGCTGCTTTAAAAACTTCATCATGATTAAATGTAAAACAGCGAAACATTTCAGCAATACACTCTCAGACATTCTGCTACTTATCCAAAAGGACCCAAATGGGTTGTTAGCATCAGCTCTGGTCCAATAATCCGATAATCTTGATTGAGGATTTAGCCCCATAGCCAACATAATTCCAAGGAAATCGTTAAACATTTGAGCAGTGAAAGGAGATTTCCATTTATTATAATAATTATTTCTATGCTCATCAGATGTTTCACCAAGAGGTGGTCGCCCACAAAGGTAAGGTTCATTTGTTGTATTTTGCCTGTCTATAACTCTGTCAGACTGTCGTTTGTTGATATCACGTAAAATTAAATTAATTATATCTGTTGTAAAGACTTCTTGAAAGCTATTGAGAATTGTAATAGAATTATTTGGATATTTTTCTCTTATCAGTTCTGTAGGACCTGGAGTTGGTCCAGTCCAATGTATTCTTTCAACATTTGATGTGGTGTAATCAATTTGATATGTTTCTTCTTCAGGTAAATTGTTATGTTCATTTGATCGAATTGTAGGAAGTTTACAGTTCTCTTTACAGAGGCAGGTGTCTAAGCAAGAAGTTCGGCCATTTTTTAAACAGCGACAGCGACCACCAGTAGTTAAACATCCTGATTTTGAGCACTTACATCCAATATCTATAATAATATAAAATATAAAAATCAAAATTAAATATTTTTTAAAAACATTACCTATTTCTGTATCACTTTCATTTTCTTCACTTTCAATATGTTCCTCATTTCAATTCAATTATCTTCAAAATTATTATCCGTTAAACAGCTGTATAAATAAATAAGCGAATTAGCGATATCACTTGTTAGTTCTTGTGAAGCTGTTTCTCCTGGGTACATTGGTGGTTCTTAAAAAAAAATATTTTGCGGAAAAAAATGGTTTGCGTTCGGGCGGGGACACAGTTTCTCCTGGGTCCATTTCAGCTCTGGGTACTTAGAAAAAAATTTTTTGGCTTTGTGTGGACTTAGAAAAAAATTATTCGGGCACCAGCGTGCGGCACCATAGTCCAAAGTAAAATCTAGCGGAAATACAAAAACTTTTTTAAACAGCAGAAAGAAGCAAAGTATTTTTATTAGTACTCAGGAATTACCAGAATTGTTTTTCAAGAAGTGTAATTATACAACAACATACTTCCAACAAAGACCAACGTTTTTTTATTGATAAGATGAAAAAGATCCAGACCTAATAATGGCAAAATGAAAGCTGATTTATATTGGTTGGTACATCAATATTTTTATCAAAATATCAATTCTATGACAATAAATGTTCTGTCCATCAAATAAATGATTTTCAGATACATATTCAATGAATTTTGAACAGTATACTCCACAATCATTGCCATTATTTTGTAATGGAGTATGTTCAGTTAAAAAGATCATTTTACTTAAAACAGCATTGTCCTCCTCAGTGCATACTTTTAAAAGTTGATTTTTTAAATCATTCCACAGATGTTTGCCTTCCCAATGTAGTGAACAATAGTGGTGGCATGTAAATTCTTGAGAATTGATAACCAACAGACTCCAGTGTTTATCTTTTAAAATTGGAATGAAAATCTTCTTAAACAATAATAAATGTCCTATCTGCTTATTATAGATATCAACTATGTTGTCTAATGTTTTAAATTTTTTACAAAAAGTTGTATAAAAATATGTATTCAAATATTTATATTCATAACCATAATATTTTTTGGTTAAAATCAAAATAAAAGAATTCATAATTTCATCATTCAATAAACCTTTATAACTGAGAAGTTTCATCCATTCTCTGTAACCCAGTTGTTGGTTGTTAATAGTTATTTTATAATTAATTTTATTTTCATAAATATTTTGTAGAATTATCTGAGATTGATGATTTATCATCTTCAATAGTTAATCCTACACAATAAAATTTAACAGAGGGGAATAATGCATCAAAAGGAAATTTTAATCAGAAATTTGGATGTTGTTCAGCTGTATATTTGGACATTGTAAAAAATGAATTTGAACATGTAGAACAAAATTTGCAAGCAGCATTTCTTTCTACTCTAAAGGATTTACTAATCAAATATGTCCTCTCTTTTTCCCCAAAAACTTTATTGCACTTGGTACAGTGTGCCTGAGCAAGTGTATTTAAAGAATGATTTGTGATGATTGTGGGTTGTAATTCAGTTGATGTTGGTAAATTAAAATCTATTGATGTTGATGATTCTAATTCAATAGGCATCGATAATTCTAATTCAGAAGAGGATGATATAAAATTATAAGGGCGTTTTTTTAAATTCATTTGATTTGTATTAAAAGATAACTTTAATGATTCAGTTAAATAAAAAATTTCAGCTTTCTGTGAAAAAAATAAATTTAAATAGAAATATTAAAAACTTACCATTCGTTGGATAGTTTGATTAGCAATATCCAATTCCTCACTTTTTTGTTGCAACAAATGAGATAAATCAAAAATCTCATCATTCTAAAAAATAAAAATTATATTTAAGAATGATACAATTATTTCTATATCTTTTAGACGACAATTTGTTGGTTTTTTTGTTGTAAAGTGTATAACTTTGCAAGTACAAGTGCCTGTTCTACCTCCGTCTTATCCACCCCCGTGACATCGGTGTCCATTACTTCCATTCACAGAGTTGCTAAGAAGACTAAAAAAGTAAAAAAAGAGATCAGATTTTGCCAAATATCATCGATTATCCCTAAAGTTGAAATTTTTGAAATTTCAGAAACTGGTGCTACGAATTTTATTGGTGTATGGTTTCGAGTAACAGTTTGATTTACAAAAAAGCGCTGTTGCCTACCCATGACAATTCTCCGACTACGATTCCCTAGGGCTACAGTTTCCTCCTGCCTACCCATGAGATAGATTAAATTTCGTAAGTTTATTCACTTAACTGACTTCTCAAAATTTAATTTGAACGTTTCTCCGAAAGATAATTAACTTTCACCAAATTTCTGCAATTTTTGTTTTTTTTTGGCAACAAGACGTGAAACATGAAACGCACACTTCGGGCTACCTTTCTACCCTACGTTAGAGTCTCTCCTTTACTCTCAAGGCATTACACACACCTTGCAGTGTCTTTTCAGCTCGTCTCTCCACCACTCCTTCGAGTCGACATACTATCTTTTTTACTAAAGAAGTAAAATCTGCGTCAGGTTTGAAGCGAGCTTATCACACAACCAGTCCAAAAAATCCATTCAGCCAAAACTTAGAAGATCAATTAGAACCTTACGTTCCATTGGTTAAAAAACTCCTCAGAAGATACTCAACCACTGTCAAACCAACGATTGATCCAAATACACACGTGGTTCTGCCAGATGACGTTGCTAAATGGTCTGTCGATCAAGTTAAAACCTGGGCTCAAGATCAGTTGAACAAAGCCGGAAGATCTCCAGATAGCGTGAAAAAGAGCTTAGAAATATTGACTAACAACGATGTAACAGGTTCTACACTTCTGAATCTTACAGAAGAAAAACTGATGAAACTTTATGGTATGTTAGGAGGTCCAGCAAACACTTTATCTTCAGCTATCGATAATCTCAAAGGTAAAAACAAGCACCTCTTTTTCCTTTCTTTTTGAGACTCACTTTTTACTTTTTTTCTTTTCTTTCTTTTTAGAAAAAAAAGATATCACTACTGTCTGTGAGTCTCTCAAAAAGACAATTAACCCTAAACTTGAACAGAAAACCTCCCATTGGGTATCTCGTCCTAAACTAATGGATCCAATCTTATCTTGGTGGGACTACAATATGGAGGGGTTTGTAACTCCTCTAAAAGCGGAACAAGAAAATCTCTTCAAGCCTCTTTTATTAGGTGGAGGATCAGGAACAGGAAAGACTGAAACAGGTCGGCAGATCCCACGTCTTATAAACGAAGCATTGGGTCCAACTTTAGGGTTCACGGGAAGAACTGTTAAATATGTACAAACGTTCAGCTTTACTCACCATCTACAGTTCCGTCCTACTATTTTAGATGATAAGAAACTAACTCATGAAAAGCCGCCTCGTAATCAGCAAGATATGGATGCAGCAAACCACGCAGTGGCAGTGTCAATTGCAGCATCTTACTTTCTTCAAAATGGTGATTATAAAGCTCAAGTGGCAATCTCAAAGGAATGTCCACAGTTAGAGCTGGAAGATGTTATATCAGCCATCAGGCATAGTGAAAAAATGTCGGGATCTGATATACTTGTACTCTTTGTACATATCGACGAATTTCAAAACAACTTGTTGGGAACGCTCTCAACTCTGCGAGCCGTTGGAACTTATCTTTCAAGTGAAAGTCGTACAACAAACACACTTATAGCTACCATCTTGTCAGGGACTTACCCTACTTATTTCTCAATTGCTGGCTTAGGTGCGACAGAGTATAACCCAGATATAATCAATATTCCTCCTATGCAAAAAGATAAATATAGAGAGCTTTTGGAAGCGTTTTTGAATCGTGAGAAAGCAGACAAAAGGACCAGAGTAGAGGACCTTTACAAGAATGAGTACTTTCCATTCTTACTTGAAGCTACAGGAGGAATCCCAGAAATCGTACGGTTGTTGTGTACTGCTATATTGAGAGATAAAAAACAGAAATGGGACTCAATCTCTGATTTAAGTGAACTGTTTGACTCAGTAGTGGATCTTACACGAAAAAGATATCCACCCGCAGTTTGGATGGAGATTCTACAAGAGAAGAAATATGTTATGAAATTCCTTAAACACGAGCATTTTGGAGAATCTGTAACCAAAAGTACGCTCTTAAATAGAAGAACCATCGGAGAAATAGAGACCAGTGGCGTTATCTTTTTGGAAGGTGACCCTGATTACCAGATGCAATTGAAAGTGCCACTTTTTATAAAATCGATACTTGTCAAAGCCTTTGAACTATCATTTTATGGACAAGAATTACTCAATCCATTTTCAGCAGCTTATAATCGAAACGAAGATATCTTTCCCCTTCAGGTTCTCCAAATCCATCGCATTTCAGCCGCATTATTGACTCCTGATGGGGAGACCCCAACCAAAGTTTCCTTAAATAAATTCTATCGAAACAGCTTGAAGGGGAACCCAAAGGTATTGGAAAAGGAGGTAGAAGTACAACCCAATCCAAAGATAAGGATCGTCAAAGAGCCATGGCGTCTATATGCTCCTGAAGGAGATAAGATCACAAGTAAAGATGGAGAAATTTTCAATTGGAAAGAAGGTAATTATTATGTACTTCTTCCAAAAAGGACTCCTGGTCAAAATGATGCATTCACTCCGTTCTCTCGCGAACAATACAAGTATGCTGTTCTCTTTGATAGTACTGACAAAACATTGCCATTCGCGACGTTTGAAAAAGAAGTAAAGAAACCAAATCCACCTTTTTGGGAACAACTGCCTCTTGTATTTATTACCCCCAAGCGATTAACTGATGACTTTTGGAGAAAGTTTAACGTTAGAAGAGAATGTGCTTTCGTATCTGGTGAAGACTGTGTGGACAAGTTATTCAAGGACTTTGTCCTTTTCAAGCCAACCGAGACGGGAAGGGAACCTGAAGCTGGGGAGGATACAACAACTGACCAATGTGAGGTTTTTGTTACAGGTTGTACAAAAAAGGGTTTTTGTTAACAAAGCGTGTGTCTCAAAGGTGTATTCCACTTCTCTAAGCAACGAACCGTGTGAAAATTGGAGTTACCCCCCCGTGGAAATATATTAGGGCTTACAGATGGTGGGTATAGAAGACAGTATTCTGGCGTTAGAGTACTACGACCACCAAGAAGATCCCATGGATCATTTCGTTCAGAAAGTGATCAGAATGCTGCTGGATTCAGTAGATACCAAGGCCTTATTGTGCGAAAATTTGCTACATTAAAAAATTCTTGCAAAATTTTAACGGATTATCGATTGGACCATGATTGGTTTTATAATATTTTTTCTTTCTGTTTATCAATCAATAATTTAAATCTAGAAGAAGAAGATGATGAGGACCTTTATTCAACAGAAGACTTCTTACCTTCTGGGAGGATTTGCTTTCATTAAATGGAAATGATAATTCTACTGATGAATCTGAAAGTTCAAGTGATGAACAAAGTGATGAAAGTGAAGAAAATGATGATGTTGAAGACGAAGAAATGGAAGATGAAGAAATGGAAGGCCAAGAAATGGACATGGATGAAGAAATGTCAGATGGATGGTTGGATTTATCATTAGAAAATAGACTGAGATCAAATGAAGTCGTTGAAAGTGACCAAGAAGAGCCAGAAGGCGCAAGAATTGAACAAATTACTGGGCAAGAAGGTGGATCTACAGCAACACAACATGTCTGGACACATTTGGAATTAACATTATTAAGATTGGACCAAATAAAGAACATATGTAGGGAACATGATCTTGGGGTGACGGCTAATAAACCAGCACTCATCCAGCGTATTCTTGACTTCCAAAATAAGTGAGCCTCTTCTCCATCCCCTGTTCTGACAACCAATAGGGGATACTCAAAATGGCTTCGAGGGTCAAGAAATACTCACCAGGGCCACCCCCAGTTCAGTTGAACAGGGTGACCTTGGTGGCCTTGGTGAACTCGTTTTTCGCCAAAAAAGGGTGGGGTGAACTAGTTGAACTCGTTGAACTTGTTGAACTTGTTGAACAAGGTAACATATGTGGACAAAAATAAAATTTTAAATTATAAAAAATAAAAATAAAATATTTATTTAATTTATTTTTGAAAAACAAAAAATCAGGATAGGGGTTCAGCGATGTTGTACCTCAGCGGCGCAATATACATATTCAAAACGGCGATGCTTGCACATACAGAGAAACAATGTCCATGTATTGCTAGATCATGACAATAGACTTCTTTCAGTACCCTAAATCTTTTAATTCGTCCAATGGCATGTTCCACTATTATCCTCACTGATGACAGCATTTGATTAAATTTTCGTTCAAAATCAGTTAAATATATCCAACCTATAAATAAAAAAGAAAAAATAAAATTTTCCTATACTTTTACATACGTCCTTTAAATGGAATTATTGCTCTTGTTTCGCCTACATAACCTTTATCTGCAAGCACATACTCCCCTGGTAGTAACTTATTGATATAACCTCCAGACTGTAAGATTGCCAAATCATGCTGTGGTCCACGATATGGGCTGATCAAAGAAAGATAATCAATAAATATATTATTTTTAAATTAAGATCTTACCCATTTACCCATATTATCATACCATCACAAATTCGAACTACCACTTCATACTTTAATGTGTGAGTTTTTTTTTTCCCACTATAAAACATTCTTTGTGTTGCATCATCAGTAGATCGAAAAATTAAACATTCAGTGCAGTCAACTATTGAGAAAGTGTTGAAAAAAAAAGAATCATCTGTAGGCAGAGGTTGTTGGAATCTTGCTGAGCATCCAGGTATGTAATTAGAATGCACATACAACAAATCTAGTACATGTCTGACGCGGTATCGGAATGTATTTTCACACACATTCCAAATTGTACAAGTTTCTCGTTCAATAGGATAGAGTGTCAAAAATTGGAGAGTCATTAAAAGTCCAACTCTTAAGTCCCATCTGTAAGACATGGAATTGTTCCAAAATTGTGTAAAAAACACTTTCGCGTGTAAGATTTTTTAAAGAGTTTAATCCATAAATAAACCCAGTACTGAGGTCTATCATACCTGCTATCATTCTGCTGCATGACCTTTGGCCAAGAAAAATCAAAGACAAAAAAATAGGAAAAGTGGCAGTATTTCGGAGTTTAATCTTTTTCCCAAGTACTTCCCACTTTCTTGCCGTACTACTATCTTGCAAACAGACATCATAATACAAAAGACTCGAATCTATGTCACATCGTTGGTCCTTAGAAGAAGAAACATTATTAAAAACTATTTGGCCTGAAATGAATGGAGACACACTTTTAATTTCCCAGACGTATTTTCAAAATCCACAACCAAAAAAAAAAATACATTATAGATCTGCAGATGCCGTTTACTGTAAAGCTCGACTTTTAAGGTTACCTGCTCCAAAAAAAGTTCCAAATAAAAAGGTAATAATTCTGATTAAATTTCTGAATTTAACCTATATTAATATCTTTCCTGGAAAAGCTTGACGAAAAAAAATTGTCTGCCAGAAACGCAAGAGATGTTGGGCAAAGTAAAGGTAATCTGGTAGGCGGAGGAAATAAACAAGCCATTGACAAAGATAGGTTGTTGCTTACAATGGAGAAAGTTGGTCAAAAAAGAAAGGCAAATGAAGCAAAAGAGAAAAAAAAACTCAAATAAAGCAATCAAATCAAATGATTGTAAGGAAACCACTGGTGAAGATTTTGATGAAATTGATTTTGACAATCTTCTTAAAGATGATTTAGAATTTGGTGAAAAGAACAACTCAGAATATCTTGAAGAAAAAAATACTACAACTGAAAATGATTTTGAAGATTTTGATTGTTCTACACCCTCTTACTCATCAATCAAAACTCAACGCTGTTTACCTGTTTATCAAAATGAATACAAGGAACCACCAAGAATTCATAATTATTATTCAAATCCTTATAAAAGTGTTAAGAATACTACTTCATTTACAATCAATGTCAGCCCACAATCATCTCCTGAAAAAAAAAGGACAACCCTTCCAATTAAAAGATCTCATATAGATCTAGGTTTAGAAGCAATAACAACCCAGTTTTTTATTAATGGTTGTCACCATTTAGTATGGCCAAAGGTGATTGGAAAAATTGATGTCACGATTGAATCCAGAGAAATATTATTTAAATTAACAACCCCACTTCTTCCAGATGAATTTGTTACTAGGTTTTTTGGTAAAAAATAATTTATTTTAATTATTTGTACTAATTTACATTAAAGGTCCCAAGGACGTCCTACCTCTGCAACACACCTGTTCTGGATCAATAAAATTTGATTTTGATGTTGAATTGAATTCAATCAAAAAAATAGACTATGCTGGGATGGCTGGTATCAAATTTAAAAAGAAAGAAAATGTCGCCAGAAAGACACTTTCATTCTAGAAAAAAATAATAGGTTCATATTTAAAATTAAAATATTATAATTCATATTTAAAATTAAAAATCTGTCATCTTTGATTGCATCAGAAAAAGCTTGTTTGAAGACCAGCATTATAGTAGGGGAGCCTCAAAATCACCACCCCGATGTTTTTCTGACCCTTTTTGACCCTTTTGGCTGTACCACACTGCTGTGGGTGACCGTGGTGAGTATTTTTTGACCCTCGAAGCCATTTTGAGGCTCCCCTAGTGAACTAGCACGTTGAATCCAGTGACATCTGGTGTGCTCTGTGGTGGTGAAGTCTTTGGTGGCCCACGGTGAACTGAGTTGAACTTGGCGTATGGTGAGGAAATGCTGACCCTTTTCGACCCTTTTCGACCCTTTTCGACCCTTTTTGCAAAAAGGGTCAGGAAAACATCAGGGTGGCGATTTTGAGGCTCCCCTAATAAAATCATTGCCAAAAAAAAATGACCGATATTTTTGTGCGGTAAAAAGAATATGAAAAAATTTATTTTTTTGTGCGGCAAAAAATAAAATTGGTTTGGATTAAATATTTGGTTTAGTTTAACCCCCTAATTCGTTTAAATCATTTTAAAAAAAATGGGCATAGATTCCCCTCTACCTGAGTAAACATAGCAAATTTTATCTATATCTTTCCAATCATTTTTAAAAAAATGGGCATAGATTCCCCTCTACTTGAGTAAAAATACCAACTGCTGAATAGCCATAGGTCGTAGCATGATCGCGGGACTAGTATACTATCTACGTATATGCACCTACAATTGAGGAAGTCTAAGACCTGACAGTACCATGTGCCTCGGCATTTGCTTTGTCATATATCATCCTCCTCTGGATCTTCTCATGAATCAAAATTATTTTAAAATCATAAGTCATTCCCAATATTTTTTTGTGTTTTATGAAGTAGAAATAATATAAATAATAATCCAAAAAAATATGAAATTAAGTAAGTGTCCAAATCTCATTAGTTGCTTTTGGCAAGGCCAAAGTGCCCCCCAAAGCTACCTTCATGGTACAGTGACATCACCTTTTCTCTAAGAACACTGGGCAAGACCAACTGCAACCGAGTATCAGCACGCTGGTCATTACGCTGTGGAAACCAACATCTATACAGGCACCCTCTAATAATGGACATTTGTCCAGCATCAACAACCACACGAGATTTGGCAGTCATATCTTCTGGTAACACACCATTTTCCATATGCTTCTACAATTGCTAAGCATTTTGTTGAAGGCCTTGTTTGTAGATATGGCGCTCCTGAAAGTTTGGTCAGTGACAGAGGCAAGAAGTTTCTCAATAAAACTCTTGCCGCGGTTAACGATTATTTGAAGATATCTCATAATAGTACTACGCCTTATCACCCCCAGGCTAATGGTCTCACGGAAAATGCTAATAGAACTATTCAAGAAGCTTTGTCTAAGATGGTTTCTTTTAAGCAAGCTGATTGGGATGTGTTTTTGCCTTATGTGTTATTTGCTATGCGTACCAAAGTGCATGCATCAACTTTGGAGACACCGTAATCAGTAATGCCTTTTGGTATAACTAACGCTCCAAGTTATTTCCAAAAGATAATGAGAAAAGTGTTAAGAGGAATAGAAGATATTATTATTTATATGGATGATATTTTAGTTTTTGGTAAAACGTGTGAAGAAATGACAGAAACGTTGAAGAAGGTATTGGAAAGATTAAAAGAAAGTAAATTTTTATTGAAAATATCAAAGTGTGAGTTTGGGATGAGAGAGATAGATATATTGGGATTTACAGTTAATGAGAAAGGTATAAAACCGAATAAAAATAATACAAAAGCGATAATTAATATGAAAGAACCGACGAATTCGTCAGAAGTTGCTACATTCTTAGGTATGGTGGATTATTTTATTACGCCATCAATTCAAGTTTGTACAGTTTTTGCGAAAAAAAAAAAAAATCAATAACTTCGACGAAATTTCCCCATTTTCTTCTGCAACAAGGTGTGCTGTCCTGCATGTGTAGTGTTGTGATCGAGACTTACCATAGACTAACTTTTTGAGAGGATTCCAGATCGTCCATCCAATTTTATTGTATTTTTGTCCCAATACCACAAAACAACAAAGTTAAGAACAAACGCGCGATAATTTTTTTTTTTTTGTGGAAAACAGGGAAATTTACCAAAGTTGTTTGATTTTTTTTTTTTTTCGAGAAAACTGTACAAACTTGAATTGATGGCGTAATAGGATGTTTATTCATAACTGCGCTGATATTCAAGCTCCGTTGCGGGAAGCGAGGAAATCATTTATTTGGGAAAATGAGCAGAAAGACGCGTTTATGAAATTGAAAAATTTATTGAAAGATATAACGGAATTAAAATTGTTTGATGCTACAAAACCGACGATTATTCATACAGATGCTTCAAATATTGGTATTGGGGGAACGCTTATTCAAACTTATGATGGAATTGAATATCCGATTGCATACTTTTCAAGAACACTTAGTGGATCTGAATTAAATTATAGTACATTGAGAAAAGAATTATTAGCTGTTGTAGAAACTGTTAAAAAGTTTAGACCGTATGTGTATGGACGAGGTTTTTTGGTATTGACAGATCATAAACCTTTAGTTGGACTATTTAGGAATAAAATGGATCCTGATTGCGCTGCTGTTGTGATGAGAGCAATTACTTATTTATCTTCTTACGATATGGAGATCGCTTATAGAAGAGGTGAGGAAAATCGCGATGCCGATGCGTTATCAAGATTGCCGATGATTAATGCTATTACTGTAGAGAATTTATTAGAAGAACAAAAGAAAGATTTTTACGTTCAAAGTCGTGACGCGAAAATTAATCAAAAAGGATTAGCTGTAGATTTTAGAGGAAAGGTATTAGTGCCGATGAAATGTAGAAAGGAGATAATGGAAGAAGGACATGTAGGACCTTTTAACGTTGGACATCATGGTATTCAGAGAACTTTTGATATTATTAGAAGAAATTATATTTGGAAAGGAATGTTTAAGGATGTGAAAAATTACGTTGCGAGTTGTGATGTTTGCATACAAAAATCAAAAAGAAGAGCTACACATGGTATCCCTGCTTCATTACCGTTTGGAGGACCATGGGAAGTAGTTTGCATGGACATAATGGGTCCATTGCCTGTTTCAGACGAAGGATTTAAATTTATTAAATCTTTTATGTAAAGCTGTTTCCACACGTTTCCAAAATATTTCTTTTTCCTTTTAAAATTCCAAGAAGGTTTTTGTGGAAAGTGGAAAGTGGAAAAGTTTAACAAAGTAGTCTTTATTCATTTTCACAATTTTTTCTAAGAAATATTTTTTTATTGCACCATAAGTTGTAACATATTCTTGATTTCAGCAACCGACTGTTCTTCTAAGTCATCCGGATTCCGCTCTTATGTAGCTTTTCATTTCACCTACCATTTCATTTTCTAAATTAACCTTAGTACGTAGACTACGGAATTTAATTCAAAGATCCATCAATCTTGCCCATTACTCTGTAATGGATTCGTAAATTCAGCTAATACTACTTCAATGTCTGATTTCGCCTTTACCTTTCCACAATTTGTTTGTACAGGCGTTTGACTGTTTGTCATAATAAAATTGAGGTATACCAGTATCATCAAATTAGTGCATCTTCCTCTGCTTCGTCTTGCTTGACCTCCACATTCAATTGTAAAAATCCAAAAATCCTAAAAACTGCCGTTGTGTTTCTCCCCGTATGGTGGCTTCGTTCTACACGGCGTACGTTTTAGAGAATTTTTGTGTATGTGTGACATGGCGGTCTAGATGTTTTGGTTTGTCTTACTACTGAACTTCAAAAATTCAGAAATGCACCATTACTTGATGATGGCGACATTCAGAAGAAATCAAACATAAGAAAACTCTTCTTCGAATAGTACCAATCCACCTAAGACAAAAAATACATGAAGGATAACTGCTGAATCTGTAGAAATGGGTTAAATAGTTATTGTGAGTTGAACAATTAATACCAGATGTCAATGGTAACAACAAGAATGATTAACATATGATTAACAAGATGATCAGGTGCAACGAGAACAACAGATATATTTATTTCTTAGAAAAAATTGTGAAAATGAATAAAGACTACTTTGTTAAACTTTTCCACTTTCCACTTTCCACTTTCCACTTTAACAATTTTCTTCGAATTTTAAAATTTTGAGGGAAAACTTTTTTCCACTTTCCACTTTACCCGACACCCTGTGTTAAACCGGTTTTACATAAAAGATTTATTATTGTTGCAATTGATTCATTCACGAAGAATTTCGAAATGAAAGCGATTACGAATCAATCAGCTGATGAAACTATCAAATTTATTATTTCAGAAATTATTACGAGACATGGAATACCAAAGATTATTTTAACAGATAATGGGAGAAATTTTATTGCTGATGCTGTTAAATCTTTACAAATTGTTAGGAATTAAAGGAAAAACTTCAACTCCTTATAATCCTCAAGGAAATGGGATTGTTGAAAGGGTAAATAGAACTATTGGAACGATGCTGAGGCTAGCGGGAGAAGGAACTGTTAGACGAGATTGGCCGGATCTCTTACCTGCGATTACGTTAGCGTATAGACAAGCTGTGCACGAATCGACAGGATATACTCCGTTTATGTTGGAATATGGACGTGAATTGGAACTTCCATCCGTTACAACATGGAATGTAAATCAATTAACATTATCTGCGAGAAAATTATTACGAAAATTAGAGACTTGTAGAAAAGAGGCTACGAAGATTTTGAAGAAAGAAATTGAAAGAAGAAATGCTAGGTTAGAAAAATTAAAGACACCTACGACATTTGAAATTGGAAATCTTGTATGGTATTTTATTGAACAAAAAGGACCTGAAAAATTCAAGTGGAATTGGTTAGGACCTGCAAAGATTATTAACAAATACAATGATCAAGCCTACGTAATTAAAGATATTAATAATGGTAAAACAATGAAAATTAACATTAGAAGATTAAGAAAATACGAAGGAGAATTTAAGCAAACTGAATCTGAAGTTGTTTATGTGCCGAATACGGTTATTGCTGGATATCCGATAAATGAAATACAAAATAATGGAATTGGAAATAATGCTATTGAAAATAACGAAGAAAATAACAATTTTGAGGGAGAAAGAGAAATGGATAATGCTGATCACCCTGAAGAAGAAAATGAATTAGAATTAAATGAAAATGATAATGTGGAAAATAATGCTAACGAAGTTCATGAAGATGTTGAAGATGAAAACGATAGAACTGAAGTAGAATCTGATGAAGATGAAGCTGAAGATACAAATGAAAACGAATGGACAAGACATTCGAAGAAACAAATGACTGATGCAATTAATGGATTAAAAGTTCAAAGAGGATGGATTAAAAAGATTGAAGATTTATGCGCTCCTAGATTGAAATCTTATCACAAGTATCGAAGTTTAGAAGCGACGTTGAATCAAACGAAAGAACCAGAAGCTAAGAAACAACTGGTGTTGGGCTTTGTGGAAAGGTTGATCCAAAGGGGAGAAGTGTAACGCGTGTGTTACTAAGGTTACTTAATATTGTGAACATGTGTGCCGTACCCTAGTAACGCGGGTATTGTTATAATAGAATACTAATAAAGTAATATTGTCTTATTGTTGGGAACTGTGTGTACCGTTGCTCCCGTACCTATTGCTTCCCCTTGCATCCGCATCCTCCTCTACACACACTGTTATACTTAGTTTATTTTTCTTTATTCAATTTTTAGTCTAATTTTACTTGGTGACATAGGTGATGTAGGAATTACTAATTTTTCAAATGAAGATTGATAAATAAATATAAAAAATATTATTTCCTACATCACCTATGTCACAGAGTAAAATTTGACTAAAAATTGAAATTAGTACAAGATGATAACAACTGTTCCAAATGACCCAACCTATTTTCAATGGACCTGTGACTTTTAATGTGACTCGACAACCTTTGAACTTAGTATGTGAACTTCCATTAACTAACTCTCCAATGAAAACCATTGTTGATGCTAAATACTACAGCCATTTAATGAGTGTTTCAAAGTGGTATCTTCACAATAATGGCCGTGTACTACCAACTAAATTTTTTCATAGAAATAAGCAAATACTTCATCGTTATATCATGTTACTGGAAGGGAAATTGGTGGATGAATTAGAAGTAGATCATATTGATAGGAATCCACTAAATAATGTTAGTTCAAATCTCAGAATGGTAACTTGTCAAGAAAACAAAAGAAATAAAGGTAAGAGAACAGGAACAAGTTCCAAGTACATTGGTGTTTATTGGAGGAAAAATACAAAGAAATGGATTGCACAGATAAAACATAGTGGGAAGATGGCTTATATTGGATCCTATTCCAATGAAGAGGATGCAGCAAGGGCCTATGATGATGCACTAAGAAAACTTCCTGTAAGAGATGATGTTAAAGTTTATAATTTCAGTTGAATATATTCATGTGATCATGAACATATAGAATTAGAACAAAGATAGTAATAATACTATCATTCCCATCTCCCACCCTGCCTGTCGTAGTCTACAAAAACGGCTGATATATGTTGCACCTAATACCCTTGATTTTGTACATATAATCTTTTACTAATGTCTTACGTTGAGAACCCTGGCACTGTGTTATATCTATTCTTTTGTTTCATTTGTGATGAAACAAAGGTGATTATTCCCTATACCCCTGAATCTGTGGACTGTAACAGACTTCCAAATGTCAATAATTTGCTCATCAGATAAGTAGTTATTTGGAAAATCAGAAATAATGTGTCTTCTTTGTTCTTCAAATATTTTTCTGGTTGGTACTCCTAAACTTATTGGATGGTTCATAATTTGTAATTTTTTAGAGCGATGTCTAAGCCCAATACCAGTTGCATACATATAATTTTGTTGGAGGATATAATTTATATCATCCACGTTTTGAACCATTTTTTTTTCTATTAAGATTTTTGTAATTGGATCCCACACTGTTGGTAATTTAATCATTTTTTTAATGTCATTTCGTTCTATTTTTGTTAGTTCTAAATGATGTACTACAAACAAAAAATAAATAAAAAATTAAATAATTATAAAATTTACATACATTCTTTTCCAATAAAATGTTTTGTGATTTCCAAAGCTACACTATCTGAAACCAATATGCACTTAAATACAACGTTTTTAAATATGTTCCGCGATTTTTGCCCATTAACCAGTCTCTCACCCCAGGTGGAATTGATTCATTTATGAGAGCCTCTTGTACCAATGAATGTACTTGAACCCAACACATTTTAGCATTATCAACAGCACAGTTTTTTTCAACACTGAAACCTCCACCTAGCTTCTTCAAAACATCTATTACAGTTTTTTCTACAAGGGTACATTTTCTAATATATTATGGTACTTGTACTCGCCGTCTTGGTTGTTTAGCACGTTTTTTTGCTTTTGAACTAGGTTCAAAGCATTTTAACTTTCTTGCTTTTTCTTGTGAGTGTAGAGACTGAATTACCATTAGACTAAATTTTTTATAAAAGACAAAATTAACCTACTTGGTGTGTTCCTTTTGCTAAAAAAAATGTATTTTTACTTTCAATTTCTGCAAGTTCTTTAAAAACTGTTTGGACAGTTTGGATTTCAGTCTAAAAATAAATAAATTAAATTTATTTTAATAAAGAGGTTTGACTTACCTTTTGTACAGCTTTAATTATATTAAAACGATTTTTCTCTTTATTATTTTTTATCATTTCATTCCATAATTTCGTTTTATGAAAAATTTTAATTAAATTATCATAACCACCAAATATAATAGCTAAAGCTGGTAAAATATGATTGTCTAACATCATTATTTTATATTTATCATTTTTTGTTGATATAGGTAACTGCTTTGCTGTTGGTGCTGCAAACTTTCTATAATTAAATAAAAAATCTTGATAAATTTTACTGTCCTTATTCATCAATTCTGGTGGTATCTGGATATTTGGAAGATTCAAAGTATCTACACTTTCTTTAAAATCGTAATTTTCATCTAATTTTAACAATGATTTCAAAAATTTAATTTCTTTTTCTTTTTCTTCAAGTAATTGATGTTGTTCTGCAACTAAATTCTGTAGATCTTTTTTTTCTTTTAATCTGTGATTTGGTATAAATGTTATTATTATTTCATATTAAATGAAAAATTGTAATCATACTCTTGTTGATGTCTAGCCAATGAAGTAACTGATAAGATAATATTATTTGATCGTAATTCTTCAACTGTAACACGTCAAATTTTCTCTGGCAGGTACTACCTGATTTTTTAAAGTTCGCTACCTGCAGGTACTACCTGAAAACACGCAGGTATCATGGCGCAGGTACTGGAAAATCAAAATCATTTAAATTTTTTACAGGAAACAAAATTATTCATAAACTTTATTTACAAGAATTATTTTAAATATTTTATTTTTAAAAATTCTCAGAAATACAATTAGGGGTAATTTTACAGCAGCAGTACTGCTAGCACACGACCCAAGCCAAGCTAGGCAGTCTAGTTTTGATAGTATGCTTTCACTGTGCGAGTGTATTTTCCTCTTGATATTTTTTTATGCTAAAAAAAGAAAGTATAACAAGTGTAATGAACATATAACCTACCCTAGTCTAGCTCCAACTGTGAGGTTCATACTGATCATTAATTCATCTGTAAGATATGCAATTATATCTTTGTATATTGTTGAGGTAAAGTATTCGCCTGTCAACAATTTGGATTTTTAGCTTATCACATAGCTCTTCAAGTTCTGGGTCTGTGCTCAATTTTTGCTTTTTTGGTGCTGGGCTGACTCTGGCAAGACTTGTCTTTCTTTTGTTCCTTCCATCTATTTTGGCAAGCAGATCAATCAATTCTTGGGGGATTTCTTCTTCTGAGGTTAAATATTCTAATTTTTTTAATATCACTAGTTCTTCAAGATTTTGTTCACCTCTGTTTTTTTTCCTCTTGAAAAATTCCAGTATGTCTTTGTTCTCTGGTGAGAATAGTGCACCAAAATAATATTCAACAAAATCTTGCATGCCTGTATACAACATATGTGAGAAATAAAAAACTAATTATGAATAGTACCTTACCTTTTGTTATATGCAGATCTTCAAAAGTGATCAATTTCATTCTGTCTTCAGGAGTAAGTGTACCTTTTTTTGATCTTGGATGGGTAAAACACCAGAAACAGTGCAACAACTCATTGTTGGAAACTATTTTCCCTCCACCTTCACTAATCAGAATTATTATTAATCAAAATTTAAAATATGAAAAATCAACTAACCACATAACAATCGATTCACCAAAATCTTTAATTATTTTTTTGATCAAGTACCTCCATTTTATTGCTTTTTGATTTGTCATCTCATATCTGTCATTGTTTCCATTGCCTGGAAACTAAAAAACAAGGGAAAATTAATAAAATAAAAAAATAAATATAAAAATACAAATGATTTCAGTGTAGTATCAATGGCCTGGTGAACACTTGGTGGTTCTCTTGTTTGCCAAAATGATAATCTCAGTGAAGCTCTGATTGCATAATTATTAATAAAGTCAGCCGGTGATTCATCTTTATTTTTTGTTTCAAGAATTTCAATTCTTTGTTGTGCATGTTCCAAACCTTTTCTCTGATTTGCCAGTGTATCACTCATTGCTAAAAATATAGTACTTTTTCCAGTACACCCGGGGTGGTTGTGTCATAGCTGTTTGCTGTGGTTTAAACAAAAGAAAAATAGACTACCAGCCTTCCCCTTTCTTCACTGACAATTCCTGAAATTTCAGTAGTCCTTTGTCCTGGTGCAATCTGTCTGGCAAGTACCTGAAAATGTAGACCAGGCCCTGTTACAAGTGGTGATGAGCCGCGACCTGACCCTGGGTGCGATTCGCTGGGCCTTACAGGAACTGATTGTGCAAATCCACAACAGGGTTTGGTCATACTAAACACAATATAAAATGAGTGTAGGATAGGGCTCAATATTTTTTGATTTGGAAATAATTTTCACATTCTATTGTGGAATATACATTCACAGGATGTTGAACAAATTAGTACTGTGTGGTCAGTTTCTTTTGCTTCTTTAAATGAATACTTTGGTGTTTGTTTTGTTACAATAACTCCTTTGAGTGCTATTGCTGGTGTCCATAAATGTTGGTACTTTCTATGTAAATTTTCTAAATCTTGTGTTAATTTTTGTTGTTTGGTAGCTAATTGTTCAAGTTGAAATTGAATTTGACTGATCTGGGAAATTTTTTCATTAATGTCTGCAGATAATTTTGCTATGTCGTCTTTTAAACTCTTTTCATTATCACTTATCAATTGTAAATTAAATGTTTCTTTGGGTGGTAAACATAATATCTCTTTTATCCTAATGAGTTGTTTTTAGAAAGATCCACTAAGTCATTTCTGTCAGATAAAGCACTATTTAAATTTAAAATACCTGGATGCATTTCAACAACATTACCAACATTTATTGCTCCAACTTTAGGTGAAATTGCTTTCATTGCTTTCATAAACTTTGGTGATCAAAGTAGTTTTTACAACATTTACAACAGTAATGAGGCCAGAATTTTTGTCTCCAAATTCAAAAATTTTTCTTTTTTTGTTTTCATTAATTGACAGTTTTATTGTCACACCATCTCTGCAAACTGAGGGAATTATATCCAACCTCCACCAATTTGGAGGTAAATGTGGCATCTTCTGAAACGAATCATCAATTTGAATTCTTGGAGATTTCTCATTACAAAATAATGATCTCACAATGTCTAGTGTTTTTGTACCAGTTGGAGTGAAGTTATCATTTACCTTAAAGTAAGCTGCATCAGCTAAACATTGGAGAAATCTTGAAGTCCACTGGTTTAATAAAATAATAAATTCACAATACATATTATTGCCAGCTTGAGCAGCAAGGCGGTGCTCTTTATTAATTGCCTCTGTTTTTGCGGTATTACAGAAGGCAGGTGCAATAACATTTTGCATTTGATCAAACAGTAAATGAATTGTATCATGAACAGAAGGTTTGTTAAGAAACTTTGGAAAACATTTGTGTATTATAAAGAAGAAAGTTTTTGCTTTCTTAACCACTCTTTCCATCATTCTATGATTAATATCCTTTCGTCTTAAAGTAAAGAAGATATGAATAAAGCACTTGAACATCAACCCAAATGATGAAGTAACAGGTTGATTTTCATTAAACCATGATGTTGACTTTTCATGTTCACAAGACAGTAACTTTAAATTCTGAAAGTCATCAACAGGAATTTGTTTAAATGAATCTTGTGTGATCAGTGAATAATTTTCTTCTATATTTATATTACTCATAATATCATCAATCATATATCACAGATTTTGGCATAGTTTTAACATTGTGATTATATCTTGGGTTATTCAAATATTTGAGTACACACTCAATGGCACTTGCTGCATTGGGATAATCCATGAGTAGACATGTAAAAAATGCATGATCTGCAGAGTAAAATGGTGTATAGTCACTTGATGGGGAACAGTCGCTATTGTCATCTAACCAATCAGGTAATTTAGGTTTTTGGAGGTTTGTCTCATAAAGAATATCAGCTGATGCAGTTAGTGCTGCAATGGAAATATTAAAAGGCATCTTTCCTAAATCAAAAGTAAATTCTTCATCAAGATTAGATTCAACTATAGAATGATTTAGTACTACTAGTAACTGTTGTTTTACATGGAACACAAAATTGGTAACCTTTAGGAGCATGTTGAAACCCATGATTAATTAATTCATCGTGGTTCGACATAATTCTTTCCCTTACGTTTCCTTTCTGGTTTGTCCATTTTTGGTTGTGATTTGTGTTGGAACAAAAGTTCGTTGGAAACAGACTAAGACATTTTATTGCCAAATTTTTACTTTTTTTGCAATTTTGTACTGGGATTTTTTCTTGCTGCCTGCCAAAACCAGGTAGTACCTGAAAGAGATAATTTGGGCGTGATCAATGCGAAATCATTTGAGTTAATTAATAATTATAAAATTTACCCAGTTCCACTTCTGTTAACCACATCAGTGAAAAAAAATGAAAAATATCTCTTTGGAATTTCCCTAAATATTTGGACCCACGATTTTATTTCTTTTTTCTATTTTCGCCACCATGTACTACAATGTGTTGACTAAACAAGATGATGTAGACCCTAGCAATTCTAATATTACGCAGAGTTCACAAAATCAGCCACAAGATTGTTATGGAATGACTAACGAACCAACTTTTAATCAAAGTAATCTTGGACCAATTTTAGGCCAAAATCAGCCTGCGCAAAATGCTGGATCTCCCGTACAACACAATCAACATAATGTACCTTATCAACAAAATGTACCTTATCAACACGGACAAAATACGTACTATGCCCTGCCAACTAAGCTTCCAAATGATGATTATTTCGTACTACAGCGCAATCAACATAATGTACCTTATCAACAAAATGTACCTTATCAACAATCCTATCAACAAAATGTACCTTATCAACAATCTTATCAACAAAATGTACCTTATCAACACGGACAAAATCCGTACTATCCCCTGCCACATAAACTTCCAAATGAAGATTTTTCAGTACAGCAAAATCAACATCCTTCCTTGTCCCAGGGTTCATTTAATCAAGCAACAAACGTGAATCAAACAAACACTGGTTCATCACAGTATCGCCCTCTCCCAACTATCCACAAGGCTTATTGGAACATCGGAAGAGAACAGGCAGAACAACTTCTTTCTGGAGATAAGGAAGGTACATTTTTGTTCAGGCCAAGTCGGGCTGCAGCAGAAGCTATTGCTACGAGTTATGTACAAGGACAAGGAATAGGTCATAGCATTATTTATAGAATAGGAACCAAATTCTCTGGAACTGCAGATGGAAAGGTAGTGTACGACACTTTGGACGAATTGACTAAATCACTAAACTATCACACTAACCCAAAAATAAACAGTTCATAATTTATTTAACATCTTATTTTGTAGCCCTGATTTTCTTTCATTAACTCTTGTAATATATATTTTTTTATTATCACTTGTTAACCTTTTTCTCTCCAGAAAAGTACGTCCCTAACAATAATTCTTGGAAAAATTCAATTTTATTTTATTTTTTTAAATGCGTAGAAAGCTCTCTTCTGGGGTATCTTTTGCTCATGTTGTCCGTCCTGTGTTTCGCCACAGTGTACAGTCTGGACACTGGTTAAGGAGATACTCATCTCATATTTCATATTCATCTCCTTCGTCATCTTCTGTTTTATCTTGGAACACACATCCTGATAACAAATCACAACCACCTACTAAACCAATTGTTATCACTACTCCCATTTTTTACGTTAATTCATCTCCTCATCTTGGACATTTATTTTCAGTACTTCTTGCAGATGGTTTAGCACGTTGGTATCGTATTCTTAACGCTCGCGTACTCTTTGTTACAGGTACTGATGAACATGGAATCAAAGTTTACCAAGCCGCCAATTTTCTCACTGGATCTACATCTGGTGAAGTGGCAAACAAAGATGTTTTAAAATTTTGTGATGCAACTTCAGGACAATTTCGTTCAGCCTTTGAAGATTATGATATCGCTTTTGATCAATTTATTCGCACAACAGAACCTAGACACATTACTGCAGTGAAAAAATTTTGGAATTTACTTAGAGATTCTGGAAATCTTTATCTTGGAAAATACGCTGGATGGTATTCGATTTCTGATGAAACATTTGTACCAAAAAGTTCAGTGTATAGTCCTACAGGAGATCCAAACGATAACATTTTTGCAGAGTCGGGATCTAAAGTTGTTTGGATAGAAGAAGATAATTGGAAATTTAAAATGAATCTTTTTATAGACACAATAGCTGAAAAAATTCAATCAGGAGAATTAACCATTAAACCTGAATTTCGTAGAAACGAGGTACTTTCTCTTTTAAATGGAAGAGATTCTTCAGAATCAGAACTTTCTGTTTCCAGACTTAGAAATAAAAACGTATGGGGAATACCTGTACCTGATGATGAAGAAAGATCATTGATATATGTATGGGTTGACGCATTGCTCAATTACTTGACGGCGTGTGGATTTCCTGATGAGTCGTTTAAGGAAATCTGGCCAGCAGATTATCAAATTGTAGGCAAAGATATTTTGAAATTTCATTCTGTGTATTTCCCTGCTTTATTATTGGCAGCTGGAATCAAGGAATTACCTAAATTACAGGTAGCCCATGGCCATTGGAAACTTAACGGAACGAAAATGTCGAAATCTAAAGGAAATGTAGTAAATTTACAAACTTTGAAAGAAAATTTTGGAAAAGATGTAGTGAGGTGGTTTTTATTATCTGAAAATAATTTAAAAGATGATTTCAATTTCGAAGAAGAACAAATGAGACTAAAGTCAAATGCATTTTTGTGTGATTCTTTAGGAAATTTACTCTCTAGACTTTCAGGGAAATTGATCAATCCAGCTAATCTCGTTGAGTCTGGCGAAGTTACTCTGTCTTCTGAAGAATTTTCTGGGAGATACACATTTGATCCGACTTTTACTGACTTACCAACCAAAGTTGACCGACTGTATCGCGAAGTAGATTTTGTTGAAGGGTTGAGAGAGATTACTTGTGCTGTACATTTAATTAACAAAAAATTCAATGATGCAACACCATGGAAGTTATACAAGGATATTCTTAAAAAAGATAATGTAGATGAAAATTTAGATAAATTGAAATTTTGTATTTATGAAAGTATAGAAGTTGTCAGAGTAGTTGGTTTGTTATTGCAACCTATCATCCCTGAAAGTTGTGAGAAGTTGTTTACTATGTTGGGCGTGGATAAATCACAAAGATCTATAGACTACATTCAATGGGGTAAAGGAACATGGCATTTTAAAGCCAATAAAAATGGAGATGCTCCTGTCTCTGTTCTCTTCCCTAAACTTTTAACACAGAAATAAAATTTTTTATATTTTTCGATATTTTTCTTCAGTCTGCCCACATTTTTTTGTGTACAAAATAAAGACCACGTTACACCAAGTTTGTCCCTTTATTTATGGAGGGAAAATATCTCTATTTTACGCATCTTCTTCCATGTTAGTAGAGTAGACGAGTGCCTAGCTAACCCATAAGGATGCAAGATCTCAACTATTTTTGGTTAAATTATCTCTTGCTGCTGTTTCTTCGGTTTGCGAATTTTTTATAATTCTTGGAATCTAGTTCTAAAAATGGATGGACCAAAGCTCGATGAGCAATCTTCTGCCAAAATACAGACCAGTAGGGATTGGAATATTGTTTTTAACTTATTTTTAACCAACGTGTAGTTGTAAAGGATATATCTGAAAGTGTGCATCTTTTAGCGAATGAGCCTTGTTTGGGATTATTTCATGTTCAACAACATGTGCGAAAGACTGTTCCAAAATTTGTACAAATAAAGGTATTGTTAGATTCGCATTTGGATTTTCAAAACTTAATTCTTGATTTTAGCATGAGATTTCTTCTAAACGACAACAAATCGAAGATACAAAATACGATGTAGATTATTCACTTGGCACATTAAGCGATTTACAAGGCTTGAAAACATTTGAAAATATTAGATCCCTTTTAGAAACATCTATTGATCTAACTGATGATCTATTAAGGTAACTTATACAATTTTAGGATTTAAGGTATTTGATCACTTCATTTACAGAGTGCAGAGACCTTTGAGATATACTCCACCCAAAATAGAAAGTTACTCCTCTTGATTCTACCCTACAAAATGTTGCGAGTTTGTTTTCAATAATACATCGTTTTTTATTTTTTTACAAATCTAATGTTTTACAATCTAATCATCATTATTCATACCAAGTGCCTCAAGAAACAGCTGCTCTTCTAACTTTTTAGTTTTTCTTTTTTGTTCAGCCAATTCTCTTTGCTTTTTCTTTTCCAATGCTTTTTTTTCTTTTTCTTTTTTTGCCAATTCTTTTTCTTCTCTTTTCATTTGATTTGTTCTTTTCAATCCTTCCAAACTCTCTTTTCGTTGTTCTTCTTTTAGTTTACGTAACTCTTTTCGTCTATTTTTATCTACTCTATTTTTTTCTTTCTTCTTCTTCAACATAGAAACCATTTCTCTTTTCATCTGTGTATCTTCTTTCTCGACCATTCCCTCCAATCCATCTATTCTTACAGGAACAAAACTAAAATCATGTTTTTCAAATCTAACATCTCTATTTTTTGCATGTACAATTTTTTCATGAATTCCTTTTTCATGTTTTTCAATTTTTAGATTTTCATCATTAATTTTAACATGTTCTGAACCTTTCGCCCTATTATTAAATAAATTTACATTAGCTGAAGTCATTATATCTGCGAATGTTTGAGCTTCAATTAATCCTTCTTCATATTGAGCTTCGAGGTACCGCAAATAATTTTCTTTAACTTGGTTTATATCTTCGACATTATCTCTTTTTTTCCAAGGAAAAGATGTTTCACCTTCACCTTGTTCGTGATATGATACATCTGAACGATCGAATAAATGACCTCTACATTTTGAACAATTGAATGTCTTTGCTATTGTATCTTCTTCTACCCTTGTGAGAGGAAATTGGAGGGCTGGAGAAATCCAGCGACCACATGAACATTGAGTGCCTGCCCAGTTCCAACGGCCAATTCTAAAAGAACAATGTGGACAATCAAACTTTCCTGAAACAACATTCACAGGGAAATTCATCCAAAACATTTCTTCTCCAAGAAACACGCTTGTACATTCTGGTGTATTTAAACGCAGCACAGCATCAGCCTCCTTGTACATAATTTCTGGCAATAAGTTTCTGATGGAAATTTTAAATAAAATGTTCCTGGAAAAAACCAGGGATTCTTGTAAAAATAAATGATTATTTTGATATAAATTGTATAACCACTCCAGGATGCTGTCTTTAAATCCTTATTTGAAACATCCAGATGAGAACAGGATTGCATAAAAAACAACAACAACAAAAAAAAACATTGGATCCAAAAATAGATACAGTAAAAGTAAAAGTTCCTGGAAAAAAATTTGCACCCATAAAGTATTTTCTGATTGGCAACTTCTGTGTGTGATCGTGATTTTGGTAGTAGCACATTTCCCAACACGCTATCTAAATACAAATCAAAATAATTTCACAAAGATAAAGAATGGTGGCACTGCGTTGGGTGTTGGTTTTAGTGGCGGTGTTTCTGATAAATGAATCATACCAACAAAAAGATGATCTTATCATTCCAACTAAAAACGGCTATGTTAAAGGCCAATATACTTCCTGGGTCTTTAATGAAGGAAAAGAGTGGCTAGGAATTCCGTACGCTACACCTCCACTTGGACCTCTTCGTTTTCAACCAACTCAACCTTTGACTTCCACTTGGTCTGGGACGAGAGACGCAACAGCATATGCTCCTGATTGTCATCAAAATGGAGTTCCAACAAGCTCAGAAGATTGTCTTTATCTAAATGTTTACGCACCATCAAACGCTACAGATATGTCTCAATTACCAGTAATGGTATTTCTTTATGGAGGCTCATGGATCTCTGGGGGAACAAGTCAAGCATATTTTCCAATTTACACCGGAGCTTATTTGCTTGAAGCTGGAAAACAAGTGATTCTTGTTACTTTGAATTACAGACTTGGTCCTTTGGGATTTCTTGGTAGCCCTGTTTTAGCCGCAAATAGTACAGATCGTTCAACAGGAAATTATGGTCTTCAAGATCAACGAGAAGCATTACAACGAGAAGCATTAAAATGGGTGAAAGCAAATATCATTAATTTTGGAGGTAATCCTGAAAATATTTTATTATTTGGCGAAAGTGCTGGTGCTGGTTCTGTTTCGAATCATCTTGTGTTGGAAAAATCTTGTGGTTTATTTAATTACGCGTTGATGGAATCTGGTCCATTTGCTCATTGGACAGCTCGTCCTCTTTCAGTTGCAAATACACAATTCGAAAGGCTCGCGAAAGGATTACAATGTAGTGGAAATAATGATCAAATTCTTGAATGTTTACGATCAAAAACAGCAGCAGAACTTACATCAATCCACGTATCTGTGCCAGAATATTTTACAGAATGGTCACCAACAATAGATGGAGTAGAACTGTTAGATAATCCTCAAAAACTTGCAGAAAAAGGACAATTTTGTAGCGTCCCAACTCTTCTTGGAACAAATCTAAATGAAGGAACAATGTTTGCTGGTAATGTCTCAAAAACTATGAACGAAACAGAATATGCAGATTATTTAGTTTATCGTTATGGTCCATGGTCTACAGATTTATTAAAATATTATCCAGCATCTAATTATAAATCTCCATGGCATGCAGCTGCGGCAATTATAACAGATGGTGATATGGTTTGTCCTGCACGAAGAACAGCTCGTTGGTTGACAACAAAAAATCAACAAGGAAAGAGTTCAGAAGTGTTTCTTTACAGTTTCAATCATGTGATTAGTGAAATAGCAATTTTCGAACCTGATTATGGAGTTTTTCATGGTAGTGAACTGCTCTTTGTATTTGATTTACCATCATGGGTTTACAATGACATTCCAATCGTTTGGACTGATTCTGAAAGAGTGTTGGCAAAAAGATTTGGTGATTATTGGACACAATTTGCAGCAAATGGAAATCCAACAAATTCTAACTCTCCTTCTTGGCCTACTTACACTAATCAAACAGATACTCTTCTCGTTCTTGATTTAAAAATACAACCAACTGCTGGTTGGAAAAAAAATTTATGTGATTGGTGGGATACTGTTTACCAAACACTTAATTAAATTGGAATGAATAATTATTGAAAAAAAAATGT
>Ga0181475_10005_pt1 | contig 34127 bp, 28 predicted proteins | sample In4P11_FD_119096 | JGI IMG/M metagenome (GOLD analysis project Ga0181475, IMG submission 119096) | Clean room microbial communities from NASA Spacecraft Assembly Facility at Jet Propulsion Laboratory, Pasadena, California, USA -... ... | reverse complement strand
GCGCAAGCGACTGACGGTTTGAGCTATTTTATCATTCCAAGCACCTTACAGTTTGCTTATAAAAAACTCGCTGATTATCCGCAGTTTGCCAAAAACGAAGCCATTTATGATGCCTTAATGGGCGTACACAATCAGCTCATCAATATGTTTGACGCCATTGCAGCAGGACTGCGCGTCAATATCAATGAAGACGCGATTGAAACCTTAAGAAAATTATTGGCAAAAAGTCAGTACCAAGCCGAGATGGATGCTATCGAGTACCAACCAGTTGCTACCGACGATGAACTGTTGCAGATTTTCTTGGATGAAGTGCAAACCATTCAGCCCGATGTGCAAAATTACTACAACCAATGGCTCAATAACCTTAGCAATTTAGAGGTAGTCAAAGAACTAGCTAATTATATGCACATCTTAAAAGGGGGTGCAGAGCTAATCGGGGTATCGAGTATTGTCGAGATGGCGCTACGTGGTGAGCAAGTGTATAACACCATTGACAAAGGTATTTTACCCAGTGATACCGATACTGCTTCATTGCTGCAAAAGCTGCATGAAACCATTGCCTCACAGATCAAGCAAGTTCGACAATTTAGTCGCTCTTTTGAAGCCACAGATTTTGCCCAGCAAATTGATGAGGTCATCGCTGGCACAGTACAAATTCGAGACTTGGTATTTGCGGTGCCACTGATTGTTGAAGCCAATCCTGAAGAGTCGATGGAGCAAAAACAATCTGCCAAAGAGGGTGATAGCGCACTTGCGAAAAATGACCCACTCTACATCGAAGAAATTATTAATAACTTTGAAGAGCGTCGTTTAGAGACTTGGAAAGGTCAAGAGCCTGATGAAGATATCTTAAAAGTGTATCTTGAAGAAGCCAAAGAACTGATTGATAGCAGCAGCCAGCATTTACAAGAATTCCGGAGTAATAACAGTGATCTTGCAGCATTACAAGCCTTGCAACGTGAATTGCACACCATCAAAGGTGGCGCAAGAATGGTCGGAGCTGAAGGGATTGCCACGTTGGCGCACGAAATGGAAACCATCTACGAAGAGCTAGGCAGCCGCCGCAAACCTGCGACTCGGATGATTGGCAACCTATTGGCGGTGTGTCATGACTGGTTAGCAAGTGCGATTTATGTATTAGAAAATAAATTTAACCCACAAACGCCGGTGGCGTTGGTTGCAGCGCTGCAACAATTCTCGCGAAAACCTGATAGCTTAAAAGAAATCCCCAATGCTAACCTCGCCAGCCAAATTGAACAAATTGATATCTATCGCAGTAGTCTCGGGCAAGACACGTTAGAAGTCAAACAGCGCGACCTAAGCGTCATGCCGCTGATGACGGGTAACTTTGAATCTGAGCAAGATCAATCGAACCTTAATGCTGAGACGCTTAGGATTTCTGCAAGTACCATGGATCGCATGATTAACCTATCAGGTGAGTCCGCGATCAACCGCTCACGAATCGAGATGGGTATATCGAGTCTATCGAACAATATCGAAGAGATGGGTACAACCGTACAGCGTCTAGCAGATCAGCTACGCCGTATGGAAACCGAGCTTGAGATTCAAATTTTGTCACAGATTGGTGATGAACATGCGTTAGAAAGTGACTTTGACCCGTTAGAGATGGACCAATATTCAGCGCTCAACCAACTGTCAAAATCGCTCTCGGAGTCGGCATCGGACTTGTTAGACATCAAAACCACCATGCTCGATAAAACCCGTGAAACCGAAAACTTGCTACTGCAATTATCACGTACTCAGACTGATTTGCAAGAAGGGTTGATGGACTCACGTACTGTGCCATTCTCGCGTATCACGCCACGTCTGCAACGGATCGTCCGCCAAACAGCCACTGAGCTTGGCAAATCTGTTGAACTGCGAATCTTAAACGATGAAGGTGAAATTGACCGTAATATCCTTGAGCGTATTACCTCACCGCTTGAGCATATGCTACGTAACGCCGTTGACCATGGTATCGAAAAATCGCAAGAACGTATTGAAAGTGGTAAATCAAGAACAGGCTTAATCACGCTTGAAGTGCTGCGTGAAGGTGGTGAAATCGTTATCAATTTAACCGATGATGGGCGCGGTATTAATGTGAATGCGGTACGCCAAAAAGCGATTGAGCAAGGCTTGATTTCTGCCAAAGATACCAGTCTAAAAACACTTGATATCATGCAATATATCTTTAACGCAGGTCTGTCCACCGCCAAATCCGTATCACAAATATCAGGCCGTGGTGTCGGTATGGATGTGGTTCAAAGTGAGGTCAAGCAGCTAGGTGGTGTAGTCACCGTCGATTCTGAAAGTGGCAGAGGCTCACGCTTTACCATGCGTCTACCATTGACAGTTGCTGTGTCTGATGCCTTGATGGTTAGGGCAGGGGATAAATACTTTGCTGTACCATTGGTGCAAATTGAACGTGTGATGCGGGTCAATGTCGATGCGATTGCTAATTTTTATACCACCAATGCCGATAGTATCACTATCGATGGACAAGCCTATCGTCTGCGCTATCTCAATCAGATTTTATACGGTAGCGACCCGGTGGATGCACTAGCGCACCAGTCAAGCAGTGTACCAGTGATTATTATTCGTACTGATTTAGGTCAGCGCATGGCGCTGCAAGTGGATATGATTGCAGGCTCTCGTATCGAAGTTGTCGTCAAACCGCTCGGTCGTCATCTCTCGCATATCGATGGCATTTCGGCTGCTACCATCATGGGTGATGGTTCGGTCATGCTCATTCTTGACTTGGTGGCATTGATGCGTAATGTCAGCAATATCGCCAAAGTCGAGCAGCAAAAAGCCAATAAGTCGGTCAAACAAGCGCACAAACCCGTGGTACTGATTGTCGATGACTCAGTAACCGTGCGTAAAGTCACCTCGCGCCTACTGGAACGTAACGGCTATGAGGCTCAAGTGGCAACGGATGGTATTGATGCGCTAGAAAGACTGCAAGAAATGCTACCGGAAGTCATTGTATTGGATATTGAGATGCCACGTATGGACGGCTTTGAAGTCGCCAATCATATTCGCCATAACCCACGACTTAAGCATATCCCTATTGTCATGATTACATCGCGTACCGGTGAAAAACACCGTGAACGCGCGTTTGGTATCGGGGTAAATGAATACATGGGTAAACCATTCCAAGAACAAATGCTGTTAGAAACGTTAGCGCGCTTTACCCAACAAGCAAAAACTGACTAAGCCGACCATGTAAAGGATACAATCATTCATGCTGTCAAAGCACTTAACGCCGCCGCGATTTTTTATCGTTGCTGAGGAAAATCAGCAACGACTCGCCTTTAGCGATACTATTCGTTCATGGGGATTTGAAATCGTAGCATGCTTGGCAGCATCACAGCTGACCGAAAAACATTTTCAGCAAAAAGTGGATGTGTGGCTAGTCGATACCCAAGACGATTACGCCATCATTCAAAATATTGAAAAACAACTGAATGTCAATTTGACTAAGGTCGTACTACTGGGCTTTGTCACGGCGCCTTATATCAATGAAAGTCTGTTATATGCCAAATGGCAACGCCAACTGAAGCGAAAAATCGCCATAATGCTAGAACGTAGCGATTTGCTAGCGCATTATGAGGCTGCCAAGCGTGAAATCAAACCGTGGAAATATGTGGTATTGCTCGCGGCATCGATGGGCGGACCGCTCGCCATTAAGGAATTTTTAGATAATTTGCCCGAAGATTTGCCAGTATCACTGTTACTAGCGCAGCACTTTAACCAAAATATGCTAAGCACCTTGCCAAGAATTTTAAATCGTCACAATGAGTGGCGCTGTGACATAGTGACCAATACCCAAAAATTATTGTCAGGGCGTTGTTTGATTTTACCGATTGACCACAGCGTGGTGTGTGATTCCAATGGACGGGTAATTTTGCAGCGCAAACCTTGGCGAGGCAGTTACAAACCGCCAATCAGTGAGGTCATGCGTAATTGCAGCGAAGCGTTTGGCAACAATTTAATCACTATTGTGTTCTCTGGTATGGGCAATGATGGTAGTGATATGGCAGCGACGGTCAAAAAAAATGGCAGTATTATTTGGGCGCAAACCCCTGACAGTAGCACCTGCGCAAGCCAGCCACAAAGTATGATTGAAAGCAATCAAGTTACTTTTGTTGGCACACCTAAGCAGTTAGCCGAGCAGCTAATCGCCTTGTGTGGCTAATGCTATAGACTGGCTAAGATAACCGCTAAATTTCTTATTAATCACTAAAATGAGCAAGCCATGGCAAACGAGTTAAACCGTTACTTTAAGCAAGATGAAGATGTAGGCGTCCTAAGTATCACTACAGGTCAATTAACCATTGCTCGAATTCCTTCTAGCAGTTCGCCTGACTGGATTGTGCCGCAAGCCTTGATTTTGAGTATTGATAACTATGATGAGCGCATCTGGAATTATCTTTGGCGCGGTCAAGAAGTGCCGGTGTATCACTTGTTGCCAAAAGATGAGCAGCCCACCCACTTAGTGGTGTTAGAAAGCGTCACCGACATCCATCGTCTTGCCTTGCAAATCCACGGCGAAGTGACTTTTCATTCTGTGCGTATTGCCGATCTCAAAGACGCTGATGACGCCACTTATCAAGCTGAATTAGCGACTCACTACCCTGATTTATTAACCGCCTTAATCACGCCAAATGACGAGCTCGTCGAGCGCTCACGCGCACCGAATTTGGCAGACTACAGCTTACAGCACGGCTATATTTTTCAGCCAGTCATGTTGGCAGGTGAGCTATGTGTGGTGCCAGATTTGGACAAGCTCTCGCATTTCTTGGTGGATTTAGATAGTTAGATGCAGTCCGTCTTTGTGCTATTTGCCAACAGTCTGTTACTTTTATTTTGTTAAAAGATTGCTAGAATAACCCAAAACAAATCATGATAAGGTAAAATCCATTATGGCATTATTTCCTGCAAATGAAGCGCCACAGCCGATTGCCCCACACGGTATCAACAAATGGTCGCTATCGTCCCGTATTTTCCATTGGATTAGTGTGGTATTGTTGATTGCGACTTGGGCAATGATTGAGCTGAATGAAGATGCAACTGACTTTACCTATTTTGATTTGCATAAAGCGTTTGGACTCAGTGTGTTATTTTGGACAGTAGGTCGTATTATCAACCGTTTTGTCACCAAAGCCCCCGCCGATGTGCCGATGCCAAAATGGCAAAATAAACTATCGCATTTAACCCATTTGGCACTGTACTTGATTTTACTTGCCATGCCTTTGGCGGGCTGGTTTTCTGTCATGTTTGATGGGGAAGGGGTGAGTATGTTTGGGCTGTTTGATATCCCAGCCTTTGTCAGTGAAAACAGTGATTGGTCAGGCACGTTAGAAAAAATTCATAAGAATCTGTTGTGGACGTTGCTGCTAGTTTTCACGGCCTTGCATATCATCGGCGCGCTGTATCACCAATTTATCCAAAAAGACCATTTGATTCGCCGTATGCGCTAAGTTAGCCCATAGTATAAAAAAGCCCATGTCATCATGGGCTTTTTAGTCACAATTTTTTAAATGCAACCTAGATTAAAAACAATCTAGATTAAGCGCAACATGAATTATTGGCGTGTACTATCAGGCAAGCTGATATTCATCTCCAACACTTCCATGTTCGCTTCATTGTGATGTTGAATATTGACGTCATCAATGTTGACACCTGACACGTAGGTATTCACTACTGCCAAAATCTCACGTTTCATTTTTTCGATACGCTCTGGGGTTAACCGATTGTGCAAGCGGTTTTCGCTGGCAACGATGACCTTTAGGCGCTCTGCGGCAGTATTGGCACTGTTTGACTTTTGCTCACCGCCAAATAAATTACTCCAAAATCCCATAGCCTAACCTCCAAACCAGCGTTGTAGGAAACTTTTCTTCTTCACCTCGATATGGCGATAGGGACGTTCTTCCCCCAAGAAACGAGCGACCATGTCATCATAAGTTTGACCGGCTTTTGAATTTTGATCTAGCACCACAGGGACACCTTGGTTTGATGCCTCAAGTACGCTATTGCTTTCAGGAATCACGCCAAGTAGTGGCACTTTTAGGATGTCATTAGAGATGCTATTAATATCCATCATTTCACCGCGCTCAGCACGCTCAGCGTTATAGCGGTTGATGACCAAGTGCTCGCGTACCACGCCTGTACCTTCTTCAACTTTTTTGGTACGGCTTTGCAAAATACCAATGATACGGTCTGAGTCACGCACCGATGAGATTTCTGGGTTGGTCACGATGATGGCTTCATCGGCATGGTACATAGCGAGCTGGGCACCGCGCTCGATACCAGCGGGCGAGTCACACACGATATAGTCAAATTGTTTGGCTAACTCATTAATGACTTCGGCGACTCCTTCATCTGTCAAGGCGTCTTTGTCGCGCGTTTGGCTGGCAGGTAAGATAAACAAGTTATTGAGTTGTTTGTCTTTTACCAACGCTTGTGACAGGCGCGCGTTCCCTGAGATAACATCAACAAAGTCATACACGATGCGGTTTTCACAGCCCATAATGAGGTCAAGGTTTCTAAGACCCACGTCAAAGTCAATCACCACAGTTTTAAAGCCGCGAACGGCGAGACCCGTAGCGAAAGAGGCACTGGTGGTGGTTTTACCTACCCCGCCTTTTCCTGAAGTTACAACAACGATTTTTGCCACTTTGGCATACTCCTATTCATAGCACGGTGTCAGTGAGGCAGTATTGAATCATTCAAGCCATACACACATTCACGCTAAACTGGTTTGAAAAATACGGATATAAATTAACGTAAATCGTTAAAAATTAAGACTTAAATTTTAGTTAGCCTAAATTTGGTTAATTGGACTAGTTTAGCATAAAAAACTTTTCGAAGTTAATCGACAGATTGACGATTTTTGCATAGATTATGGTATAAGTGGTTGTTTAGGTGATTGTTATTCCATCAACTCAAACACCAAGCCTTGTCCATCCAAGTAGCTGACTTGTACCGCTTTATCCAAATACTCAGTAGGAATATTTTCTTTTAGGCAATAAGTCCCTGCAACTGATACCAGCGACGGGTTAAAACGTAAACAGAATATTTTGGCATTGGTGTCGCCCGTCGCCCCTGCGACCAATCGCCCTTCGGCTTTGCCATACACGTGTAGGCTATAATCGGTAATGGCTTCCGCGCCGGCATTGATGCCTTTGGTCAAAATCACGTCACCCCCAACATGGTTGATACTTTGACCTGAGCGCAACATTTGACTATGCACCAAATCGCCTTCAAGCTGCGATTGGTGATGCGGTGAGGCGACAAATTTGTCAGGTGCAGCTGCGGTATCATTTCTTGTGGTCTCGTTGCTTGCGGTCTCGTTGCTTGCGGTATTATTGGTTACCATATCATTGGCGGTTTGGTGGAGAGTGGCAGCATGGGTGGGTCGTTCGGTCGCTTGACTGTCGGATGTGAGTGATTGGGTAGGGGATTGCGCAATGTGTTGAGACGATGGAGTATTTGCTGTGCTGTCTGATTTTCGCTCACTACCCGTCGCCACATTTTTTGCTGCTTTGCCGTCAATGCGTTGCCCATCTGCTGGAAAAATGGCAATGCGAAGCTCATTGGCTTGGGTGTCATTGGCGCCTGTGACCAACCCAATCGGCTGTAACCCTAGCACCCATAAGCCGCCCCAAAGCTGGGCTAAATTTAATGGCTGTTGACAGCTGACAATCACCGGTAAGTTGGACTGGCGTTGACGACCTAGCTTTTGTGCAATCTTTGTCAAAATTACTTTGATATCATTGCCTTCAATATTTAGGCGGGTAAAGTTCAGTAGCCTGCCCGTAAGTTTCACGCTAGTGGCTACAGGGTCGGTGGGTAATGGGTTGGCTGGCTGCTGACTTTGCGCTGAATCCTGCTCTGATAGGTTGGGTACGCTTTGTAAGTTTTGTGATGAACTATCTTGGGTCAAGTCAAGGGCAGCGGGCTGTGTCATGAAAAACCTTTTTATAATAACTTTTTATACATCAAAATTGATTCATACCGCATATTAGCAAGTATTATTTAAAACAACAACCATTCACCGCGCTATTTATTGTTTGGCAACCAAAGCCGTAATAGGGCAATAAAAAAAGCGTTGCACAGCCGTTAGCTGCCAGCCAAATTGGTGGATTGAATCAGCGTATTTGGTGCTTCCATTGTTGAATGCGAACTTGGTTGGCAAGTGACGTCAAACTATCATCAATAATATCGCTAATTAATTTTTCTAGCGCAGGGCTAGTGACATCAATTTGCACCAAGCTTTTGGCGATTTCTTCATACATCAGCGTGAGCGCTTGCGGTTTGGTAAGGTTGGTGGTCAAGATTAATGTCAGATTTTCCCCAAAGTGTTGCCCGATGCTGTGCATTTGGTTCTCTATTATACTACCTGCAATTGGTATCAAGCGTAATATGCGATGCAGCTCGGGCGTATCGGTTAGCGCTTGCTGAATGGCTAGACCTACTTGTTTTGCCAAAGGTTTGGCAAAGATGGCAGGATGGTCGGGCGTGGATTGTAATAACGGTGTGGCTTCTTGCTGCAGCACTTCGACAATGACCTTTTGAATGTCATCTCGATGCTTGTCGATGATGTTTTTGACCAAATGCCCATCGGCGTTGCTAATTTCGGTGCGGATATTGTCAATCGCAGTTAAAATCACCCGATCAGAAATCTCTTCCATAATCATTTGATAATAAAATTTGATAGTGGCAAGCCAACTGGCGGGCAAAACTTTGTAGCCAAGTTTATGCAGCCGATAGCCAATCACGCCAACGCGCAGCAGTCGCAATGCGCGCAGCTGCGGTGCACAGCCCAACACTTCATACCAATGCACGAATGGAAAGAAAAACCAGCGGTAATAGCGTTTTTGGACGATGGCAATCAACCAACGAACCACAAGCTCGGCTACCAAAAAGATGGTAAACAGACCCCCTGCCACTTTGAGCGGCTCGTGCCATCCTTGCTGATAACTGACGATGCTGTCAACAAATCCCAGCCAATTTGCTATTTTTGCCATAAAACTACTTAGCATCAAAGCGTCAAACCCCATGAGCAGCAAGTCCAACACAATGGCAACCATCATGATGATATCGTAGGCTAACTGCCAACGACTGGGTTTGGCAGGGTGGGTAGTGAGCGGTTGGTTAATATTCGGGCTTGGCGTTGGGCTGGATTTTGGGTCTAAATTAGCAGTTGGCATAAAAAATTGCTCAAAATGGGGTCGATACCGCAAAAAATGTGAGTGAGGACAAGGCAGGTAAGTCATATATCGCATGGCTTACCTGAGATTTTAACTAGTAGTGTCACTAGTGATATGTCACTAGTAAGGCGTCGCTAGGGATGACGGGTAAAATCATCGAGCATGGCTTGGATACGTTGGTCCTTTTGTTGCCACAAGTCATTAAGCCAACGGTACATATCTTTTTTGGTTTGTTCATCCTGTTGGTATTTGCCATCCATGAGCCGCTGTAGCAAATCATCTGGCAATGCAATTTTTTGAATATCAACCCCGATGCGTTTGATATTACCTTGCCACAAATCCTGATAGCTAGGAACACCGTCAGGATACACAATCGTCATATCAAGCACGGCGTCTAGATCATCACCCAACGCACCCAATGCAAGTGCAATGCCGCCCGCTTTGGGTTTTAGCAAATGTTGATACGGTGATTGTTGCAAATCACGTTTTTTTTCGGTAAACCGCGTGCCTTCGATAAAGTTAAGTAAGGTAAAAGGCTTGTCGAGTAAGTTTTGACAAGCGCGTTTGGCTTCGATGATATCGCGGTCTTCTAGCGCTGGATTTTTAGCAATCGCTGTTTTCGAGTAGCGTTTCATCATCGGAAAGTCTAAAAAATAAAAGGCCTGCCCCACAATTGGGATATACAATAGCTCGTATTTGGCAAAAAATCGCGTCAATGGTAGTCGGTTTTCACTGATATATTGAATGACAGTGGTGTCGACCCAAGATTGGTGATTGCTCAGCAAAATATATTTGCCATTAACCGATAAGTCATCAGGCAGATTGACGCGAAAATCAATATCGGGCAGGATATTTTCAATCAAACGATTGTTAGTGTTGATCCAGTGATTGGCTATTTTTAACACAGATTTATCTGCCAATGGATGACCCGTCAATGTTTTTACTGCGCCCATCACCCAAAGTGGTAGACTAAACAGCACTGAATTGCCGGTAATGGTGCCTGCCGCCACCGCTAAGCTGGCGTTTTGCGCCAAAGGTAATGATGTTTTACGCAGTTTATTGAACGTGTTTTTAAGCAATGATGGTTTATTATTATTTGTCATATTTGGCTCCCACAAAGCTTATTTAAAAAAAGCTTATTTGAATGAGACATAAGAAAAAATACTTGGCTTCATTAATTTGGCTTCGTTAATTGTAAAAATAAGTGTTAGTTTAGCAAACGTCAAAAATGTTCACTAATAAATTTTTATACACTGGCAAGCACAAATCTTGCAGGTTTATTGGTGCTGTGCTATACACCCCAGTAAAGTTAATTGTCAAAAAATTTTTTTAAAAATTAACAAGTTATTGAATAAGCTGTGGATAATAGATTGACTATCCAGCACAGTTTTCATCAAAATCACAAAGCATTTAATATATAAAAATAAATAATATAGATAATGAATACTTGAAAATATTTTGTAACAAATTATGCCATCTTACAACATCCTTAAGACAAATCATTACATATAACGAAAAAGTTTATTGCATAATGAGCTCAATCACAAAGCAACTGAGTGTTGTCAGGTTTATCTGGCAAATGAGATAAAAACAACAAGTTGGTGCGTGACAATTATAACTAAGTAATTATAACTAGAGGCATTTAAAGGAGATTACTCATGCGTACTAAATTATTAGCAGCTACTTTAGCATCAGGTGTTATCTTAACAGGTTGTGCAACAACGCCAACTGGTACGACAACAACAGGCATTACCGACAATAAAGCGCTTATGGGGGGTCTATTAGGGGCAGCCGCAGGCGCGGGTATTTCAAAAGCAACGGGCGGTGAAAAAACCGGTCGTGATGCGGCAATCGGTGGTGTACTAGGTGCAGGCGTGGGTTACTACATGCAGCAACAAGAAGCAAAACTTCGTGCAGAAACCGCAGGTTCTGGCGTAACGGTAACGCGTGACCCAGTGACTAATAACATTAACTTGTCTATCCCAGAAGCGATAACTTTCCGCGTTGGTGATTCTACTATTCTACCTAACTTCTATAATACGTTAGACAAAGTAGCTACCACACTACGTGACTATAACCAAACTAACATTCAAGTAAATGGTTACGCCTCAGTGGAAGGTGATGCAAATAGAAACCAAGCGTTATCACAACGCCGTGCATCAGCAGTCGCTAATTACTTAGTCAATCGTGGCATCTCTAGTAACCGTATCAGCGCTATTGGTCGCGGTGCGACAACACAATTTGGCTCAAGCTATGAACCAAACCGCCGTGTAGAGATGATTATCCTTGCACCACAGTCAGTTAACTAATCAAGTCAAGCTAGCTGATATTTTCATCCGCGAATTGATAAAAAAAGCACCTTTTATAAGGTGCTTTTTATCATCCGTTGCCGTAAAACCACCGACTTTAGGCGGTGGATATAAGGCAACTTGTACACTATAACGCTTGCATAAATTTTGCTAAAATAATTTGCATGAAAACACTCAAGCTACGCATACGAGACAAACACATAAACCAATTAAATCGCCTAAGCGGTTCGGTGAATTTCGTATGGAACTATGTCAATGCGTTAAGCTACGAGCATCTTAAGCGTACTGGCAAATTCTTTAGTGCGTATGATTTAAACGAATATACCAAAGGTAGTGGTGAACTGCTAGGCTTACACAGTCAGACTATCCAAGCCATCAATGAAACCCACGCCAAATCGCGTCGCCAATTCAAAAAAGCCAAACTAAACTGGCGAACCAACAACCCAAATTCAAAACGTAAATCATTAGGCTGGCTACCGTTTAAACAATCTGCCATCAAACACATTGCTACCCACCAAACTGGTAAAAAAGGCTTAAAATCAACCCTACAGCTTAGTTTAGCCAAAGGGCAAAAACTAATCATCGACCTATGGGACAGCTATAACCTTAGCCTATACCAAATCAACACACTAGAAATCGTCCAAGACAGCCGTAACCGTTGGTATGCCTGTATCACAGTTAAAGACTATCCCAAACAATCATGCGGTACAGGTAGTGTAGGTATTGACTTAGGACTTAAAGACAGTGCCACCGCCTCAAACGGTGACAAGCTAACCATTAAGCAAACGCTAAAATATGCAAAACAATTAGCTATAGCCCAACGCTCAAACAACAAAAAACGTATCAAGGCTATCCATGCCAAAATCAAAAACACAAGGCAAGACCTAATCCATAAATTTACCACCCAATTAGTCAAAGATAATGCGCTAATCGTGGTGGGTGATATTCAGAGTAATCAATTTAATAGTAAAAAAGGCAAACTCGCCAAATCGGTTTACGATGCAGGCTGGTTTGAACTGAAACGACAACTGACCTACAAATGCGAGAACGCAGGTTGCCGTTTTGAAATCGTGAATGAGAGATACACGACCCAGCGATGTTCGTGTTGCGGTGAAATCACCGCCAATAGTCCGAAAGGTAGAAAATCGCTTGGAATAAGAGAATGGATATGTGCTTCGTGTGGCACATGGCATGATAGAGATATCAATGCCAGTAAGAACATTCTTGCGGTCGGGCTTGACCGTCTTGTAGAAGGAATCCCCTTGCTTTAGCAAGGCGAGGAAGTCAAGTTAAGACGAGGACCACAAGCGAAGATAGTATAACTCATACCGCAAGCGATTTTGACGATATACTCACTTGAATTGAACCGACTTATTTAGCTGACTTATTTAACTCTAACCGATTAGACCCGCTGACATATTGATTAACGAGGCTAATGGCTGTCTGCTCATGGCTGCCTGCGTCGGCTTGTTGGGTGCTTTGATTGTGGCGATTTAGGCGTTAACAGGCGAGGTTTTTTGCGCGATTGTGGCGTTGTCGTTGCCGCGGATAAAGGTTGGACACCCAGTCGCTTTAAATCGGCAGGTGATAGCGGTATTTGTGTGGATGCGCCCACCTCTAAATTCCCCAAACTAAAGCCACTTGATGCCATGCGAATCAGCCGCAAACAGGGCAGTCCCACATGGGCCGCCATGCGACGCACTTGACGATTTTTACCTTCAAAAATAGTAATAGCGAGCCACGTGGTGACTTTGCGTTTGGCAATCTTGTCCGGCGCTTGCCAAATATGCTCGGCAATTTGTGCTTCGCTTAGCCGCACAACTTCGGCAGGCAAGGTGATACCGTCTTTGAGTGGCACCCCTGTTTGTAGTTGCTGTAACTGGGCATCGCTTGCATCGCCTTCCACCTGTATCCAGTAGGTTTTACCTTGTTGTTTGCCTGCATTGGCTTTGGGTGGATGGGTCAAGGCTTTATTGACTTGCCCATCAGCGGTTAGCAGTAGCAATCCTTCGGAAGTGGCATCTAATCGCCCCGCCACGCGTAAGCTTTTATCGCTAAAATAATCGCTGAGCGTCGCAAAGTTGTTATTGTCATCGCTGCGAAATTGGCTAAGTACGCCATAAGGTTTGTTAAATAAAATCAGTGTCGGCATGGTAGAGGATGACAAGTGAGTGAAAAAAAGCTTAAAGTGCATCAAGCAGATAAGTTACTCAGTGTAAACGCTAATCTTGGCTATTGCAATTTGGCTATTGCAATAAAGTCACCGTTATAAACCACACCACCCAACGCCATACATATTTTGCAAAATTGTGCCAAATTGTGCCAGATTGTGCCAGATTGTTCCAGATTGTGTAAAAGGATAAGCCCGTATTTTTGGCTAAAAACAAGGTATAATAATCCGTTCATACAACTACAATAATATCAACATATGTCCTATCACTATCAATTTACTACTGAGTTTGATTGGCGCTCACAGACACAGTGGCAGACGCCTGATACGCCCTTTATGTCCTTTGATTTTTGGCAAGCGCTGATAGATGCAAAGCTGATTGGCGGGCGCAGCGATTGGTGGGTGCAGTATGTGCAGATTGTCGATGATGGCGCGCAACTGATTGCCGTGATGCCTGTGTTTATCAAAAAGCATCACCAAGGCGAATATGTGTTTGATTTTAGCTGGGCAGAAGCCTTTGAGCGCTATGGTAGAAATTATTATCCAAGATTGGTGACAAGCGTGCCCTTTACCCCCGTCGCCGGCGAGCGGATTTGGGTGGCACAAGGCAAGTCATTAACCGCGCCACTGTATCAGACCTTACTACAAGCGATTGATGAATTGGCGAGTCGCTATCAAGCATCCACTTGGCACGGGCTGTTTTTCTCCCCAAAAAATGTCCAAGCGTTGCAAAATGCGCCCAATCTTTGCGAGCGGCTAAGCTGTCAGTTTTTATGGCAAAATCGCAATCTACAGGATAAAAAATTCGCTAATTTTGATGAGTTTTTGGCAACATTAACTGCCAAAAAACGCAAGTCAATTAAGGTGGAACGCCAAAAGGTGCTCAAACAAAATTTAAGTTGTCAGGTTAAAATCGGTGACGATATCACCGAGGCGGATTGGGCAGTTTTTTATCAATGCTATGCCATGACCTATCTGGTGAGAGGGCGGCAGCCGTATTTGAATTTAGCATTTTTTAAGCAGCTTGGGCAGACTATGGCAGACAAGCTGATGCTCGCTCAAGCGCATAACGCGCATGGCGATATCGTGGCTTGTAGTTTGTTTTTTTTCGATGACGATGCCGCTATCAGCACGTTATATGGTCGCTATTGGGGCTGCCTAGAAGAATATGATTGCTTACATTTTGAGCTGTGTTATTACCAAGGCATTGAGTTTGCTATCAAGCATGGCCTTCGCTACTTTGACCCTGGTACCCAAGGGGAGCACAAGTTGATTCGCGGCTTTTATCCGGTGTTGACTCATTCGCTACACCGTGTCTACGACAAGGTGTTTGCCCCTGCCATTGCCCAGTTTTGCCAACACGAAAAGCACGCTATATTGGCGTACCAAGCCGATGCGATGACCGCACTACCTTTTAATGACACCTATAAAAGCCAATTTTTTGGCGACGTTGCCGCGCAAGGCACAATACCCGATAATGAGTTTTTGAAAAAATAATGATAAATGTTGGTCTAAACCTAAACTTAAACCTGGCTAGCACGCATTTGAGTGCGGCACACAAACAGCAGATACCGCCGAAACTCATCCCTTGGCTGACGTCAACAGGGTCGCTCACCGCCAAATTTGAAGCCTTATCTCAGCATAAACTCATCGTACAGCCGACGTTTGAAGGACGGCAAACCTTATCCCTGAGCGAAAAGCGCCAACTGCAGTTACCGCTTGGGGTGAGCCAATCGGCATGGGTGCGCGAAGCCTTATTATTTGGCAAGCCTAATCAAGATGCGTGGGTGGTGGCGCGGTCAGTATTTCCGTTTGCTAGCCTCATTGGTAATGCGCGAAAATTGGCAAATCTGGGTACAACACCGATTGGCTATATACTGTTTCGTCGGCATGGCGCAGTGATGACCAATCGCTGGATTGATATGACAGCGCAAGGCTGGCGGCGCACCACCCTTTACCAGTGGCAAGGCAGGCATTTTTTGATTAGTGAGACCTTTTTACCGGCATTTGAAAATAATCTTGAATAATGCGACAAATTGCGCCAAATGGCTGGATTATTCACTAAAAAAAACCAAACCATGCTAAACTAAGCCATATTTTTCGGTTTTATCCGCCCATTTTTTGACTTACTCAAAGGAAATTGCCATGTTTAAAAATGTGACTATTCACCAGTTTGACGCTGAACTTGCCCAAGCGATGGACAATGAAGCCAAACGTCAAGAAGACCATATTGAACTGATTGCTTCAGAAAACTATTGCTCGCCAGCAGTGATGGAAGCGCAAGGTAGCCAATTGACCAATAAGTACGCTGAAGGTTATCCAGGCAAACGTTATTACGGTGGCTGTGAATATGTTGACGTGGTCGAGCAATTAGCGATTGACCGTGCCAAAGAATTGTTTGGCGCAGACTATGCCAACGTACAGCCACACGCCGGTAGCCAAGCCAACAGCGCGGTATTTTTAGCCTTATTAAAAGCGGGTGACACGGTACTTGGCATGAGCCTTGCTGATGGCGGTCACTTGACGCATGGTGCGCATGTAAACTTCTCTGGTATCAACTATAAAGCCGTACAATATGGCTTAAACAAAGAAACAGGCATCATCGACTATGATGAAGTCGAACGCCTAGCCAAAGAACACCAACCCAAAATGATTATCGCGGGTTTTTCTGCTTATAGCCAAGTGGTCGATTGGCAAAAATTCCGTGACATCGCAGACAGCGTTGGCGCATACTTGATGGTCGATATGGCACACGTAGCAGGTCTGGTTGCTGCAGGGGTTTATCCAAGCCCTGTGCAAATCGCTGATGTTACTACTACCACTACCCACAAAACCCTACGCGGTCCACGTTCAGGCTTAATCTTGGCAAAAGCCAACCCAGAGATTGAGAAAAAACTCAACTCTGCTGTGTTCCCTGGCAACCAAGGTGGTCCATTGATGCACGCGATTGCGGGTAAAGCTGTGTGTTTTAAAGAAGCGTTAGGCGAAGATTTCAAAGCCTACCAACAACAAGTGGTTAAAAACGCCAAAGCCATGGCAGACGTCATCATGTCACGCGGTTATGACATCGTCTCGGGCGGCACAGAAAATCACTTAATGCTGATTAGCTTAATCAAACAAGAAATCACCGGCAAAGAAGCGGATAAATGGTTGGGCGATGCCCATATCACCGTCAACAAAAACGCGGTGCCAAATGACCCTAAATCACCGTTTGTGACGTCAGGGGTGCGTATTGGTACGCCCGCAGTCACTACCCGTGGGTTTGGGGAAGCGGAAGTAAGAGAATTGGCTGGCTGGATTTGTGATGTGCTCGATAGCCGCGGTGATGAAAAAGTTATCGGCGAAGTACGTGAAAAAGTCCAAGCGATTTGTGCCAAACACCCAGTGTACGAGCAAACAGCTTAATCATTGGCTATTAAAAACCGCCCAAAAAACCGCCTAAGTCGTGACTCTAGGCGGTTTTTTTATGACTAACATTTATTTTTACCGCCATTAGTTTTTGCGCTTGTTTGATGATGTTGTCATTGATGTTGTCATTGATGTTGTCTAGGCTTTTGGCAATGGGGGCAAAATCAGGGTTTTTCTTGGCAAAACTATTGTCATCAATCATGACGGGCTGTTTGGTGGTCAGGTGAATATAAGCACGGCGCCACACACAGTGGTCATGATTGGCGGCATACACGGCGGATACTACCAATCACGCTAATAGGATATGGCAAGATGTGGTCAAGTTGGAAAAATTCATCATTGTCACTTATCTGTTGGCAAATTGATTGTTTGACAGGCTGGATATGAGGGAGATAAAAAAAGCCCTCAATGCTGTTGAGGGCTTTACAGTAGTTATGATATAAATTAACTGTATATTAATGAAATTCTTTATCGAGCTCTATTAAACGGTTAATCGCTTTATTCATACCGTGCATGATTTGACCGAGCAAGACTTGTTGTTTGGTCACCACAATCACAATCATCGGCTGGAACTGACTAGGCACGGCGCTAATCATAATTTTACCGTTTTCGGCATCTAGGATGACTGAGCGACAGCCAGTAAGCTGCGCTTCAATAGTTAAGGCTTGTACCAATGCCAAGATTGAGCTGCCGACCGCAGATAATTTGCCGCCATCATAGGTTTTTTGAAAAATTGAATTGACTTCAAAGCCATCGGTCGATGACAACAACACCCCTTCAATGCCACTGGTGCTATGAATGAGTTCGTGCAATACTTCACTAGATAGGGCAATAAATTGCTCACTGGGCTTAATGCGGCTTTCCATTTGAAACAATTGGTCATTCATATTGGTATCCAAATATTTACTAGCGTAACGGGTTTAAAATTGCTGTCGAGTTTTTCAGTCACTGCGCTCAAGATCTAAGTCAAATGGCTGCGTTCACCGAATCGCTCGTTAACGTAAGCCGTATACCGTAATTCAATCATGCGCTTACTGCGCTGTCAATTCAAGTGATGCAATAATGGTATCGACCAGTAACAGCACATCTTCTCTTTTTCGCATATCCACTGGGAAAATAGGCAGATTCTTGTTATTGGCAGTCAACCAGTCATGATAAATGCCAAAGTCGCGCTCAGGCATTTTATCAACTTGGCTGATACCCACGACGATGCGACCCGTATAAATTTTACTAAACGTCTCTAAATAATTTGCCAAATCTGCTACAGGGTCTTGAGCGGCATGGTCAATCAAAATAATAACCCCCATCGCCCCTTGCGACAAAATCGGCCAAATAAAGTTAAAGCGTTCCTGACCAGGTGTGCCATATAGACCGATATTGATGCCACCTTCTAGCACCAATTCACCGTAGTCCATACCCACCGTCGTCAATGCCTTGGTGTTGGCATGAAGGTCAGTGTTTTTTACCTCAGTCGAAACCACAGGGATATCCGATAAGCTTGCGATGGCTTGGGTTTTTCCCGCACCCATAGGTCCGCTAAAAACGATCTTGAGACGTTGCATGTAGAAAGCCTTGCACTCATTGCATTAATATAAATACAGAATTAGGAAAAAATTGCGTTAGTATCATACACGAAACCACGCTGTTAACTAAAAAAATTAATAAATCCCTGATAGTACAATCAAATTATCAATCATCTTAACGAAAGATTTACAACCCCAAGCGTCGACGTAGACGTCCTAAAAACCCCATCATGCTATTGTTGCCAGTTTCTTGTGTGGGCGGGGTTGAACCTTGTGGCGATGTAGCACTCACTGAGATAGGTTCAGGCTCTGTTCTACTACTATTCCAAGTGCTAGTGTGGTTGGTTGACATACTGGGCAAGGCATTGGCTGACGATTCTGCCATAGCACGGCGACTAAGGATTTCATCAAGTTTTGATTGAGGTTTGGCAGGCGCGGGTGGCTGATGTTGGGTTTGGGCTGACTCAGGTTGGTTCACAGGCGCCGTGGGTGGTACCGTAGCAGATGTAGCAGGTTGTTCAACAAAAGCAGGTTGCGCACTGGGCGTAATTGGCTGCGGCTCAGTCTGGGTGCTTTCAGCTACTGTCATTTGAGCGGGTGACATTTTTGGCAGTGATATTTCTGCTGATGACATGGATTGGGTGACTGGCTGGCTAATTGTTTTACTATTGAGCTGAGTGATAGTTTGCTGATAGACCGAAGCAGGCAATGCACCTGCGACAAATAAGCCAATCAGTGTTTTTTTGACTTGGGCTAGCGAACATTGACTGCGTGCTACCAAGTCATCAATCGTTAATGAACGAGCTTCTAGTACACATTGGATTTTAAGATGGTCGTGTTGGTCGGCATCATGGGTGGGCTTTACCCACCTGTCTATATGGTAGTTGATGTGTGAATCTAGCAATCCTTCGAATTTTTGACCATGTGTGCTAGCGAAGTCCCATAGCCATTGCACCAAATTTGTCGCAGTTTTGACATCTAGCTGCTTGGCAGCCGCATCATCAGCAAGCGAGATAATCCAAGGCTGATTGAACGAGATGTACTCAGAAACCTGCCAAACCCGTTGCTTTTTTGGATTGATATAGGCAAATAAGGTGCCAGCAGGGCTTTTGACACTCAGCACTTCATTATGGCGCTGGGCAATCTGACTAAAAATCTTGGCAAATCCGATTAAATACTCATCATTGACAGTGCCGTTAGCAGTAGCTGATAATGCCATCGACTGGCTAGATTCGGCAAGTTGACTAGGCGCATTGTGGGTATGATGGGTTGTAACAGCTGAAGCTTGCGCAGACTGCGCAACACCAGATAATGGATTGGCAACTTGAGCAGGCGGATTTGAAGCTACGCGTTGGTTGGCTGTAGTGTCTGTCGCTGATTGATAAGCGTGAGCGACATCAGCGGTGAGTTTAGCGGCAGTCGATGCCTTATTGCGGACAGGGACACCAGACAAAAACGGCAACTGTGAAAACAACCACTCACTCAGCGGCTCTAAATCTTTGAGCGGCAATACCAATAAATCTTGCGATAAATAGCCGTTTTCCGTCTCACTACGCGCGGTATAAATAGTGGCTGTATTGGGTTTGCTACTAATTAACTTTTGAACGCTTTCAGCATGACGAAAATCATGATTGACCATAAATAAATCAATTTGCTGATTGTTCGCTGATACCCATTCAAGGTCTGCTTCTAGTCTAAGCAAGATGCGTAAATACCCTTTTAGCATCACTTGGTCGCCAGGCTTGATGCCAACCAAAGCAATCCGCATCACTTTTTTTAGACGATCTGAGGCAGACGTGACATTCATTGAGTAAACTCTCCAACAGCTAGCGAATTGACCTTTTACACAACTAAAACGCCATCAAGCATCCTTGCAATAAATTAACGTAACCCTTGGTGAAATGGATACGTTAAGTAGCTATTATTATTGCAATTTTTGATGAGAGTAGCAAATAAATGTCGTCTAAAACTAGCAGGTTTTAAAGTTGAGATTTTAGCAACATTCTTATGATTAAGGTAGGTTACATATCTATTATTTATGCCTTTCATACCAATTCTGACAGCCCCAAAAACAATACAAAACTAAAAAAACGCTTTTATCCTTGGATTGGTGTTATTGATAGGCAAAAAATCGGTTTAACGACAATTGTTAGTGGGCGCGGTGACTTTCACAGTGACTGGTACATTTGCCAGCGCAAATAACGATTGCACTTGCTTTTGGGCATTATCATTGGCAGTTTGTAAAATGCCCGAGCGGCAAGCGGATGTCAGCACTTGGTTTTTGCCAGCCTCTTGCGCTTGGTTAAATATTTGCGGGTCGGCTTGCACCATGCCAAACACCCCTGTTTGAATATCATACACTTCAATGTTATCTAAATAACTATCCAAAATCTGCGCAGCGGGCAAGGTAATACTGACATGGCTACCATCTGGGGTCACTTGTACATCAGTGGGTTTTAGTTGATTTAAGTCAATGCCCGCGGTCACCCGTCCATGAGCGACAAACAGCCCCTTTTGCTCATCTTGCCACAGGGCGTACCAATTGCCCTCTTTTTGGCTGGTGATAACGGTATCGACATTATATGCCACGGTTTGTAGTCGATTGAGGCTTTGAATCTTAGTGACCACCCCTTCGCGGGTTAATACCTCAACTTTTTTAGGCGTATTTGCTTGTTGCCATTGCAAAAATAGCCAACCCGCCACCGCAATCACCGCCAGCAAAAATAAACTCACCCAAAAAGAAACCGGTTTTTTATTGCCCGATGCGGGCGGTTCTGGCAAGTTTGTAGTCGGTTTTGCCTGAGACGATGGCGTGGAAGACGAAGTGGGGAGTTGGGTCATATAGCCATTCCTAATCGTTTATTTAATAGTGGATGCTATTTTGTATGGTTATGACTTGCCATAATTTCAATGTAGCTAGTTTAAATAGCCAATGGGTATGACCAAATTGTCATAATTATTGTCCTAATTTATAAAAATGCTAAGTCCAAAAATGCTAAGTTCAAAAATGCTAAGTCCAAAAATACGGCATCGACTTGGCAAAAATTAAAAAAACTATTGCGCCACCCAGTGGCATAAAATAAGATAATCGGTTTACCAAATAGTCTATCCATTCTCGTTTTTTTCTTATTTCAAGCCGTACAAACAAGGTGTGCCATGCGAGCCAGTCAATTTACTTTTGCAACGTTAAAAGAAACCCCAAGTGATGCCGATATCATCTCTAGCCAATTAATGCTCCGTGCAGGGATGATTCGTAAATCTGCGTCAGGTCTCTACACGTGGCTACCGATGGGTCTAAAAACCTTACAAAAAGTCAAAAAAATCATCCGTGAAGAGATGGATGCCATCAACTGCCAAGAGCTGCTAATGCCTGTGGTGCAATCTGCCGAGCTTTGGCAAGAATCGGGTCGCTGGGAAGCCTATGGCCCTGAACTGCTTAGGTTTAAAGACCGTCACCAACGCGACTTTGTGTTAGGTCCAACGCATGAAGAAGTGATTACCGATATCGCACGTAACTTGCTAAAAAGCTATAAACAGCTCCCTGTGAGCTACTACCAAATACAAACCAAATTTCGTGACGAAATTCGCCCACGCTTTGGGGTGATGCGTTCACGTGAATTTATCATGAAAGATGCCTATTCATTTCATATCGACCAACCCTCATTACAGCGCACCTATGATGATATGTACCGCGCTTATCATAATATCTTTACCCGTCTTGGGTTGGATTTTCGTGCGGTGCAAGCCGATACCGGCTCGATTGGTGGATTTGCGTCGCATGAGTTTCAAGTGCTCGCTGGCAGTGGTGAAGACGATATCGTATTTTCAGATAGCTCAGATTATGCTGCCAATATTGAGCTTGCTGAAGCGGTGGCGGTCGGTGAACGTGCTGCCCCAACGCAGGACAAAGCCGATGTCAGTACGCCCAATATGCCAACCTGTGAGCAAGTGGCTGAGCATTTAGGTTTGCCATTGTCACAGACGGTGAAAACTTTAATCGTCGAAGGTGAAGCTACCGAAGAAGGTAAAGCCACCTTAGTCGCGTTAGTGTTACGGGGCGATCATACTCTAAATGAAATCAAAGCCGAAAAATTGGCGCAAGTCAAAGCCCCACTCACCATGGCGAGCGAAGAGGCGATGCAAGCAGCGGGTCTGCACAAAGGGTATATCGGGGTGTTTGATTTGAACATGCCAGTGATTGTAGACCGTGCTGCTGCGCTGCTATCAGATTTTGTTAGCGGCGCTAACAAGCCAGATTTTCATACCACAGGCGTCAACTGGGAGCGTGATGCGTCCATCACCGAAATCGCCGATATCCGCAACGTGGTAGCAGGCGACCCAAGCCCAGATGGACAAGGTACCTTACAAATCCGCCGCGGTATCGAAGTCGGTCATATCTTCCAATTGGGTGACAAATACACCAAAGCATTCAACTGTGCGGTGATGGGCGAGCAGGGCAAACCTGTCATTACTATGATGGGCTGTTATGGTATCGGCGTGACCCGTATCGTCGCCGCCGCCATTGAACAAAACCACGATGACAATGGTATCATTTGGAAAACCAGTAGCACAGGTGAGAGCCTTGCGCCATTCACTGTGGCGATTGTGCCGATGATTAAAGGCAAAATGAAAGATGCTCTAGACCCAGCGAAAGGGGACAAAGCAATGCAGCTTGCCGAAGCGCTTTACACTGAGCTAAAAGCCCAAGGTGTTGATGTGCTGCTTGATGACCGAGACGAGCGTGCGGGGGTAAAATTCGCCGATTTAGAGCTCGTTGGCATTCCCCATCGTATCGTTATCTCAGAGAAAAATATCAGTGAAACAGGCGAGGTGAAATACGAATATGTCAATCGCCAAGACGGTGAAAAACAATTACTCACTGCCGAGGAATTAACCCAACTGTTTAAAGACAATCAATTGATTGGCTAACACAACAACTTACCGCTACAAACGGTGAGGTTTGATAGATGATTTGAGTCGAATATTTACACGTTTTGTATGGTATGGAAAAACTGACAGTGCTAAGATGGGCTGTCAGTTTTTTCTGTTTATCGCTTCATTAAATAGAGTAAGGAAAGTCATGCAATACAAACAACTTACCGCCAGTGTATTTGCCCTGTTGATGGGTGGGGCGATACTGGGACAAAGTTACCAAACCGCAATTGCAGCATCGACGAGCGTCGGACAGATCAATAACGAGCAGCGGCAGGTGACTCGGCAAGTCGCAGCGTTGTTGGATCGTAGCCATTATCTAGATAAAAGAATGGATGCGGCAACGGGCAGGCAAATTTTAAGCGACTATTTTGATGCGCTTGACCCCAATCATAGCGTGTTTTTGCAGTCCGATATTGATGAATTTACCCAAAAATATGGCAATAGTTTTGCCGATTATCTCAAACGCGGTGATTTAAAACCAGGTTTTGAAATCTATCAGCGCTTTATTGAGCGCTCAAAAGCGTATTATAGCTTTGCCGACAGCTTTTTAAAATCCCCTGTGAGCTTACAGAGTAACGAAACGGTCATTATGAACCGTGAAAAATTGCCACGGTTTAAAACCGTTGCCGAGCAACGCGATTTTTGGCGCAAACAGCTGACCTACCAGCTCATTGGCATGACCATCAATCAAGATGAAGACAAAAACAAAGACAAGTTTTTGCAAGAAAATGCCGATAAATACAACGCCAGTGATTTAGTCAAAAACGAAACGCGCTCACCAAGCCAAGTGCTAGACCAGCGTTTAAAGCGCCAATATGCGCAGCTACAGCGTATCGATAGCGACCAAATCGTTGAAACCCTGTTAAATGCAGCGATGGCAGCCTATGACCCGCACAGTAATTATTTTGCCCCCGTGCAAGCCAATGAGATGCAAATCCAATCGACCCTTGAATTGGTCGGTATCGGCGTTTCGATTCAGCCTGATCGCAAGAATCCTGACTACACCCGTATTATCAGCTTAGTTGATGGCGGGCCTGCCGCTCGTTCGGGGCAAATCAAACCCAATGACTTAATCATCGGCGTATCGACTGAAGATAAAGGCATGGTCGATACCGTCGGTTATTCGACACGGGAAGTGGTGAACCTCATTCGCGGTAAAAAAGGTTCACCCGTCACCGTGCGCGTCAAAGCGCCTAATACCCCAGACAGTAGCGCGCGTAATGTCACCCTCATACGTGACGTGATTAAGCAAGAAGAATCGGGCGTCACCCATCGGGTGATTAGTGTCAAAGATAAAAACGGGCAAGCCAAAAAAATCGGTGTGCTAGAAATCCCAAGCTTTTATCTCAACTATAAAGCCCGCCGTGCGGGAGAAGACTATCGTAGCGTCAGCATTGATACGGAAAAGGCGTTAAAAGCCTTGAACCAGCAAAATATCGATGGCTTAGTGGTAGACCTGCGTGATGACCCCGGTGGCTCACTCGATGAAGTTGCCAAAATGATTGGCCTGTTCATCAAGTCAGGTCCGCTGGTACAGATTCGTGATAACCGCGGCAATATCCAAGTGTATGAAGACGAAGACAAAGGTAAGCAGCTGTATACAGGCCCGATGACCGTACTCATTAACCAAGGCTCGGCATCAGCCAGCGAGATTTTTGCCGCAGCGATTCAAGATTATGGTCGCGGTCTGATTGTCGGCAGCACGAGCACAGGTAAAGGCTCAGCACAAATTCAGCTTGATAACCTTGCTTTAGGGTCAGCGACGTTAACCCAGCGCAAGTTCTACCGTATCACGGGCGGCAGTACCCAAAATAAAGGCGTGGTGCCCGATGTGCCCTTAGTCAATATCTATGAAGGCATGGAGTTTGGTGAACGTAGCATGAAAAACGCATTGGCATGGGATACCATTCGTGCCGCGCCGTACCAACCTGCGGGCAACTATTCCCGTGAGACCTTGCAATCGCTCAATGCCTTGTCACAGCAGCGTCAAGCAGCCAATGCCCAGTTTGCTTATCTAAGCCAACTCAACAGAATCCGTAATGAGGAAGATGATAAGAAACCTGTCAAATTAGACATCAATGACCGCCGTGCTTTCCGCAAAAACATTGAGGCGAAAACGTTGGCGGCAGAAAATGCGAGACGCCAAGCCAATGGGGAAAGCCCCTATAGCACGTGGACAGCGTACCAAGCTGCACAAGATGCAGAGTTAGAAGTCCGTAGCCGTCTAAAACAAGCCGAACGTCCAAAGCTTCCTGAAAGTGAAGCGTTTGTGATTGAAGCGGCTAATGTCATGCTTGATGCACAGACAGTCAACAACCAACGCCCCTAATGCCAAAATGCGTGTAAGCAAAAGCTTACATGCATTGACGTTTGTACGACTGTTACCGAATGGTAAATTTTGTAATAATACATTCAACGGCACAGGGATGGTTCTCAAGGATTGAGATAGGGACAGAATTGCCAATAAGGGAATGGTTTATCGTAGTATTAAGGAATGATGCTTGATAAACACGTGGAGTGAGACTTAGGATGAGTCAAGAAATTCACTACCAGTTAGTAAGGACCTTAAGGATGAGGTCAGTGATGCTAGGATAGCAGGTAAAAAAGCCATATCAGATGATATGGCTTTTTTACTTTGGAGGCGGGGTTAATCTATTCTAGAAACGATAGTCATGACGGGTTGACCAGTCGTCGATTTCTTTTTCTACCACATCTTCGGCGCGTCCATAACGCTCTTGGATTTTACCTGATAGCTTTTGGCGATTACCTTCCAATTGGGTGATTTCATCATCAGTTAAGTCACCCCAAGTTTCTTTTACAGCGCCTTTAACTTGTTCCCATTGGCCTTTAATTGTATTCTCGTTCATGAGTATTATCCTTTTCTGTAATTAGTTTAGTGCTAGATAAATGACTAAAAATATATACCCAGTCATACGTCTTTATTGTTTCTTAGGTTGTTTGTTGGGTATACAGCTAGTATGCCAAAATTTAGCGCAGGGTGTGTGGTAAAAACTGTAGTAAAGCATCAAAAAACGTAACTAAATCAATGATTTTGTAAATAATATCAAGCGTTTCTTACATCCCGTAAAATTATTTCATAGGATAAAATTTTGCACAAAAAAAGAAGGCTATAAATATAGCCTTCCATTTAATCTGTCTAAGCTTGCTGAGCTTTAAGGGTGACTTAGTGGTGATGACCGCCTGCACCGTGTACATGACCGTGTTGCAACTCTTCATCTGATGCATCACGAATGCTTGCTACTTCTACATCGAAATGAAGTTTTTTGCCCGCTAAAGGATGGTTAGCATCAACAATCACTTTGTCCTCTTGTACATCTTTCACAGTGACTAACATCACATGACCGTCTTCAGTTTGCGATTGGAACTGCATACCTGGTTGGATATCTTCGACACCTTGGAAGTTTTCGCGTGGGACTTCTTGTACTGCCGCATCATCAAATTCGCCATAGGCGTCTGCAGGTTCAATGCTTGCAGTAAATTTGTCACCCACTGATTTGCCCGCTAATTGTGATTCAAGACCAGGGATAATGTTTTGATGGCCATGTAAATACGCTAAAGGTTGACCTTCTGGTGATTGGTCAATGACGTTACCTTCGTCGTCTTTTAAGGTGTAATGAAAATGTACAACGTTGTTATTATTGATAGTAGACATCGCTAAAATTCCTTATGAATCAATGAATGGATTGGCAAATCGCTTTTTTGGCACAATAAATTAAAAATTGCTAGAAATTAAAAATTGCTAGGATTTTTCACTACAATCTCCGTGAAAATCTTTGAACTTTTGGTTAAACCTCAAAATACGCCAAAAAGTGTTAATGTAAATTGTAACATCAATCATTAAAAATTTGGCAGTTATAGACTTTAAAACACATTTTTAATCATTCAACCATACAACACTGTAACAATAAAGCCGTGTTCTGTTATTAATGGCGATAAGATTTAAAAATTCAATTTATCGGGCAAATTATTTGTTAAAGAGTCCTGTAGCCAGTAGGGGCGTTTATATAACCCAGCCCCTATCTGCCAAAATGCGTTTGATTTGGGCATAAATTACTGGCGCACTGATAAGTCCCGCCAACCCAAACGTCGCTTCAAGCACCAAAATAAATAACAACAATTCCCAAGCAGAGGCTCGGATTTTGTGACCAATGATTTGCGCATTTAAAAAGTATTCAAGTTTATGAATGCTCACCAACCACACAAGCGATAAAATGCTGATGCCAAGCCCGTGAGTCAGGCTAAGCAAGACGATAACAACGTTTGAGACCAAATTACCAACGACAGGGAATAGCCCTGCACAAAAGGTGATAAGCACAACGGTCCAAGCCATCGGTAGCGGATGACCGAGTAGCGGTAATATGCCTAGCAAAAACACCGAAGTTAAGATGGTATTGATACTAGAGATTTTGACTTGCGCAAAAAATACATCATTAAACCCCATGATAAGTTCATCAAATTTTTGGCGCAAATGCTGGGTAAATGGGGTTTTATGCGCTGCGCTATTCACAGGTACTTGCAGTGCCACAATACAACCAATCACAACGCCCGCTAGCACATAACCAAGCCCGCGTAACGTATGAATACCCACTAGCTGTAGTTGTGGCGCATGACTTTTGATAGTACTCATGAGCATAGCTTGAAATGAACTGACTGAAATGGGTAGATGCTGAGAGATACTTGCGGGTAGTAGGGTATGAAGCTGATCAAATATGTCCAATATCTGTCGGATAAGATTATTAAAGACATCAACACTGGCTTTATCAGCAATCCAATCGCCAAATACATACACAGTAAGCGAAATTATGGTCGCCAAAATGGCAATAGCAAACCATTCTGCGACTTTACCCATACGCTGCTGACGCGAGGCGCTATGCATATAGGCAATGACATGCCGATGAATCCAGCCAGCAATGCCGCGAATCAGCGCATAAGTAATTAAGGTGGCAAAAAGCACTAAAGTCAGGTGGAGCAATAGCACAGGCAGCCAGACAACAATCACACTGCTAATCGCTAACAAAAAACTTTTCATATCTGACCACTGTAGCCGATCGTTGGTCAAAAAAGAATCGCTCAAATGAGCACTGGTCGAAGTATTGTTTTTATTGTTGAGTGCCGGTTCAGGATTGTTGCTAAGTGGTTCAGCGGTCATAAATAACATCTTAATAAGGTAAAAAAAGATAAGCTAAAACTAACACAATTTTAGTGATTAAAGTATTAGATTTATGACAAAATTTTGTCAAAATCGCGCGCGTGATGCGCAATAATAACCGGTGAAAATCGCAATCAAACGTAAAATCGGCTACAATATGCCATCTTTTTTATTCTTTCTTTTATCGGTTATCAAGCCTCGCTACTTTTAAGTCAAATAAGTCAAACACTATGTCACTACATTCTGAAATCGCCAAACGCCGCACTTTTGCTATTATCTCGCACCCCGATGCCGGTAAAACCACTATGACCGAAAAATTACTGCTGTGGGGACAAGCAATTCAGCGCGCAGGTGAAGTCAAATCACGCAAAACCGACAAACACGCGACATCTGACTGGATGAGCATGGAGCAAGAGCGTGGTATCTCGATTACCACCTCGGTAATGCAGTTTCCCTATGCCGACAACATGGTCAATCTGCTAGATACCCCAGGTCATGCCGACTTTTCAGAAGATACCTATCGTACCTTAACCGCGGTGGACAGCGCACTGATGGTGATTGATGGGGCAAAAGGGGTTGAAGAGCGAACCATCAAGCTGATGGAAGTATGTCGGATGCGTGACACGCCGATTATCTCGTTTGTCAACAAGCTTGACCGCGAAATCCGTGATCCGTTATCACTGCTTGATGAAATTGAAAACGTCCTAAAAATCCAATGTGTGCCGATGACGTGGCCAATTGGTACAGGTCAGCATTTTGTTGGGGTGTATAACATCAGCGAAGATAAAACCTATTTTTATCAAAAAGGTCATGGTACTGAGATTGTCGAGATTGAGAGCCGTGATGGCTATGACTATCCAGATGTCCGCGAGAGAATCGGTGAAATTGCCTTCCGTGAATTTGAAGAAAGCCTAGAGCTTGCAAAAATGGCACATGAAGATTGGGATGTCGATGAGTTTTTGACCGGTAAACAAACGCCTGTGCTATTTGGTACGGCGTTGGGTAACTTTGGCATTAACATGGTGCTTGATGTACTCACCCAATACGCCCCAGCGCCTAAAGACCATGACGCCGTTGAACGCACTGTCAAAGCCGATGAAGAAAAATTCTCCGGCTTTGTCTTTAAAATCCAAGCCAACATGGACCCAAAACACCGTGACCGTATTGCCTTTATGCGGGTGTGTTCAGGCAAGTACGAAAAAGGCATGAAAATGAAACATGTGCGCTTGGGCAAAGAAGTACGCATTTCAGATGCCTTGACCTTTTTGGCAGGTGACCGCGAAGCGCTAGAAGAAGCGTATTCGGGCGATATCATCGGCTTACATAATCACGGCACCATCCAAATTGGCGATAGCTTTACCGAAGGCGAAACCTTAAACTTCACAGGCATTCCCCACTTTGCGCCAGAATTGTTTCGCCGTGTGGTACTCAAAGACCCACTAAAATCCAAACAACTGCAAAAAGGTCTACAGCAGCTATCAGAAGAAGGCGCCACCCAAGTATTTATGCCGCAAATCAACAATGATTTGATTTTGGGCGCGGTAGGGGTGCTACAGTTTGAAGTGGTCGCGCATCGGCTACTTGAAGAATATAAAGTGCAATGTACCTTTGAGCCTGTGTCGATTGCGACGGTGCGCTGGGTGCATTGTGATGACAAAGTGGCGTTTGAGAAATTTAAGAAAAAAGCCCACGACCAGTTATCTGTCGATGGCGGTGGTTATTTGACCTATCTTGCCCCAAGCCGGGTTAATCTTAAATTGATGCAAGAGCGTTATCCAGAAATCACTTTTAGTGCGACACGCGAGCATTGATAACGTGATGAGCATTGATACATTGATACATTGATACATTCATCACCATAACCGCAGAAAAGCTGACAAACCCTGTCAGCTTATTTTCAACCGTAAAAGGATTTTACCCAATTTACCAAACGATAACCCAATGAGGGCAAATAATAAATATTGGTAACCTAATTACTTTAGTAAAAAGCTTAAAGTTTGGTTAAAATGTATTTATTAGCAGTTATTACTACTTTTAATACCAATAATTTAAATTTTCTAACAACCAAAACAAGACGTGAGGATACTATGCAATTTCCTAATGGTGTAAACAAATCAAACCTTATTAAACTTGGCGTACTCGGTGCCGCTTATTATATGTTAAAAGGTCGTAACAAAACCCAGCCAACCATTGAAAATAAGGCTGGAAGCAAAGCGAATAACCCTGTACCTGCTGATAATGACAATCGCGCTGCAGATTCAACTGCCACTAAGCCTACCGTATTTACCATGGGTAAAGAGCTGGCTGCTAAAGTATTGGGTAAAAAATTCTAATAGTTATCCCCTACTTATTAAGTCACGTTATTATTTAACGGCATTTGAAAACAGCCCATTAGTCCGCCATTAAACCGGTATCGACTGATGGGTTTTTTTATGGCATTACTGTTAAAAACTGCAATACTGTTAAAGACTAAGGCTTAAAAACCAAGGTAAGGCGAGGAAAGATATGAGCATATCGAGGGTGATTAAACTAACGGTTGCGGCGACAGCTTTATTGTTGCTACCTAGACGCAGTAGTCTAAGGGCTGATAAAGTAGCCGATTGCCGTAACAGTCTATCCGCTAAAAATACAGTTGAGCAGCCTGTCAATAAAAATACTGAGCCTAATAACCATAACTTAAACAATGGCTAAAATTTTTATGTTATGGGCAAATAACAAATAAAGGTTAAATAGATGATGTTCATGGGCTGCACTGCAATTGACGGTGCCTTACAGCGAGTTAAACGGCATTGTCAAACCACAGTAGTTGAAATGATATGACTATGATAAATGATAACGCTCTCCCGTTTGATTCGCCATTAATTGATACGCATACCCATTTTGATGTGGATAGCTTCGATCATGACCGCGAAATCCAATCACAATTGGCATGGCATAATGGCGTTCATCATTTGGTTTTGATAGGTTTTTTAGCAAAGTATTTTGCACAAATGGTGGCGTGCCAACAGCAAATGCAAGGCTATGGGCAGCAAGGCAAAGCCACACCTTTGGCGCATTTAGCCTTTGGTTTGCATCCTTTTTATATTACTGAGCATAAAGACAGCGATTTGCAGCGGCTAGAGCAGTATATTGAGCAATATTCACCCATTGCGATTGGGGAAATTGGGCTTGATACTTTCACTGCGCCGATGAAAACTGCGAAGAATTACGCTAGGCAGCAAGATTTTTTTGGTCAGCAGCTTGAATTGGCAAAACACTATCAACTGCCAGCGCTGCTACATATTCGCCGCGCACATGGCGATGTGATTAAGATGTTAAAAGCACAAAAATTCACCCAAGGGGGGATTGCCCATAGTTTTAGTGGCGGCATCCAAGAAGCCAAAGCGCTGGTCAATCTGGGCTTTAAAATCGGTATCACCGGGCAAGTGACCAATCCAAATGCCAAAAAAACTGCGCCATACCCTTACAGAGCTTGTCAAAACCGTCGGGCTTGAGGCTATTGTGATTGAGACGGACTGCCCAGACTTTACGCCGCTGCCCTGTCATGAGACGCACGGTAGGCGCAATGTACCTGCCAATCTGCCTTACGTGCTGACAGCGTTATCAGATTTATTAAAAAAAGATCAATCACGGCTCGCCAAGCAACTGTGGCAAAATAGCTGCGCTGCGCTGCAAGTGAGCTGGGAGTATCCCATCCCAAACAAATTGAATATAAACCCTGACCAAGATTAAGATAAACCATGACAATGACAGCTGAGATGACGCCTGATATGACATTAACTGACGCGCAATACCAACGCCGTTTTGCCGGCACCCAAAAACTGTACGGTGCCGCGCAATTTAGTAAGTTTGAGAATTTGCATGCGTATGTGGTGGGCGTGGGCGGGGTGGGCTCATGGGCAGCTGAGGGGCTGGCTCGTACAGGTGTGGGCGAGATGACATTAATTGACATGGATGTGCTAGTAGCCTCCAATGTCAATCGACAATTACCTGCTACCGATAGCAATTTTGGTAAAAGCAAAATTGAAGCCATGGCAGAACGTATCAAAGAAATCAATCCGCATATTAAATTGCATTTGATTGACGATTTTTTGAGCAAAGATAACGTACAATTATTAATACCTAATCGTGCTTTGCAATCACAGCTTAAACAATCAGGTAAACAGCTTGTGGTATTAGACTGTGTCGATGATATGAATGCCAAGCTTGCGCTTGCGCTGCATTGCCGATTCAATAAATTAAAATTAATTATGGCAGGCGGCGCAGGTGGCAAGACGGATCCGACCCAAATTCAGGTGGCAGATCTTAAGGATACTTACCAAGATCCGCTACTGGCTAAAGTCAGACAGCGACTTCGTCAAGATTATGGCATCAATCGTGCGATGAAAGAAAAATTCGGTATTCGTTGTGTATTTTCATCACAGCCACCGATTGTTGATAAGTCCTGTCAAGCCGGTGGTTTGCATTGTGGCGGCTATGGGTCAGCCGTTGCCGTGACCTCAGTGGTGGGCATGATGTTGGTGGCTGAAGCGTTAAAATAACCTCAGCGTTTAATTTTTATCACGTAGTAGGACGGTGTTAATGAGATGATATCATATCCTATAGCAAGCAATGAAAAACAGCGCCTAGCGGTATTGGATGAGTACCATATCATCCAAACAAATAAAGAAGCCGAATTTGAGCGTATTAGTGCTTTGGCTAAGGCATTTTTTGGGACTAAGATTGTCGCTATTACTTTTTTGGATGCTGATATCCAGTTTTTTAAGTCAAGAATTGGGATAGAAGCGCACTCAACCAGCCGTGATGTTGCTTTTTGCAATTACACCATTACACAAAACGACACCTTTGTCACCCTTGATACTCACCAAGATGCACGATTTAAACACAATCCTTTGGTTACCGGTTATCCTTATATTCGGTTTTATGCTGGCGCACCCATCGTGGTTCACGACAGTCAAGGTAGGGAATTTGCTTTGGGTGCGCTGTGTGTGATTGACGACCAGCCGCATCAAGATTTTGATGCCAATCAACAACGTGTGCTAGCAGATTTGGCAGCGCTGGTGAGTGATACCTTAAAATTACGGCAGCAGCGTTACCAAGCTGAGCGCGCCGATGAGGTAAAAACCGCATTTTTGGCCAATATGAGCCATGAAATTCGCACGCCGATGAATGGTATCATGGGCATGCTTGAATTACTTGAGCAGACACCGCTTGATACGCAGCAGCAACACTATATCAAATCGATTAAAACATCCAATGAGCATCTGCTGACCATCGTCAACGATATTTTGGATTTATCCAAAGTAGAATCAGGTAAGATACGTTTTGAGAGTATCCCGGTTGATTTAGCACAGCTATGCCAAGACGTGTATCAATGCTTTTTAGCCACTGCAAAAG
>Ga0181475_10004_pt1 | contig 47715 bp, 41 predicted proteins | sample In4P11_FD_119096 | JGI IMG/M metagenome (GOLD analysis project Ga0181475, IMG submission 119096) | Clean room microbial communities from NASA Spacecraft Assembly Facility at Jet Propulsion Laboratory, Pasadena, California, USA -... ... | reverse complement strand
CGGTAAGTGCACCCCTTTTTCATAACGATTGATACGCGTGCTGGCTACAAATTCGCCCAACTACAACTAATACTTTTGCTTTTAAGATCAAAGGTCAACGCTGCAAGTCCTGTATCATAGCCATTACCATCAGCCGTTAACACCCCATCAAAACTATCGGGGTCTATGACCTTACGCTTTTCAGACGCATACAATTTACCTTCTTTAGTGTTTAAATAAAACTGATTGCGAAGTTTCATAAAATCACTGTTCGCAAAGTAGATATCAGTACTACCTACATAACCAGTAGAGTCAAGCACGATCTTAGTGATTGGATAACCAAATGCGGTGGCATTTTTTAACGCAATGACCCTTTTACCAATATAGGTGCCATCATCGAGTTTTCGATGATTAACAATCTTAGCAATTGAAGGCTTTAAGTTAGCAGGTATCGCTTTATCTAAATTATAGGTATCACAATCGGCTTTCATACCTGCTAAATAATCCGACCAATCAACCGTTTTGGCTGTTGCTAACGTTGGGATAAATAAACAGGTGAATACTAAAGTAGAATATGGTTTTATCATAAACAGTCCTTATTAATGATTCATATGTATTGTATTTTAAGATATGCAACAGCTAAAAGAAGCCTATTCTGCCGCTGGCGCATCATTAAGGCATAAAATCAACCATGGTGGAGAAAAACTGATTATCAATCATCGTCACACAATAATTAACATTGCCATCTGACGCAGGGGTATAGGTGCCTGCATTCTCGCCATCGCCCATTAATGCGGTGTCATGATCCATCGTACACACCTTATTAGCATTTTTAGAAAAATTTAGTCTGGCATACCCTTTATCAGCGAAGAAAGCAAAACTCATAGGAATCACTTGCTTGGTTTTAGGATTTAATGCGGCATAATTTGTGACTTTCCCCCAGCCTTTAACTGACTTAGGTAAATCAATGGGAAATAATACATAATTACGATTAAAGTTAATCGGCTTAGATAACTGCTGTTTATACAGCCCAATGGCTTGTGGACTGCAGAAATCTATCATAATGGCTTTATCATTCAGCGGTCGACAATTCTCTACACTAAAGCCTTGCACCTTCTGAGCGGCGTTAGCATTGCTGGTTAGACCCACTACCATCAAAGTAGCTACAGATAGGTTGATAAATAGGGCAGTGGGTAAGAAAGCCTTCATAGCGACCTCAAATGGTGTTTAATAGTAAAAAATTGTTTAATCTTATTAATTATTAATCAAACTCGATAATCTTGCAACCCATTGATCCGCATCAAATTGATTTTTAGCGCGAAAGTCCTGTATTGGAAAGGGTGGGTAATTGATTTCAACTATGATACGAAACGAAGATAAATCGACGCGCTCATACCCAGGTGATTGATAAACCGTGGTAATCCCAGTGGCACTATTATGAGCAGCAGAAACACCGCCAGAGAACTTGGTTTTATGCTGGATATTTGAGACGTACCAACGCTGTACATCATGAAAATCACAGACAAGCATATTGTTTACCAGTCGGGTTTTTGGATCAATGCCCGTGGTGGATTGGGTAAAACCTATTTTGCGACGCGCAGCGTCGATCACAACGCCTTCACTTTCAAAATCGACTTGATAGCCTTGCTGAATAAAAGCTTGTTTATAATACTCATGGATTGGTAGATTGGTTGTGACCACTAAGCCATTGGTAGCTGCCACTCTGGCCTTAAAAATGGTGGCAACCACCCATATGACAGGAAGCTGGAGCAGTAGCATAATACCCAACCCTTTCATAAAGGCAGTGAAAAAATGACTTGGGACACTTAACCCATTAATAAAAGCTAAAATTAAACTGATAATGCCCATAACTTTAACGTAACGTTTAAAACCTTTACCAGGTTTAGGTAGTCGATGAAACTTAGGCGGATTGTTATCGAAGGCAGGGATTAATTGGATGGTCATGATAATCCTAAAAATTGGCGCAATCTTGAATGATTTATAATTGGCTTAATCACATTTTGTCGACGGATGCCGGATAAAAGAGTATTTTAAAAAATACTACGTTATTCGTAGTAAAAAATCAACGAAAATATACGAAATTCGTAGCTTTAGTGGTGGGATAAAGTTATGGGTTTACAACAATTATTTTCAAAGCGATTTAAAGAAGCTAGAAAAGCAAAACAACTGACACAAGAAAAATTAGGCATTTTAATTGGTTTGGACGAATTTGTAGCCAGCACGCGTATCAATCGTTATGAAAAAGGGGTGCACTTACCGGATTTATTAACACTTGAACGAATTGCCCAAGTGCTACAGGTATCACCAGCTTATTTTTTTGCAGATGATGATTTGGTGAAATTGATGAATAGTCAGCCTGGCAGTAACTCTAACCAATAATAACGTATACTTTGAATAGAGCTTTTTAAGGGTAAATGTTATTTAACACCGCCCATTGTATTAAGCAAAATCGACTAAATACCCTAGCACGGAATTTTTCCGTTATGCTAAGAAAATCGTATAATTGCTTTAAAATAAAATAACTAAAAATCAAATACTTGTGAAAGATAGTGCATCGAATTATTCGAAAATTCAGTGAACACGAAATTTTTCCGTATATCAGCCAACTAACTAGTCAATGACACTATAATACTCCCAGAAAACTAGACCAAAAAATCGTAGCAAATAAGATAGAATAGCCCTTAAGAAAAGAGGTCTATCTAATGACAAAAGTTCGTAAGCGTCACAATGCTGAATTTAAAAGCAAAGTTGCTGTTGAAGCAATTAAAGAGCAAAAAACGATCAATGAGCTGACTGCTGAATACGGTGTTCATGCCACCCAAATCAGCAACTGGAAAAAGCAAGCCTTGGCTGTTATACCAAGTGCCTTTAACACCAAACAGCACGACAACGAACAAGCCCAGCAAGCTATTATTGATGAACTCCATCGGCAGCTTGGGCAAGTCATTAGCGAGAGGGACTGGCTTAAAAAAAAGTCCTCACAGCTCACTTAGAGTCTCGTAAACAACTGCTAGAACCTGACAGCAAGGACTTTAGTACCCGTAAACAATGCGAACTACTCGGTATTAACCGCTCAAGCCTGTATTATCAGCCAATGCCCATCAGTAAGCTTGATATCACCTTGATGAACTTGCTTGACGAGCAATATACCAAAGCCCCATTTTACGGGGTTAAACGCATGACAGCGTATTTGAGACAATTAGGCTATCAAGTGGGAGAAAAGCAAGTTCGGCGACTGCTACGGCAAATGGGACTCGATGCCATCTATCAGCATCCTAACACAAGTAAGCCAAATCTTGAGCACCGAGTTTATCCCTATTTGCTTAGGAATGTATCCATTACCCGCTGTAATCAAGTGTGGAGTACCGATATCACATACATTCGCCTGTCTAAAGGGTTTGTGTATTTGATGGCGGTGATTGATTGGTACAGCCGTTATGTTTTAGGTTGGTCGCTATCTACCACGCTTGAGGCAGATTTCTGCATTGATACGGTGGGTAAATTACTGCACAATGGGTTACGCTGTGATATTTTTAATACCGACCAAGGTTCGCAGTTTACCAGTCCAAGATTTACCACGCCACTCATTGATTCGGGCATTGCTGTAAGCATGGACGGTCGTGGCAGGGCGTTGGATAATATCTTTGTAGAAAGACTGTGGCGATCAGTAAAGTACGAATGCGTGTATTTACGCCAGTTTGATACGGTCAGTCAAGCTAGAGTTGGTTTGAAAGACTATTTTGAGTTTTACAATTATGAGCGGTTGCATCAGTCGCTTGATTACCATACCCCTGCACAGGTTTATTTGAACAATAGTTCGGTTAATACTGTGCTTTATCAACCCAATTCTATCTTAATTTTGTGATTATTTGGTCTAGACATTGGGGAGTACCTTAAACTATAATCTTTCATTTTATATGCCCTTATGATAATTATGGTTGATATAGCAAAAAAGAATATTCAAAAATAATGCCAACTTAAAGTTGGCATTATTTTTGAATAACCTATTCTGTAAATCCATCAATAACAGAAGAGGTACGAAATGGCAAAAACGTTAATTAAAATTGATATTAACCAATCTCCTTATGAAAATGAAAATATTCATAATCGTTGGCACCCAGACATTCCTATGGCTGTAAGTGTTAAACCAGGCGATGATTTTATCGTAGAATGTTATGAATGGACGGGCGGACAAATTCAGAATAATGACAGTGCTGAAGACGTAAGAGACGTTGATCTTACGAAAGTCCATTTCTTATCTGGTCCAATTGAAGTAGAAGGTGCTGAGCCAGGTGATTTGTTAGAAGTTGATATTATGGACATTGGTACATTAGCAGAAAGCCAATGGGGGTTTAATGGATTCTTTTCTAAAGAAAACGGCGGTGGTTTTCTAACAGAACATTATCCAGAAGCACAAAAATCTATTTGGGATTTTAATGGTATTTATACTAAATCTCGTCATATTCCTGGTGTTGAATTTGCAGGTATTATTCATCCTGGGTTAATTGGTACTATGCCGTCTCATGAGATGTTAAAAGAGTGGAATGACCGTGAAAAGGAATTATATGATACTGATCCTAATCGCGTTCCAGGGTTAGTAAATCTTCCGTTTGCTAAAACTGCTCACATGGGAAAATTGCAGGGTTCAGAGAAAGAATCTGCAGCTGCAACGGCAGCTCGTACTGTTCCCCCTCGTGAAAATGGTGGCAACTGTGACATTAAAGATCTTACAAAAGGGGCGAAGATCTATTTTCCGGTTTATGTGAAGGGCGCAGGCTTATCAGTAGGCGACTTGCACTTTAGCCAAGGCGATGGAGAGATTACCTTTTGCGGTGCAATTGAGATGGCAGGTTGGATTCATTTAAGAGTTAATTTGGTGAAAAATGGTATGGAAAAATATGCTATTAAAAATCCAATCTTTAAACCAAGTCCCTTAACGCCAAATTACAATGATTATTTGATTTTTGAAGGTGTTTCTGTTGATGAGCAAGGTAAACAGCATTACCTAGATGTACAAGTTGCTTACCGTCAAGCCGTATTAAATGCCATCGAATACTTGAAGAAATTTGGTTATAGCGGTGCACAAGCTTATTCTTTATTGGGGTGTGCACCAATTCAAGCACATATTAGTGGCGTAGTGGATGTGCCAAATGCTTGTGCGACGTTATGGCTACCTACAGAAATATTTGACTTTGATATTAATCCTGGTGCGAATAAACCTGAGAAAAATCCAAAAGATATTTCCGATCTACCATTAGCAATAAATCCGCCACAAATTAAATCATAAACTTATAAGCTAATGCTATGAGTATTAAATAAAATTTATATTTCCTTATTATGCTATTTAATAAATATTATTGAATAGCATTCTTTTTCGAATGATTAGTAATATTAATTTAGATCTTTTGCTATTAATAATATTATTTTGAAAGGTAATTTATCATGCGGGTATATGATTATAAATGTCCAAAACATGGAATATTTCACGAACTTGGTGAAATAAAGTTAGCAGGTACACCAAAACAGTGCCCTCAATGCCAGACCCTCAGTCCTCAAATAATTATGATTCCCCCAGCTTATCTAGATATGGATGCGGATAAGAAAAAAGCTTGTGCATGTAATGAACGTGCTCAGCATGCTCCTTTGAAGAGCTCGCAGCTTCTCAGACCTGATTCTTCAATGAGCAAAGGCAAAAATACTTTAATTCATCCGGATGGAACAAAGACAATTCCAAATCAAAGGCCTTGGATGATTAGTCACTAGTAAAATATATTAATTTTATCTTTTTGAATTTTTTAAGTTGCGTAGTGTAGAGTCAGCACAGAATTCGAATCATATAGGACGGTAAGTACTTTGATTTTAATCAATTAATTAATCTACTAAACTTTCAGCGTACTATTTTTTCGGAATTCTGTGTTAACCCTATGGCGTGACGGTTCACTACAGTATCTATTTCTGCCCTTGTGGCGATATTAACTGGGCCATAGAGAGAAGTTGTAAATCTTTATACTTGGCTCCTACAACAGATAATCCCACTGGACAATCTTGCATTAATCCGGCAGGTATCGTCATTTGTGGCAAACCTGCGAAACCTGCTGGACATAGCATTTCAAGCATTTTTGACCTAAATGCATTGTAAGCATCCGACCATCCCATCTACCACCATTCTAAAAAATACGAGATAGTGCCCACTTATTTTTAAGTAGGCACTAAAATGGCACAGACAAACACAACCAAACCAAAACGACGGACATACAGCAAAGAACTCAAGGCCTATCTCGTAGAACAAGCCTTAACAGGCAAACGCTCGATTGCAAATCTCGCTCAAGGACACGGCATCAACCCAAATTTACTACAGAAATGGATAAAATCTGTCAGAGACGAGAAAATCGCAGCAACCTTATCTCAACCATTAGCCAGCTCAAATATCGAAACCAATCTCATTGATCATGGGTCTGAGCCTGCTTTCTTACCCGTTATCCTGCAACATAAAACCAAGCACGAAATAACACCGCAAGCAACTGCCTTCGCCCCAACCCTCACAGGCATACAGCTTCAAATCCCTAAGCATAACGCGACGCCAATAACGTTAAGCATTGCTCAAATTGACACCCATAGCCTACTCGAACTACTGCGGGGGCTACAATGAACCGACTTATTAATCCCCAACAAATTTGGCTATCCACCACCCCCATGGACATGCGAAGTGGCAGCAACAAACTACTCGCCTTTATTCTAGAAAAACACCATGGTATCAAGCCGCACTGTGCCTACCTATTTTACAACAAAACAGGCACACGGCTAAAAGTGCTCATTCATGACGGACTAGGCGTTTGGCTGTGTAGCCGAACTCTAGATGACAGCAAATTTCATGGACTCAGTGAACGTCTCATCCGACATCACAGCCAATCCAACCAAAACACAGGGTTTGCCATCAATCAACAACAATTTAACGCCCTTATCAGCGGATTAGCTTGGCACAACTTAGGCAAAGAGATACTCACCCCCGTCATCTGAATCATAACATTAAAAAATTCCCACTATCACAACCAACTCGCTGACAAGCTATAGTGGTTATGGCAACATAGCGCCATGACCGATCACAGCCCAACCGACCTAACCAACCCTAGCTACGCTGAACTATTGGCTAAAATAGCCCTGCTTGAACAACAACAAAAACAGCAGCAAGATGCGTATCAACAGCGTCTACGAGAGCAGCAGCAACAATACGAAAAACAGCTTAAAGCCTATCAGGTTCAAATCGAACATCTCATCGAAAAACAAAAACTGCTCATTCACCAACTATTTGGACAAAAGAACGAAGCATTAACGCCCAAACAAGACCATTTGGGCAAAGAATCTGCTCTAGAAGACCTATCTGCCCTTGAACAAATTAAAGACAATGCTCAAGCCGAGCTTGATACCGACAGCCATACTGCATCGACAAACGAATCGGTCAAGACAGATAGCCAAATGCTTATCACCCAAAGTGAAAGTAAGCAAACCGACACAAACTCAGATGACAACAAACCAGCGAAACCCAAACGCGAGCGGCGTATTGTCATCCCTGATAACCTAGAAGTCCGAACCATCATTCATGAGCCTGAATCAATCACTTGTGGTTGTGGCTGTCAAATGAAACAAATTGGCGAAGACGTACAAGACAAACTCGGCTTTAAGCCAAAGCAGTTTTACCGTGAGCGGCATGTTTATCCCAAATACACCTGCCGTAATGCTGCGTGTAACCGTGAAAAGCTGGTTCAAGCCAAAACCGAGCCCCAAATCATCGATAAAAGCGTTGCCACGCCTGAGCTACTAGCCCATATCATCATTAGCAAATTTGCTGATCATCAGCCACTATACCGTCAAAGCCTAATCTATGGGCGAAGTGGCGTGCATTTATCCGACTCAACAATGGCAGACTGGGTAGGACGCTGTGGTGTCGCCCTTGAGCCACTGGTGAAACGCTTGCATGAATTACTATTAACCCAACCGATTCTGCATGCCGATGAAACCCCTGTCAATATTTTAAAGTTTAATAACAATAAGGGTAAGTTAAAGCAAGGCTATGTTTGGGCGTATCTGACCCCACAACATTGTCAAAGCTATGGTGGTTTTAAAGCCGTGGTGTATGACTTTGCCGAAAGTAGGCGAAATGAACACCCCAAAGCCTTTTTAGATAAGTGGCAGGGTCAGCTCATTTGCGATGATTACAATGGCTATAAGTGTTTGTTTAATCAAAAGCAAGCGGTTATCGAAGTCGGCTGTATGGCTCATGCAAGACGTAAATTCCATGAGCTTCATATCAAGGGTCAGAGTTTGGTGGCTCATGAAGCGTTGGCATTATTTCAAAAGCTGTATGCGGTTGAATGCCAGATTGATGCGGTATTTGAGAAAAATGAGACGCCAAGCCCTAGAGTCGCTACAACGGTAGTCGCCATCAGGCAACAACACGCAAAACCGATTGCCAAAGCGTTATATCGTTGGTTACAGGAAAAAAGGTTAGGCACAACCAAGAACGCAAGTATTACCAAAGCAATCGAGTATTGCTTAAAACGGTGGCAAGCTCTGACACGTTATCTTGAGGATGGCAGTTTGCCGATTGATAATAATTGGGCGGAGAATCAGATGCGTCCTTGGGCGCTCGGGCGTAAGAATTGGTTATTCGCAGGATCGCTTAAAAGTGGGCAGCGTGCTGCGGTGATTATGTCGCTTATCCAGTCGGCTCGTTTGAATGGGTTGGATGTTTATGCCTACTTGTCTGATGTGCTTAAACGTCTGCCTACCCATAAAGATAAGGATATTGATGAGCTCCTGCCTCATGTTTGGAAAATGCAATAGGGGTTGGTCGGATGCTTACGCAGCAGGCTATAAAGAAAGAAGAAGAACGACAGCTCGAGTGGCAAGCGTGGCAAGATGCTCAAGCTAAACAGTATGAAGAGCGTAAAATTGAGCTTGAAACTCAGGCGCGGCTTCAACAAGAGGCGCAAACACAAAAATGGGAAGCCTGGCAACAATCACAGCAGCAAAAATTACTCGCAAGTATTGATGGGTTTAACGCAGAATCAAAAAGAATTATTACGAGCTTGGACGATAAAATTAAAACTGTTGATTTGTCGCAATCTGCTGTAGAGCGAAAGATTTCGGAAGGCGTGCATTCGGGTGTTTATAACCTGCTAAGTAATGAAGTGACGAAATCTTTTGGAGCAAAATTGGCAGAAATGACGGGTTCATTAAGTTCTACCCATGTCTACCTTAAAAGAATCGGGGACTCGGTGACGCAAGTATATAGGGTGGTAAAGGACCTTGAAAGTAGCACGTTTGATGCGTTGGGTGAAAAGGTCGAAATCCAAGTTGCTAAGGCTGTTGACAATGGACTAGCTACAGGTCTTACGGAAGGTTCTGAAAAAGTTAAGTCTACCATTGAGTCAGTTGAACAAGTAAGCAGGCAAAGTCAGAACAGGTTATTAAGTGAGTTAGAGCAAGGCGTTAAAAAAGTAAACGATGGTTGTAATGTCTTCGAAAATTCCATCTTTAATGAATATAACCATCAACAAAATCGCATTGAGAAAGAAGCCAAATTAAGCATTCATTCGCTACAGCAAGTGAAACAGTCGGCGGATCAAGTCGTTGAGGGTGTTGAAGCGTATCATGATAGACTGGTTAATAAGCAACATTGGATTTGGGTACTTGGTTGGACCGCTTTTATCACCCTATTTGTGACAGTGGCGGGTATTATTACTTATCAAGTGAATAAGCCTGATTTAGAACAGCGTATCCAAGTTGCTAGTGATGTTCAAATGTTATTGCAACAGAAAAAGGCGATTGAAAGTAGTTACGCAATGCAAAAAACTAAAAATCAAAATGGCAAGTTTTATACGTGGATCGATAAAGAAGATTGTATCGATGGTGATTATTGTCGACAAAAAGAGCCGACTGGCTATAGTATTCCAACGCAGCAACAGTTGTCGCCGCCCATTACAAACAATAGCTACCAACAATCTCAGCAAAGTTATCAGCCGCCTCCTGCGCCACCTACAAATAATCAGAGTTTCGGGAATGGTAATAACCCGTATTCGACTAATGGAAATCCGTTGGGTGGTAGCAGTAGTAATAGTAATGCAAATCCCTATAAATATTAATAAAGAAGTTGGTTATTAAATATTAATAGCCTAAGTATTAATAAACTAACCGATCAGCCTAAATTCAGAGGGTTTGGGAGGTAGTTTGAAAGGATAGTATTTGAAACGCTGTGTCATTTCAAAGGATTGTTAACTAAAACAAGAATGATGTAGCGTTCTAAATATTGATCTTGTTTTTTTAGTCTATTGAACAATAAATTTAGCTGATATAGTTGGGAGTATATTGGCAAACATTTTAAATACTTTATAAAATGATAGCGGTTTCTTGTAGATGGCTAATTTAAAAATAAATTCACCAGGGTTGGTAAATTGCGAAAATTTAAACCGACTTTCTTATCAAGTTATATTTTGGAAAAATTTACATTAAAAACAAAGACTTGGAAATTTTTAGTTAAGGCAATAATCGCAGCACTTTTACTAATATTTCTCTATAGTTTTATTATGCATGATAGCAGTAACAATTTATCAGCAAGTAATAGTGTTGGTGAACCCTGTTACTTGCCAAGGGATGTAGCTGTCTTGGTTTATTATGCCACTACAGGACAACTTTTTTAAGCATTTACCTTGTAGGAAAAGAACCTATGGATTGGGCCAATATATTTATTCTCGATACGACGTGGGCATTTGCTGCTGAAATTGCTGTGCGTGTCACTGTTATGTTTATCATGATCATTTTATTTCTACGGTTCACTGGGAAGCGTGGTGTTAGGCAGCTCTCTATATTCGAGTTAACTATCATTCTATCATTAGGGTCCATCGCAGGGGACCCTATGTTTACTAAGGATTTACCATTAATTCAGGCATTGCTTATTATGAGCATTGTAATATGTCTCTATCGATTATGTACTTGGCTTATGATGAAATACCAACCATTTGAAGACCTTTTAGAAGGTACTTCGCTTTATATCGTAGAAGATGGTCTATTGGTCCTTGAGAAAATTGAAGGAGGTGAGATGTCACATGATGAATTTTTTTCTGAAATGCGTATGCAAGGTGTTGAACATTTAGGTCAAGTTCGAGTTGGTTTGTTAGAGACCACTGGAGATTTTAGCCTATTATTATACCCTCACGACCAGGTACGTTATGGTTTACCACTTTTTCCTAAACAATATAAATTAGTCGATCAGATAAATGCAAATGAGTATTATGCTTGTATGTATTGCGGCTATGTTGATAAGCCTTTGAAGGTAGATCAACCTTGTGGGCGATGTCAAAATAAGTGCATAGGATGGGCTAAAGCCATTAATAACAAGATTGTAAGGTAACCAAGTTTTAAAAAACCATACTTCGTTGTAGCTAGAAGGGGCAGGCACCTCCAATCTGTAGTGGCATAATAAGTTAAGACAGGTAATAAGAGATTATAATACCCCAATTGGAGGGTTAATCTCATGACAAAAGTACGTAAAACATGCACACTCGCATTCAAACTAGAATTGATAAAACTCATAGAAGAACAAGGGAAAAAGATAAGTGATGTATGTAGTGGTCAACTAATTTTGGACAGATAGTAGTTACTCAAAAATACTCGATAAAATCCCTACCGTGGTAGTGTTCAAAAAACTGTGTCATTCCCATAAACTGTTCAGAAAAACAGGAATGACACCATGTGTAGTGGTCAAGTTTAATTAGACAGCCTTTAAAAGATTTTGATTAAAAAACTGTTTTTCTTTCTCGACTGGTGTTAAGTAAATATTGAAGCTATGTGGTCTAACTTGGCTGTAATAACCTAGAATATAACTGGTGTAGTGGTCAAGTAAACTGTACTGGGTGAATAGCCACCAAAATTCTAGACACACATAACCATCTGTTGATGGTTTTTCTCATCCTCTAACGGAGAACGTTGACCAATGGAACCGTGTCTGCGTTTAGAATTATAAAACATCTCAATATACTCAAAAATATCTGATTTAGCTTCATCTCTTGAAAGATATATTTTCTTTTTGATTCTCTCACGCTTTAGCAACTGAAAGAAGCTTTCAGCAACCGCATTATCATGGCAATTGCCTCGTCTGCTCATACTGCTTTCAAGATTATGATGCTTAAGAAACGTCTGCCATTCATGACTAGTATATTGACTGCCTTGGTCAGAATGAATCAGCACTTTATTCTTAGGGTTTCTTCTAAGCAAAGCCATCAATAATGCATCTAGTATAAGGTCTGTTGCAATCCTTGACTTCATAGACCAGCCAACCACAAGACGTGAAAACAGGTCAATTACCACTGCTAAATATAGCCATCCTTCATGTGTACGGATATAAGTAATATCTGTGACCCATGATTGATTTGGCTCAATTGGATTAAACTGTCGGGCTAACGTGTTCGCGGCAACAACAGACGGTGTACCTGCATAGGACCGAGGTTTACGATAGCCACGCTGTGATTTAAGACCATTTGCTTTCATCAGTCGATGTACACGATTGACACCACAAGCTTCACCAATATCTTTTAAATCATAGTGAATCTTGCGATAGCCATAGACACCACCCGATTCTAGCCAAAACTGTTTGATTAATCCTGATAGCTTTTGATTTTCTCTAGCGGTTTTGCTAATGGGCTTTTTTAACCAAGCATAATACCCACTGTGATGAACATCTAAAGTAGAACATAGGCGACGAATAGACCATATGTGTTGGTTGTCCTGAATAAAGGCGTACCTCATTTGGACTGACTTGCGAAGTACACCGCGGCTCACTCGAGCATAGCTCTCGCCTTGCGTCGGGGCGAAGCAGTGCTTCGCTTATCCCTCCTTATTTAATATGTCTCGTTCCAGCTTAAGCTGTGCGACTTCTTTTTTAAGTCGCTGGATTTCTTGTTGTTCGGGTGTGATAGCTCTACCTGTGATGAGTGGTTTGCCTGATTGTTCTGCACGGTATCGTTGTAGCCATTTTTCTAAGGTTGATTTGCCAACATTGTATTGTCCTGCAACATCGGGCACTTTTTGCCCTTGTTCTTCAATTAATTTAATGAGTTCAAGTTTAAATTCTGCTGAGTATTGATTTCTAACTTTTGTCATGAGATTATTCCTCTACTGAAGGTATTATAATCTCTTATTAGCTGTCTTGGTTTACTATGCCACTACAAAATACAACAATTAAAAAAACAAGGACTAATTATGCAGCTGATTCGCGGTCAAAAATTAAAGGTCAATGATATATTGCCGAATGCCTCATCATTTTCTTTACAAGTAGATATAACAAGTTCGCTTGTGATTGATGTCTCAATATTTGGTCTAGATCATGCAAATCGATTAAGCGATGAAGCTTATATGATTTTCTACAATCAGCCCATTAGTCCTTGTAACTCTATCAAATTGACAAAAAACAGTGACAAACACTCAGTGTTTGAGGTTAATTTATCTGCCTTAGACACTAAGATTGAGCATCTGATGGTGACATTAGCGATCGACGGACCTGGTATGATGTCGCAAATTGGCAATAGCCAGATAAGCATCTTAAACTTACAGGGGCAGGTAGTAGCCAGTTTTGCATTTGATGGCAATATGTTTGAACAGCAGCGCGCTATTATGCTATTGGAATGCTATAAAAAGGACGGTATTTGGCGCTTCAATGCAGTTGGTCAAGGATTTAATGGTGGCTTACCAAGTCTGATTGAGTATTATGGCGGTGAAGTTGCAGAATCGAGCCAAGCGCCTGCATTAGATGCTTCTAAAGCTCAGACACAGAATGTCGCAACACCAACCAAAGTTTCGTTAACAAAGGTTACACTTGATAAGCCTAATATCCCACATAGAGTGAATCTAACAAAGCAGCAGTCATCATTTATTGTCGAAGCAATTTGGGTGGATAATGGTGATAGCTGTAGTGATAACGATGACTTAGATTTAAGGGTAGGCATTTTGATTGAAGGTGAGAAAAAAATGCATTATATACATGCACCAAAGCAAATGGGCGCTTTGGAAAAATTTCCTTTTATCAGACACTTGGGTGATGTTACTGGCGCTAGCACTAGCGAGCCTGGTGTTGAAAGAGTCGAAATTAATAGTGACATTGCAAAATTAATAGGTGGTCGGGTTGGAATCGTATTCTCTGTATACTCTGCCATTAGCAATGGTGCGGTATCAATTGCTTCGCTACAGCCGAAAATGCGTATGCAGTATGGCGACCAAATTGTAGAGTGTGTCTTTAATCCTAGTGTCTCTGCCAAAGCTAAGAGTAGCTATGTTTACACGTATGTCATTGGTACTGCAGTGATCGATCAACAAGGCATTGTCATTGAGCATTCGGGACAAACTTCAAAGTTGCATAGTGAAGATACACCACGACTCCATTGGCAGCAAGGAAAGCTATCTACTACCATTGATGGTGAGCCAATGTTTAAGTGACCAATTTTTGGATTAAACAATGTACTAGAAATCAACATTGAATTCTTTAGCGTACAATATGGTTCGAATTCTGTGCTGACCCCAAATATCAGAATGCAAAAGACCGCATTAAAAGGTCGGTCTTTTATTTTCAATAATAACAAGTGTTGAGTTGACTTAAAATTTATAAGGTAAAGCTTATTAAATTGTAAAGACTAATCTGCAAACTAAAAACCCTATCTTTACACTTTCTTTATATCTGCACTTTAACAATTAACGGCAAATTTACAAGCTTCTTGGTAATAATAAGCATTGACAAATTTTATGCTTAATCTATCAAGGAGTTGGCTATGCAAGCGTTAGCAGGGTTGATGGCACTCGGGTTATTTATCTATCTGGTGTACGTCCTTATCAAAACGGAGGAGTTTTAATGACTTCCTCTGCCTTCATTCAAGTCCTTTTATACCTTGCGGTATTATTTATGCTTGCCTATCCGTTAGCAGGATTTATGGTGAAGCGGATGCAAGCCCCTCTATCTGCCAATGAACAACGCTGGTTTTCCCGTTTTGGGATGTTAGGCGTGGACAATCACGGCAAACTCAGTGATGAGATGAACTGGAAACAGTACGCCATAGCAATTTTGCTATTTAACATCATTGGCTTAGTGGCATTATTCGGGTTGCAATTGCTACAAGGCATTTTACCGCTCAATCCAGAAAAATTTTCCGCACCCACTTGGCATTCAGCCTTTAACACTGCTATCAGCTTTATGACCAATACCAACTGGCAAAGCTATGGTGGTGAATCTACCATGAGCTACCTGACCCAAATGCTAGGTATGTCATTGCAAAACTTTTTATCAGGAGCAACCGGGATTGCGGTGGCGTTTGCATTAATACGTGGGTTAACCCGTAAAAACGCCCAAGGTATTGGCAATGCGTGGGTCGATTTGTGGCGAAGCAATCTGTATATTTTGTTGCCCATTGCCATCGTTATTACGTTGTTATTAGTAAGCCAAGGGGTGATTCAAACCTTATCACCAACTGTCAGTGTCAGCACATTACAAGGGGCAGTCCAAAATATTGCCCTAGGACCTGTTGCCTCGCAAGAAGCGATTAAAATGTTAGGCACGAATGGTGGCGGTTTTTTTAATGCCAACTCAGCACATCCGTTTGAAAATCCTACTGCACTTTCTAACTTTATTGAGATGCTCGCCATTTTCTTAATTCCAACAGCGTTTTGTTTCTGCTTAGGAAAAATCAGTGGCAATCTGCGTCAAGGTATTGTGATTTTGTCGGCGATGACGCTGTTGTTTTTAGGCATGTATTGGCTCACTGTCAGCAGTGAATTGGCAGGCAATCCTTGGTTGGCTAACCAAGTGAGTGGTCTGGTGTCGCCTGATATGAGCGGCAATATGGAAGGTAAAGAAACCCGTTTTGGCATCGTGGCGTCTTCCCTGTTTGCGACTATTACCACGGCGGCGTCGTGTGGTGCCGTCAATGCCATGCACGACTCGTTTACCCCCATGGGCGGTCTGGCTCCCATGCTCCAAATGCAGCTAGGTGAAGTGATATTTGGCGGTGTCGGTGCCGGTCTCTATGGCATGTTGTTGTTTGCAATCTTGGCGGTGTTTGTGTCAGGACTGATGATTGGTCGTACCCCTGAATATTTGGGCAAAAAAATCGAACCGTATGAGATGAAAATGGTGGTATTAGGACTGCTTGCTGCACCGTTGACAGTACTCATCGGTACAGCGATTAGTGTGATGACGGAGGCAGGTCAAGCCGGGGTATTTAACCCATCTGCTCATGGCTTTAGTGAAATTTTATATGCGTTTAGTTCGGCGGCAAACAACAATGGTTCTGCCTTTGCAGGACTGGGTGCCAATACTCCTTTTTATAATGTGATGTTGGGGATTGCCATGCTGGTAGGTCGGTTTGGGGTTATTTTACCCGTACTGGCATTGGCAGGTTCACTGGCGAAAAAACCACGATTACCTGTCAATAACGGTACGCTACCAACCACTACACCACTATTTGTTGGGCTACTTATCGGCACGGTGTTATTGGTTGGGGCTTTGACTTTTATCCCAGCGTTAGCACTCGGCCCAATTATTGAGCAAATCTGGATGCACCAGTAGCCGTCGCAGACTCACATTAAAGGAATTTATTATGACACAAACTATTAGTCCTAATCAGCCCATAAATACAAACCATCAGCCGAATGAACCTCATTATAAAAAAACACCACAAAGCATGTTTGCCCCTGAATTGGTCAAACCTGCGTTAAAAGAAACGTTTGCTAAACTAAACCCTAAAGTACAGTGGCGTAATCCGGTGATGTTTGTGGTGTATGTGGGCAGTATTTTAACCACGTTACTAACGATTCAAGCCTTAATTTCCCCCGTACATCGCTCAGAGTTTGGCTTTGATTTGAGCGTAACCCTTTGGCTATGGTTTACGATTTTGTTTGCCAATTTTGCCGAAGCCTTGGCAGAAGGACGTAGCAAAGCGCAAGCCGCTAGCCTTAAACAGGCTCGTCAAGACGTCAAAGCCCGTAAACTCCTTAATATCGAAGACCGTACTGCCACCATGACCGTGCTTGCCACAGAATTGGATAAAGACGATATCGTATTGGTGGAAGCCGGTGAAGTGATTCCTGCCGATGGTGAAGTGATTGAAGGCTTAGCCTCGGTGGATGAATCAGCGATTACGGGAGAGTCAGCCCCTGTGATTCGCGAAAGCGGTGGCGACTTTAATGCGGTGACGGGTGGGACTCGGGTATTGTCAGACTGGCTCATCATTCGTATTACCCAAGCGGCTGGACAAGGCTTTTTAGACCGTATGATTTCACTCGTCGAAGGGGCAAAACGCAGTAAAACGCCCAATGAGATTGCGTTAACCATTTTATTGGTGGCATTGACGCTTATCTTTTTAATGGTGTGCGTCACGTTACTGCCTTTTTCACAATTTGCCGTCAAAGCGTCAGGTCAAGGTATTCCAACGTCGCTGGTGATTTTAGTGGCATTGCTGGTTTGTTTAATCCCGACCACGATTGGCGGTTTGTTATCAGCCATTGGCGTCGCTGGGATGAGCCGTATGATGCAAGCTAATGTGATTGCCACCTCAGGGCGTGCGGTCGAAGCCGCAGGTGATGTCGATGTGTTAATGCTCGATAAAACAGGCACCATTACTTACGGGAATCGCCAAGCGTCGCAGTTTGTGGCAGCACAAGGTATTACTGCCAGTGAATTGGCAGAAACAGCGATGCTTGCTTCACTGGCCGATGAAACCCCAGAAGGACGCAGTATTGTTAAACTGGCGGAACAGCAGTTTAATTTGACTGATGCTAATTTTAAAACTCGGCCTTACGAAGCGATTGAATTTACTGCCCAAACTCGGATGAGTGGTACCGATATTGGCGGCAGACAAATCCGTAAGGGTGCCTTTGATGCCATTGCCCGCTGGGTTGAACAGGCAGGTGGCATCATGTCAGACAACATTAAACACCAAGTCGAAGAAGTCGCTCGCCGTGGTAGTACGCCACTCGTCATTGCCGATGGTAAAAAAGTACTGGGTGTGGTTGAGCTAAAAGACATTGTAAAAACAGGCATTAAAGAGCGATTTGCTGAACTGCGTAGCATGGGCATTAGTACTGTGATGATTACTGGAGACAATCCCTTAACCGCCGCTGCGATTGCCGCAGAAGCGGGCGTTGATGATTTTATGGCAGAAGCCACCCCAGAGCAAAAACTGGCTCGTATTCGTAGTTACCAAGAGCAAGGTAAACTGGTTGCCATGACTGGTGACGGTACTAATGATGCCCCTGCCTTGGCACAAGCCGATGTGGCTGTTGCCATGAACAGTGGTACCCAAGCAGCAAAAGAAGCGGCGAATATGGTGGACTTAGACTCCAATCCCACCAAACTCATTGAAGTGGTGCAAACAGGCAAACAAATGCTAATGACCCGTGGTGCTTTAACGACTTTTAGCCTTGCCAACGACGTGGCAAAATATTTTGCCATTATTCCTGCTGCCTTTGCCAGCACTTACCCTGCATTAAAAGTGTTAGATATCATGCATTTAGGTAGCCCAACCAGTGCCATTTTATCTGCCGTCATCTTTAATGCGTTAATCATCATTGCGTTGATTCCACTGGCGTTAAAAGGCGTGAAATACCGTGCTGCCAAAGCAGCGACGTTACTACGCACCAACCTGTTAATTTACGGCTTAGGTGGATTAATACTGCCATTTATTGGGATTAAAGTGATTGATGTGATTTTAAACACCTTGCATTTGGCGTAACCTGAGGGGAAATACGATGAATACGACAATCTATACCGATAATAATAACCAATCTGCCATTCAATTTGCCATGCTAAAACCGGCATTGCTGTTGTTTATCATTTTAAGCATGATTCTAGGGGTGCTGTATCCGCTGGGGATGACCGCCGTCTCGCAACTGATGATGCCAACGCAAGCTAATGGTAGTCTATATAAAGATAGCCAAGGTAAAACGATTGGCTCACGCCTAATTGGGCAAAACTTTGATGACCCTAAATATCTGTGGGGACGCCCGTCAGCGGCAAAATACGATGCTAAAGCTTCAACGGGCAGTAACTTAGGTCCTCTAAACCCTGAGCTGGCGAAAAATGTGCAAGCCGCCGTTAGCAAATTAAAAGCAAGCGACCCCACCAATACCGCCCCAATCCCGCTTGATTTGGTGACTACCTCTGCCAGTGGTCTTGACCCCCATATCTCACCTGCAGCTGCTGAATGGCAAGTGGGTCGTATTGCCAAACAACGAGGCATTAGCGTAGATACGGTTAAAAAAGCCATTCGTGATAATACCCAAGCCCCACTATTTGGCGTTTTAGGTGAGCCGGTTGTCAATGTCTTGGCAGTCAACGTGGCTTTAGATAAACTGGCTAAGTCACAATAATAAAGTAAGCGTAAGAGTAAGGCATGACTGATAACCGCCCCAACCCTGATGAGCTGCTCAATCAAATTGAGGCAGAGACGTTGACCACGACCCGAGGCAAGCTCAAGATTTTCTTTGGCTCATCAGCAGGTGTGGGTAAAACTTACGATATGCTGATGGCAGCACGACAAGCCCAAGCTCAGGGCTTTAACGTACTTGTCGGCATTGTGGAAACGCATGGACGTAGCGAAACCGCTGCTTTGCTCGAAGACTTAACGATTTTACCACTCAAGCAAATTGACTATCGAGGACAAACCCTTAAAGAATTTGATATCGATGCCGCTTTAGCGATTCACCCAGATATTCTGTTGGTTGATGAACTGGCCCATAGCAATGTGCCGACTTCCCGTCATCCTAAGCGATGGCAAGATGTGGAAGAGCTAATCAATGCAGGCATCAATGTTTATACTACTTTAAATGTACAGCATTTAGAAAGCGTTAATGATGTGGTCAATCAAATCACCGGCATAGCGGTGCGAGAGACACTACCGGATTGGTTTTTTGATGATGCCAATGAAGTGGTGTTGGTCGATTTGCCTGCCGATGAACTATTAACACGGTTAGAGGAAGGCAAGGTATATTTGCCCAATCAAGCCAAAAATGCAGTAAAAAACTTTTTTCGTAAAGGCAATCTGATAGCCTTGCGTGAATTGGCACTGCGTCGTACTGCTGACCGTGTTGATACCGATATGCGCAATTATCGTAAACAGGCACGGATTTCACCAATATGGAACACCACAGACCAACTATTAGTCGGCTTAAGTAGTACCGGTAATAATGAACGCCTGATTCGCCATGCTGCTAGACTTGCGGGTAGCTTGCATACCAAATGGTATGTGACCCATGTGGAAACCCCATCTAACCTTTCCAAAAATAAGCAAAAAATCTTAGATGCCCTACGTTTGGCGGAAGACATGGGGGCAACGACCCAGATTATTACCGCCAATAGTGTTGCTGAAGGACTGACGAGCTATGCCCATCAGTTTAATATTGGACGCATTGTTATTGGACAACAACGACCCAAATTGGGGTGTTGGCGAAATTCTTTGATCGAGCAAATCGGTAAACAAGACACCAAGCTTGACTTAATCATAGTTAATCAAGTGGCTGACACCACCCCGAATACATCAGCTTCTCTTATTAGCAAAACGCCGAATTATCAAGAGTTATGGGCAAACCATAATGTAAGGGGCTATCTGGTCGCAACCGTGGGTTGTACGTTGGTCACTGCCTCACTTGCTAAACTCACCCAATGGCTGGATTTAGCTAATGTTTTAATGCTGTACTTACTGATAATCGTGTTTGTTTCGGTACGTTTCGGTCGTTTTCCTGGGATTTTTGCGGTTATCGTTAGCGTATTAAGCTTTGATTTTTTCTTTGTTGAGCCAAAATTTTCTTTTTCGGTAAGCGATGTGCAATATCTATTGACCTTTGGGGTGTTGATTGTCGTCTCTTTATTAATTAATAACTTAGCGGTTGGGTTACGGCTTCAGGCCCAATCCGCTCGTCGTCGTGAGCTGCAAGCCAAATCGATAAGTGAATTAAGCCAAGGCTTAAGTGCGGCACGTAAAACTGAACAGATTGCTGACCATGCGACGCTGTGGTTATTACAACATTTAGCCAGTTATGCATTAGTTGTCACGCCCAACAATCAAGGTCGGTTAAACTTGGTGAGTGATACCGCTGTACCGTCAGAATTTGATTGGGCAGTGACGCAGTGGGTATATGACCATAATCAGCTTGCAGGATTTGGCACCAACACGCTTACGGCGAACAAAATGCAATACCGTCCACTGGCAGCTTCAGGGCAAGTATTAGGGGTAATTGCCGTCTTGCCCAAAGATACCAGTTATTTTAATCAGCCTGAACAACAGCGTTTTTTAGATGTGGCAGTTGCCCAAATTGCCTTGGCATTGGAGCGAATTTATTTGGCAAAAGTTGCTCAAGAAGCGGTGATTCAAGTAAAATCAGAGCAGCTGCGAGGAACGCTGTTATCGGCATTGTCCCATGATATTCGCACACCGCTTGCGGTATTATCCACGCTCGCTGAAAGTTTATTGCAACTAACACAAACTGAGCAAGAACAGCATCAACTAGCATTAGATATCCAACAGCAAAGTAGGGCCATTGGACGTTTGGTGGTCAATATTTTAGATTATGCGTCACTGCAATCAGGCGGTATAAGCGTTAATAAACAATGGATTAGCCTTGAAGAATTGATTGGTGGAATATTAACTCAATTAGAGTTTGCTCTTGGCACTCGAGATATCATTGTGGATATTCCAGACGCCCTACAATTTATCTATACCGATGAATTATTATTGGCAAGAATTCTTAATAATTTACTCACCAATGCCATTAATTACTCACCGTTAGGGTCACCCATTCATATTCAAGCACTATCAGACAGCCAAAATCATTTTAAAATTAATGTTATTGATGCCGGTGATGGTGTACCCATTGAGATGCAAACTAAGATTTTTGAACGCTTTACTCGTGGTAATCAAGAAAGCACAGTAACCGGTTTAGGGCTGGGTTTAGCCTTAAGTCGTGAACTGGTAAAAAGTTTGGGGGGCACGCTGAGCGTCACCAATGTGGTACCGCATGGGGCATGTTTTACCATAGAACTACCTCAACCTAGCCAAATCGAACAACGACAGTTTGCTAGCCAATTACATAATCAATCGCATATTTCGATTAATTCACCCTCAGATTATGAGAATTTACCGACCTAGATAACGAACCTATGAAAACGATTTTAATCATTGAAGATGAGCCCCATATTGCCCGTTTTATTAAAAAAGTATTAGAAGACGAAGCATGGGTCGTTTATACCGCAGAAACTGGGCAACGAGGCCTTATCGAAGCGGCAACACGTCGCCCTGATTTAATTATTCTTGATTTAGGCTTGCCAGACAGTGATGGACTTGAGATTATCAATGATATCCGTACTTGGTCAAAACTGCCCATTATCGTCTTATCCGCACGTAGTAATGAGCAAGATAAGATACAAGCGCTTAATTACGGAGCGGATGATTATCTAACAAAGCCCTTTAGTATGGGTGAGTTGTTAGCGCGGGTGAATGCGTTGCTGCGTCGTTACCAGAATAACCAAGACAGTGATGCTATCGTTCAAATGGGTGATATTTGTATTGATACTAGTCAACGTGAGGTGAGTAAAAATGGTGAGGTTGTGCATTTAACGCCCATTGAATATCGCTTACTCTCAGTACTGATTCGCAATTCTCAGCGTGTGCTCACCCATGAGCAAATCCTTGATGAAGTGTGGGGTAAAGGGCACCAAGACCAAGGGCATTATGTGCGAATTTTTATGTCAAATTTGCGACAAAAGCTTGAAGACAATCCTTCACGACCTAAGCATTTCTTAACAGAGGTTGGCGTTGGCTATCGGCTTAAAATGTAAATTTAACAATTGAGATTGCAAAAATTTTTGTGTAAGCCTTAGCATATTGCGTGATAAGGATCAGCATAGAATTCGGATCACATATAATATTGAATACATTTTTTTGATATTTAATTGATGGGATTACTACGTAAGTTTATAATGAGGTTAGCACAGAAAACCGAAAAATAATACTTTAAGGGATTTTTTGGAACATTTTTAATTAAATCTCATCTGTCTAAAAAACGAACATTTTTTAGAATATTGATAATTGTTTACTTTATCATAAACTTACAATATGTATGTTTGACAACTTATTAAAAAGCTATTCCAATAAGCACCCATGAATTAGTACTTAGAAATTTCTAATATGAAAAAACCGCTGACATATAATTAGCGGTTCTATTTTTCAACAAAAACAAGTGTTTTACTTAATTGAGAATTGACTGTAGCATATCTAATAGATATGGGTTTTGATTTATAAAATGGTGAAAAATAATTATTTTTATTGGGCACAGTCCTTTTTGACTAATTCATTATCAAAGTTTGGCTAAATATTTATTAAATCAAAAAATAAGCCCCTATTTCGGGGCTTATTTTTTAACACCACAACACAATTATTGATCAGTCATTCGCTCAATTCTCACCAACATCACCCGATTTGAGAAGATCTCGATAACAGTAAAGCGATAACCATTTTCCTCAATACTGTCATTGATATTTGGTAAATTGGGCAAATTCGCACCCATATAACCCCCAATCGTCAACTGCTCTGCATCCGCAAACAAATCGGAGTTATCGAGTTCTAAGCGCAACTGGTCTAAGCTTGCGGTACCATCGACCAACCAATGATTATCATGCTGGGTAATTTCTGGTGATTCGTCTTCGTCAGGGAACTCACCAGCAATCGCTTCAAACAAATCCAGCGGCGTGACCAAACCTGACACTTGACCAAACTCATCAATCACGATGGCTAAATTACCTTTGGCATTTTTAAGTAGCTTAATCAAATGCAAATTATCAATCGTGTCTGACACATACACGGGCTGGTGCTGTTTTGCCAAATCATACAAGGCTTGTTTATCAGCGTCTGTCATCGTTTCAAGCGTTGATAAAATACTCTTAGAACGCACCACACCCAAGATTTTATCGACTGAGCCATCGCAAATCGGTAATAAGCTATGCGGGGTACTTAACACCTGTGTCTTGATATCAGCCAACGACCCATTGATATCGACCCATGAAATGTCATTGCTCGGTGTCATCACTGTTTCGATATCTCGCTCACCTAGGGCTAACACGCCGCTAATCATATAGCGTTCTTCTTGGACAAAGGCGACTTCCGTATCAGATGGCCTATCTTCGCTAACGAGTTCACTGTTTGGCTCTGCTTTACCACCCATTAGTCGTAAAATACTGTCGGCGGTACGCTCACGTAGTGGTACACGATTTTCATATTTGGTGCGGTTACGTTGGGCAAACTGGTTAAAGGCTTCAATTAAGATTGAGAAACCAATTGCCGCATACAAATAGCCTTTGGGTAAATGAAAACCAAAACCTTCAACAATTAAGCTAAAGCCAATCATGAGCAGGAAGCTTAAACACAAAATCACGACAGTTGGGTGACGACCGACAAAGTTCGTCAACGGCTTTGAAGCAAATAGCATCACCGCCATAGCAACGATTACGGCAGCCATCATCACTTCAAGCTGTTTTACCATACCGACCGCCGTAATCACCGCATCAAACGAGAATACCGCATCTAAAATCACAATCTGTATGACGACAGCGGTAAAACTGGCGTAAATCTGCTTACCACCGGTGTGTTCAGGTTTACCTTCGATACGTTCATGTAGTTCTGCCGTGGCTTTAAACAACAAGAACACACCACCGACAATCAAAATTAAATCTCGAACAGAGATATCGAACGAACCGAATAACGCAATGGGATTGGTCAAGGTGATTAACCAAGACATCACGAACAACAATCCGAGTCGCATGACTAAGGCTAACGTCAAGCCTAAGTTACGGGCTTTATCCCGCAGGTGAGGTGGTAATTTGTTGGCAAGAATGGCGATAAAAACGAGATTGTCGATACCCAGAACGATTTCTAGAATGACAAGTGTGAAGAAACCCAGCCAAACCGATGGATCAGCCAATAGTTCTATCATGAAAACTATACCCTTTTAAGTAATTAATCAGTCATTAAAATTGTTGAGTCAATAACTAGGGCAGATTGGGTGGGAAAGTTGGATAAAATAGGGCGTTGTTAGCGGTTTTCCTGACCTCCTCTTACCTTAGCAAAAGACAAGTCAAGGTCTGGCTAACTATGGGAAACCTTTAAATAAGGTTAAATGGTCATAGCTGATTTACCGATGGAATGGTAACATCCACATGGATTGACGATAAATCACAAGCTTAAAAAAGCAGGAAGTTACTCCCCTTGATGATCATGAGTATATTTTAAGCAACACTAAAAAGCAAATAGTTGCTTAAATTAATTGAAGCAATTTGTAACTAAACAATTCGACTATTAATGTCGTAAACTTTTAATCGCTAACACAATCGCCCCAACCACCATCGCAATGGCAGCTCCATAAAGAAAAGTATTAAAATTAGCGCCACTTTCAACGGCTTGCTCCAAAAATAAAATCACCAAAATGATCATCGATACTTGCATCAAATTAATTTTTAAGTCATGAAAATCATGAATGCCAAGTACAGTTAAAAAACGAGATTCTTGGGCAGGTTTGTTGGAGATAAATAAACGGTAATAGGCAATCGCAATCATCTGAAAACTTAATGCAATCAATAAAATATCCAACGTCTTTAGCAGATTAACCGCCAAAATCTGCCCATCAAGGGGTTTAACCGCGGGATTGGTAACAAAGTCGGATAGCACATGAAAAATAATATTTAATGAAGCAACATACAGCGTTACTGAAGAGAGTAGGCTCACAATAATCGTGAGAAACACCAAATAACGGCTATTTTTAAACAGCTTTTCCATCATAAAAAAATAAGCCTTTGTAAAAAAGGCTTATTTTATCACAATTAAACATTATCATTAGCAATCGGTAATTACCGTCGGGTCTATGCTTTACCCAAATTCGGAAATTTCACCGACAAAATCGCCGTTATCGTTAATACCGTAGCGATAAAGCCGAGTGAAATAGCCATCGGCACGTGAAACACCTCAAGCAGTAGCATCTTGGCACCGATAAACACCAAAATCACGCTTAATGCATACGGCAGTAAATGGAACTTATCCGCCAAGCCTGACAACAAGAAGAACATCGCACGTAAACCCAAAATCGCCAGTAAATTTGCTGTCAATACAATAAACGGGTCGGTGGTTACCGCAAAAATCGCGGGAATCGAATCCACCGCAAAAATCACATCCGACAATTCCACCAAAATCAGCACCACCGCTAATGGGGTGAAATACTTAACGCCGTTTTTAACCAGTACAAATCGCTCTTGACCCGATGCATCATGGCTATCATCACTGATTCGCAAATGTTTTTGTAAAAACTTATACAAGCCTGACTGTTTTGGGTCTTCTTGTTCATCATGGTTTTGCCACATCTTGATACCCGTGTACAGCAAAAAGGCACCAAATATATATAAAATCCAGCTAAACTCACTTACCAGCCACGCACCCGCAAAAATCATCACGGTACGCATGACAATGGCACCAATCACGCCATACAGTAGAATTTTACGCTGCATCGCAGGCGACACCGCAAACGCCGCAAAAATCATGAGCCACACAAACACGTTATCAATGGCGAGTGACTTTTCGAGTAAATAACCCGTGAAGAATTCACCGACTTTTTGATTGGCGATTGCCGAGCCAAACGACCCGTTTAGATACCACCATAAGCCACCTGCAAACAGTACAGAGACACCAACCCAAATCGCACTCCAAATCCCTGCCTGTTTCATGGATACGGATTCGCCTGGCGGCGGAGTCTTAAAAGTAAAAAAATCGACTAACAGTAATGTTGCCACAATGGCAAAAAACACGGCGTATAACATCGGACTGCCGATAGCTATCGCTTCGGTGTTGGCAGGTAAACTCGCAAGTAACATTATCGCTCCTTAAACGTCTCATCAAAAAATTGATAGTGTCGTGGAAGCGATGGAAAAAGGTTAGCCTAAAACAGAAAAACCTTGACCCATGCTAACCACAAATGATTAACAACGAGTCAAGGTCTGGCTAACTATTGTGACAATAGCTGACTTACCGATAAGGGCTAATAATTGAACAATGCCTTATGTAATGACGATAAGCCACAAACTTAATAAAGTGAGAAGTTACTCCCCTTGAGTAACGCTAGCTTACTTTAAGCAACATCATTAGTCAATATGTTGCATATAAATAATTATAGAAGGAGTCAGCACAGAATTCGGAGAAAATAGTACGCTAATGAATTTTGTTTATTAATAAATTTATTAAAATCAAAGACTTATTTTTTACCCTTTGCCTTTTTAATAGAGATGAATAATATGCAATTTAATTAAGAGTATTTTCATAAATTTATTAAACAACTAACTTGTCTACAAATCAGCATCCAATAAATATATAGATAGGCCCTATTAGAAAATTTTAATTAAAATCAACGAAGGGTAGTTACTAAAAGGCTTCAAGTACTACGCCAAATGAGCAATCTCATCAATTAACTCAGGCTTTTTACCCAATAATTTAAGTAAAACTTGAGCTGAACCGCTGGGTTTACGTTGTCCTTGCTCCCAAGATTTTAACGTATTGACAGAAATGCCTAGGATTTTGGCAAATTGACTTTGCGATAAACCCGCTTTATGACGGACTTGAGCCGTATCTGATATGTCTGTCGTACGTGCAAAGATACCTGCTTTGATTTGGTTCAATGCTTCAATCAGATTGTCTCGCTCTGCGACTAAATCAGGTTCATCATCAATAATCGCTTGAACAGCTGCTTCAATATCGAAGTCTTTAGGAAAATTTGTTTTCATCAGTTATCCTTTTAGCTTTTGAAGCTCACTTGCCGAAATATTTTCTTGTTCATTTTTTGCGTAGAAGTAAGACATCACAATCAGCCCATCTTCTAATACATTAAAGTAAATGAGACGAACGCCGGTATTTTCAATCATAAAAAGACCAAACAAATTTCCTTAGCGTGCTATTTTCTCCAAATTCTGTGCTGACCCCATGTAGGTTTGAATTTTATTAGTGTCCTAAATTAGTTGACCACCACCAGATTCTTATCAAAGACTTCATCATCTATTATTCGCCAAACGGCAACTTGCTGATGGTCTTTGGTGGTGACTAGATTTAAAGTTTGTTCAATCATTGCTTGAGGTCTCATATCCTTATGATGTTTATTTGCTTCAAACCCAGTTACTTTACACTTAGCGGTTTAATTAAGCTACTTACTTGAGCTATTTGCTTCAGTTATTAGGCTTGGCTACTTACTCAACTTCAATATTCTAAAGGCGCCCTGAATAACTAAAGCAAATACGATGCTACCAATAATCAAATCAGGCGTACTAGAGTGTAACCAATTAACCAAAATCCCTGCAACAATTACCCCTAAATTGATAATCACATCGTTTGAAGTGAAAATCGTACTGGCTTGCATATGGGCTTCTTCTTTGCTTTTCGATTTTTGTAGTAAATAGAGGCAAATCGAGTTTGCAATTAGCGCAAGAATCGATATGACTATCATGGTAGAAAAGTCAGGTAACTGCTCATTGCCAAAGAAACGTCTTAGTACTTCTAAAAAACCAAGAATCGCCAGCGTAATTTGAAAATATCCGGCAATTCTAGCAATCCGTTTTTTCTTAATGACCGTTCCACCGACCGCAAATAAGCTAATTCCATACACGAAGCTATCTGCTAACATATCTAAGCTGTCGGCGACCAACCCCATCGAACGAGAAATCAGTCCCGTGCTCATTTCAATAATAAAGAAAGCAAAGTTAATGACCAGCACTATCCATAGTAGCTTTCTTTGCTCAGCATCTTTTTTGTGACTAGAGTCAGCATCAACTTTAAAATTATTGTTGGGATCAGAGGGGTCAATGGTTTCGGTCGAGAGTAAGGTGTCTCCTAATTTTAGGTCATGAATAGCAGTCTCTATCCCTTCTATATTGTCATGATGAAACACAGTTAATTGACGGTTAGGAATGTCGAACTCAAGATGTTCAATATTCGAGTGGCCCTCTAATTTCATTCGGATTAGGTTTTCCTCCGAAGGGCAGTCCATCTTCGATATTTTAAAAGTTGTTTTATTCATAGCTACATTTATATCCGGGTGGTGGTTCAAAAACTAGGCTGGAAAAACAGGCTGAGAAATTGATAAATAGTGAAATGCAAATGACACTATACATCAAATGCCCAGCCTGTCTAAGTGACAATATAAAGAAAAATGGTTTCAAAAGCTATGGTAAGCGAAACTATAAATACAAAGACTGCAAAAGGCATTGAAGGTAATAATTGCACTATCAGACATCGAGTAAGGCGAGCATTTAGGCGAAGTTGTAACTTTCCTAAAAAGCTGGAAAATCACTTTAAAGCCTTTGATTTAGCTTTCTTTGGGGTCAGCACAGAAAACGGACCATATAGGGTGGTAATTACATTTGTTTAGTTTCCTACTCAATTTAGCATGATAAGAAAAACTCATCATTAGAACGACCTATGGAAAACAGTTGTTTTTCATAGGTTTTTTTATTTTCTTAACATTCTACTTGTTTATCGATTTTCTGCTATCTATTAAAGCCAATATAATCAAACTGCGTAAATTTATGATGAAAAGAGTTTGATAGAGTTTCATCTCTATCAATTATTAAGAGTTTGGCTTATTTTTTGGATACAAAATGGCAAAATACTCAACAAAATGGTCGGATGCTTACAATGTAGTTATCACAAATAAAAAATAAATAGTTGAAGAATAAAATGATAATGATTATCATTTGCAAACTAAAAATCATTATCATTTAAATTTTAGGGGAATTTATGTTGCAGACTGAGATTCAAAATCGGTTGGCTTTACAAAATCTAATTAACGCCTATTGCTATGAACTTGGGGTCGGGCGTTATATAGAGGTTTCAGAGCAAAATGAAGCGTGTTTAAATTTTTCACAACGTCAACCCTTACTTGAAGTGCCTTTGTTGCCTACGTCAATGTTATTACGAGTGCCTATTGACAAGGTAAGTCAGCTAGGCAATGTACGATTTTTGGAAGAGCCGACGGTATTTTTGAATGGTCAAAGCTGTGATTACACTGCATCAACAGTGGCAACATTGGTATTACAAAGTATTGCTTATTATCAATTATCATCTAACACCCAATCCACTACTGATAAATCACATGAGGTGTTAGGGCGTTGGTTACAAAGTTATGAAGGGTTAGGCAAGATACTTACCCATCGTTTAGATAATATTGATGATATTGTCAGTGCAGAATTAAATTTTGTGGAGACGGAACAAAATCTCATATATGGTCACACCATGCACCCAACGCCCAAAGGTCGAGATGGTTTTTATGCACAAGAATGGGAGCAATACGCCCCTGAAACACAAAGTAAATTCCAACTTAACTATTGGTTGGTGCAGTCAGATTATGTTACAGGTAACTGGGTGGACGGTGAAGATATTTATCAAGAGCTATTAACTAAGCTCACACCTTATTTAACAGACTATCAGCAAAAAATGCTACAGCAACACACAGATTATCGGTTGTTGCCATTACATCCTTGGCAAGCAAGATTTTTGCAACAGCAACCTTGGTATGAAACGTTGTTTCAACAGCAAAAAATCTATCCGTTAGGAGCAATGGGCTGGTATCTATCACCGACCACTTCGGTCAGAACGCTTGCCAGTTTTGATGCCCCTTGGATGTTCAAGCTTTCCCTATCAGTTGCTATTACCAATTCAGTCAGAATCAATTTAGCCAAAGAGTGTCAGCGTGGCTATTATGCTTGTCAAATCTGGCGAAGTGAGTTTGGCAAACGTCTAAAACAACAATACCCCACCTTGTCAGTCATTAATGACCCTGCTTGGCTTGCACTCACCATTGATGGTGAGGTTATTAATGAAACCATTTGTATTTTAAGGGACAATCCATTTGACCCATCTATACAAGTTTCAAATTTAGCCAGTTTATGCCAAGACCATCCGACTCGATGTACCAATCGAATTAAGACATTATTCCAAGCGATTAAAGCAAATACTGCCCAAGATAACACAGTCATTGCTAGCGACTGGTTTGACAGCTACTTAAAAGTAGGATTTGAGCCATTAGTGTCGCTTTATTATGAACATGGGTTGGGGTTTGAAGCCCATCAACAAAATAGCTTGCTTGAGTTAAAGGATTATTATCCAAGCCGATTGTGGGTAAGGGATAATCAAGGATTTGGCTATATTGCTGAGTACGCAGGCTCATTAATAGATGAAATACCCGCCTTAATGGATGAGGCAGAATGTGTTGTGCCTGAATTTTTTGCCAATGAGCGATTTGCTTATTATATTATCGCCAACCATCTATTTGGACTTATCACTGCTATTGCACGTACAGGTTGGGCAAGCGAAGAACAACTACTCACGCAACTCGTCAATAGATTGATGGCATTAGAACAACGCTATCCTCATCGAGAGTTATTTGAGCTATTGCTTAGACAGGACACGCTTCCTTTCAAGGGTAATTTATTGACCCGTATGCAAGGGTTGGATGAATTGACTGCACCTGTTGAAACCCAATCTGTGTATGTCAATGTGCCAAATCCATTACAACCTATTTATTCACGTCAATTAAATAATGGGGTGCATTGTGCTTGATGTCATTGGTATTGGTTTAGGTCCTTTTAATTTAAGTTTGGCTGCCTTGCTTGTGCAAGCGAATGAATCAAAAAAAGCAGTAACCTCTAATATAACTTCTCTGTTTTTTGAAAAAAATAGTGATTTTAATTGGCATGAAGGAATGTTGTTACCAAAAACTACGCTCCAAGTCCCATTTTTTGCTGACTTGGTGACGTTGGTTGCCCCCACCAGTCGGTATGGTTTTTTGAATTATTTAAGCCATAAAAAAAGACTGTTAAAGTTTTATTTTTTAGAAAATTTCAAAATCCCTCGTCAGGAATACAATGATTATTGCCAATGGGCTGCTCATCAATTACCCAATGTGGCTTTTGATAGTCATGTAAAAAGTGTCGAAAAATCCAGCTGCGGCGTGGGCTATGTGGTTACTGTCATACAAAATGGCATCAGTCACCGCTACCATGCTCGTCATGTGGTCATTGGGACAGGTACACAGCCGACCTTGCCGAAAGTATTACAGGCTGTCGCTAATGACATGCCTAATCGTTGTATGCACTCTGCTAACTTTGCCCGTCAGTTTGATTTGTCCGCACTAAAAAAGCACATCGATATTCCACATATTTTGGTTATCGGGTCAGGGCAGTCCTCAGCTGAAGTGTATCGTCATCTGTTGCAACAGCAGTACACCGATAGCAAGCTTAATTATGAGATAGACTGGGTAACACGGTCGTCAGGGTTTTTTCCGATGGAGTATTCGCCACTTGGGTTGGAGCATTTTAGCCCTGCTTATACAGAGTATTACTACCATTTGGATGAGTCTATCAAGGCTCAACTACTGTGTGAACAAGGTCTGATGTATAAAGGCATGGGCATGAGCACAATTCAAGATATTTATCAGCTACTGTATGAACGTACCATCGGTAATCGTCCTCAGCATTGCACCTTGATGGCAAACTGTCAGCTTGATTCCGTGGTAAGAGTCGATGAGCGTTTAGCGGTGCAGTTTTTTCAACGTCAGCAACAGCAGTCTTGCCAAAAGACTTATGATTGTATTATCGCTGGAACAGGTTATCAACATCAATTCCCAAGTTGTATGGATGCTCTGATGCCAGAAGTGGTAACAACGACTTTGGGACAGCCAAAAATTAGCCATGATTATCGTTTGATATTGGGTTCATCAACACAGCATGTTGGGGAAGTGTTTGTACAAAATCAAGAATTACACAGTCATGGCATAGGTACACCCGACCTTGGGCTGGGGGCGTATCGAGCAGGGGTGATTGCCAATCAAATTTTGGGCGAGCCTTATTTTGATACGCAAGCTTTGACGGTATTCCAAACTTTCGGTCATGCTAACAATGTGTCACATGATGAGGTGCCATAAATGAAATCAGCGATGATGACACAGCTACCCAATCAATTTAGTCGAAATTTTTATCAAAAAACCTTTTGCTTGCGTGCGTTACGCTATCCTGAAGATATGCCATTAATTTACCAATGGATGCACGCCGAACATGTTGTCGCTCAATGGCAATTACACCTGCCAATGCCAGCACTTAAAGCCCATATCGAAAAAGCTCTTGCTGATGACCACCAGCGTCTATACATCGTTGTCTGCGATGGGGTGGATATTGGCTATACCGAAGTTTATGAAGCCAAACGTGACCGTCTTGCTCGCTATTACCAAGCTAAAGATAGTGATATTGGCTGGCATTTATTGTTAGGTAATACGGATGCGGTGGGTCGAGGCTACCTAAAACCGACAGGGATGCTGATTTCAGAGTTTATTTTTGAACATACTGAGGCAACTAAAATTGTGGTAGAGCCAGATAGCAGCATTGAGTTATATCAATGGGTGACAAAGCAATTTGGCTATTTTTTGCAACGCTATATTGAGATGCCTGAGAAAAAAGCCAGTTTGTACTTTTGTCATCGTGAGGATTTTTATCAATCAAATGGCTATCAAAGTTTTTATCCAACAATCACAGATACTTTGTAATCCTAGCTTAGGGTCGTATGGGTAATTGCTGATATGTCAAAACACACACCACAGTCACTGTCAAATTCTGCTGTGATTTTTTCGCTCCTACTTGGCGGTGTAGTCGTCAGTCTCAGCAATAGTGCATTAAACCCCGCTATCCCACTGTTTATGCAAGTGTTTGGTGTTCCACTAGTGAGCGCTAGTTGGGTATTAAATGCTTATGTGATTGCCATGGCAATCGGGCTAATCATGGTGAGTTATTTAGCGACAATTTTTGCCCGAAAAACATTGTATTTGACTGCCCTTGCGATCTTTGGTTTGGGGTCAATGATGGGCTATTTTTCACCCAGTATTGATTGGGTGAGTGGGGCTAGGTTTTTACAGGGTCTAGCGGCAGGTATTTTGATTCCTTTATCGGTGGGGATATTGTACCAAATCGTACCGCATCAGCGTCAAGGTCAGACGATGGGGCTGTGGGGTATGGTGGTGATGTTGGGCTTGGCAATTGGTCCATTGGTTGGAGCGTACTTGCTCAAGTGGTATGACTGGGATGTGTTGTTTATTATCAATGTGCCTTTGATGGGATTGGCATGGGCTTTGGTCTGGCATTATCTACCACATCAGCAAGCTAAAATCCAGCAACGAAACTTGGATAAAAAAGGCTTGTTAGGGCTTTGCTTGTTGCTACTGGGTGGTTTTGTGTGGGAGCGTATGGCTCATCAATATACTGCTCAATTTTCTGAGTGGATGATGGTTGCCATGATCGGACTGGGTGGGATACTGATTTATGGTAGCTATCGTTGGTGGCTCTATGAATATTACCATGCGACCCCTTTGTTACAGGTAAACATTTTTGATAATCGTATTTATCGCTATTGCACCATTATCAGTGTGACGCAAACCATCGGCTTGATGCTGTATTTAATCTTGTTGCCAATGCTGATACAACAAGTCATGCACCACCCTGCCACATGGACGGGGTGGGTGTTGATGGCATCAACCTTGATAGCCAGTGTTACCACGCAATTAGTGGGCAAAATTGTTGACAAGCAGGGTGCTAGATTGCTCGGTTGTTGGGGTGTGATATTGACCGCATCAGCAAGTTTTGGTTTGGCTTGGCAGTTGGTGGATATTTCTATCATTGCTGTGGTGATATGGGTTTGTGTGCATGGATTGGGCGTAGGGCTTGCTTATATCCCAACCACGACCGTTGGTTTTAGCCAACTGCCTGCTGATAAAGTTACAGAGGGTGCATCGCTCAATAATATCAGTCGCCGAATATGTTCAGGGTTGGTGATTTGGCTTGCGATGGCGTATGTCAATTATCGTCAAACACAAGCCGTTAATGAGGTCGGCATTTTACAGGAGCTATTGTTATTAATAGGTGGGATGTTATTGCTTAGTTTGCCCTTTGCATTTGCATTACCAAGAACATCGAGTAGTTTCATCAATCAACAACAATCATAAATTTAAGGGGAATATTTTGACATCTAACGCTTTGCAAGTGTGGCAGTCGCCACTGGATACTGCAATTATTCACGAAGTTGAGCAACGGGTTATCCGCCAGTTGTTACAGGCATTATTGTTTGAAGATATTTTGTCAAACGTATGTGTGGTTGAGTGTTCAAGTCTTGAGCAGGGCTTGGTTCAGTTTAGTATCACGTGTCCGAACGATGTGGTATATAAAGCCATTGGGCGAGTGCATTTTAGCTTTGGCATGATTCGCTTATCTGATACGCCTGTAACCAAAACTTATCAAGGTATGCAAACAACAGTCCACCTTGATGATGTCATTAATGATGTGTTAATGCCATTAGAAGATGCAACGCTTAAAGACAGTTTTATCAAAGAATTACGTCAAACGTTCATCCATGATTGCCAATCACGCCACCATAGACAGCAACATATCAAACAACTACACGAGATGACTTACGATGAGTTGGAAGGCTATTTGGACTTTGGACATCCGTATCACCCTTGTTATAAATCGAGACTTGGGTTTAGCCTAGAGGATAATTACCGTTTTGGTCCAGAATTTGCCCGTCCGATACAACTGGTGTGGCTGGCTGTCAATACAGAGCTATTGGTCACTAACACCACGCAAGAGTTTGGTTATGCCAGTTGGTGTCGCCAATATCTTGGTGATGAGATTTATGAGCAGTTGTGTGAACGGCTATCGCAATATGAATTAGCTGTTGAGCATTTTGCGTTCGTCCCTGTTCATCCTTGGCAGTGGCAAGCGACATTAATAGAGGCATTGACACCCCTAATGCAAACGCATCAAGTGGTCTATCTTGGTGAAGTTGGCATGGAGTATTATGCCCAGCAGTCGATTCGTACCTTAGTTTATCACCCTACTGATAATAAAAAACACGCCCTATCGCCATCACCTTATCTCAAACTGGCAATGCACTTGGTGAATACATCAAGTACCCGTATTTTGGCAAAACATACAGTATTAAATAGTGCAACCATCACACATTGGCTAAAAACATTGGTGGCGAACGACAAGCAAGCCGTGGATTTGCAAGTGAATTTCTTGGGTGAAGTCATGGGGGTGAGCCTAAACCACGAACGCTTACAACAACAAGGCTATCATCATCCTGCAATCTATGGTGGTTTGGCAAGTATATGGCGTGAAAATGTTCATCAGTATTTAGGGCAAGGGCAGTCAGCATTCCCGCTCAATGGCATTAGTTATATTCAGCCAAATGGCAAACCTTTGATTGACAGTTGGTTGCAACGTTATGACATGGCAGATTGGGTGGAGCAACTGATTGACGTGACGGTTACACCGATCATTTATATGCTATTTGCCCAAGGCATTGCATTGGAGTGCCATGCCCAAAATATTATTTTGGTGCATGATGATGGCTATCCCATCAAGGTGCTACTGAAAGATTTGCATGATGGTATTCGCTTTTGCCCCGATAAGCTGACTCACCCTAATACCAAACCTATCTTAGAGCAACTACCACAGGCACATGCAAGGCTTAATCGTGGCTCATTTATCGAAACAGACGATACCGCAGGTATTCGTGATATGACGGTTGCTTGTCTGTTTTTTGTGGCATTTGCTGATATTGCTATTTTTTTACAGACCCATTATCACTATTCAGAAGCCGTATTTTGGCGACAAGTGGCTGATAGTATTCATGCCTTTGCACAACGCTATCCCGAACATCAATCTCGCTATCAGTGCTTTGACTTGTTTGCTGAAAAAACCAGAATTGAATCACTGGCAAAACGTCGATTATTTGGTGACCGTGACTTTCCAATCAAATGGCTAGACAATCCATTGTCTCAGTTTAAATTGAAGCAGGGGTAACAATGTCTCTAACAGCTCCCAAGCAGGACAACCATACGACACCCTATCAGCCAATCGCTCACACGAGCGATGGTGATGCCAGTCAGACACTTTGTTTATCGGCTGAATGGCAAATCATGGCGAATATAATCGAATGTTGTTTATTAGAAAACTGGCTATCCCCCAATCATATTGTCAGCACAAGCACCATTCTGTTAATGCAGCAGCCCCTGTGGCTAAAGACTGCTTTATATTCCGCCTTGCCAACGGCTTACCATGACTTATTGGAGACGGATAGTGATTGTCTGCATCTCATTTTAGGTGATGGCTGTGAGATGATGATACAGGTAGAACATGGGTTTTGTAGTCCTTGGCGACTAAAAAAATCAACTTATCCTTTGGTCAGGCTTGCTCACAGCACTGGCATATGCGTTGAACAGATAAGCCAGCCAAACGACGCTGTGTACTATCAAGTTATTACCGATAGCAAGGCATTATTAGCCCTGTTATTACAAGGGCTAGCCAATAATCCAGCTAACACAAGCAATACCCCACAAGGCATTAATCTGTTGCAAGAACAGCTGAAACTTGCCAAACGTGCCTTGCTTTGGTCACAGCAAAACGCTATCTCAAACCCCCATGTTACCCCGATTAATGCACAGGCTCACTGGTATCAGACTTGGCGAGTGGCGGAGCAATGGGCATCCTTATGCGATAGACCCTTTCATCCGCTTGCCAAAGCAAAAATCGGCTTTGACCAAGCAGACTATCAAGCCTATATGGCTGAGTTTAACCAACCCATTTGCCTAAATTGGGTGGCGCTTGACAAGCGATATGTGATGTATGGTTCGGGCGTGGCAGATTTATCCCAACAGACTCCTGCCAACTTGCTACTATCAGCACCACAATACCAAGCCCTAAACCAAGAGATGTGTGAAAAAAATCTCTCAACGACACACATCACAATCCCTGTCCATCCGTGGCAACTTCCCCGTATGCTTGAGCGGTTGTATGGGGCAGAGCATCAGCAAAAAATCGTGGTGGTTTTGGATTTTCAGGCATTGACGATGTTGGCAAGTTCATCCACTCGTAGCCTACTGTTAGACAGCCCTTCTGCTTACAGTACCAAACTGCCATTGGCTATTTTTGCACTCAATTCGCAACGCTACTTACCACCACTTAAGCTAATTAATGGTGAAAAAAATCAACGAATCTTACAACAGGCAAAGACGCTTGATGCCACACTCAAAGCCCAGTTGTATTTGTGGGAAGAAACACAGTGGTGGACATATATGGAGCAGGGGCATTGCCACGATAAAAGTAGTGATAACCCTTATTTTTATCAAGAAAAGCCCACGCAACTCGGCATTTTATTGAGACGATTGCCTGAAGAAGTGTGTCGTGATACCACTCGGCTTATACCCATGGCAAGTCTGGCTCACCATGGTTCTGACTATCATCTGTTTGATGAATGGTTCAAAGACAAGTTAGATGATATGTCACGATTACACACAGCCGTGCAGGAAGCGTTTTCAGAAATCTGCGAGATATTTTTTGGGACGATGTTACGCTGTCTAAAGCTGGGATTTATCCCCGAGTTACATGGTCAAAATATCGTACTTGTTACCAAGCAGGCTCACACGGTTGGGCTATTGTTACGTGACCATGACTCTGTGCGTATTTATTTACCTTGGCTAACTGAACAAGGCATAGCCGACCCCTGTTATTTGAGTCCGCCAAATTTTCGCAATCGACTGTATTGCCAATCTGCAACAGAACTGCTGTTTTACTTTCAATCATTGGGTATTTTAGTGAATATCAGAGCCATTATTGAGAGCCTTGCCAACCACTATCAGATTGACGAAGCATCGCTGTGGCAAGTAGCTTATCAGCAGTTAACCACCCAATTAGCCACGCTGGCATTGGATGAACAACGCCGTATATGGTTAGTTGAGCAACTGTTAGAGCAACCAACCTACCCATACAAAACCTTGCTATTGCCTATCGTTGAGCGAGGCGATGAACAACACGGAAGTATGCCAGCAGGAGCAAGCTTGACAACCAATCCTTTTTATCAAATATCTCATCAATTTTCTCAATAATTTTTTCAACAAGGTTTGGCAATGGCACGGATATCTCAAGAACTTATTGACGCTTATCAAACTATTAGCACTTCAACCATTGGGCATCTCATCGGTGAAGGCTATGTTGCAGGTTTAAGACCTATTGCCCCATGTCAGAAAGTCTATGCAGGCAACTTGGTGACCGTGATTTTGAAAAATGAAAATACACAAGCAATTCGTCAAGCATTGTTAAATTGCCAATCAGGTGATGTGTTATGTATTGATGCTCGAGTATTGAATCATAGAGCTTGTTGGGGGGCGTTACGTACTTGTATCGCTATGTATCATGGTGTCAGTGCGGTTATGGTATTAGGTAGAGTGACAGATTCACGAGCCATAGAGCAACTTGGTTTTCCTGTATTTGGGCTTGGTATCAGTCCTTTAACGACCAGTGCAACGCTTGATAATGCCAATAACAATGAAGATAACACTGCTTCACTGTATCAACCAATACACTATAGCCATGAAGGCTATGCTATCACGCTCAATAACAATAGCTTGGTGGTACTAGATAATGATGGGGTGTTTGTACTATCAGCGATCGTGAGCCAACAACATAATGTCAAACTCACTCGCTACAAGGGGTCAGCACAGAAAACGGAAAAAAATAGGGCAGTAAAGACTTTTGTAGAGTATTTTTAAGTATCCTTTACTTGTCTAAAAAACGAGCGTTTTGTAGACACCTTGACCTTTATCATTTTTAAAAATACTCGACTAATTTCCTTAGCGTACTATTTTCTCCGAATTCTGTGCTGATCCCAGTCTCAACTGTGAGCGTAGTTTGAATAGTAGTTTGCAATTTGTTAATTTGGCGTTCATTGCTCTGTTATTAAAAAGATTATGAACAGGTTCCAACCCCTAATGAGCTAGATTTAAGATGTTTTTCTCATCAACCACATAAAGTACACACCACCTATGATAGCTGCGATTGTGCCTGCAGGGATTTCATAAGGGAAAATCACATACCGACCCAACCAGTCAGCCATTACCATCAAAATTGCCCCAAATAACATACTAATCGGTAATTGTTTATTAAGATTAACCGCCCCAAAATAAGTTGCCAAGTGTGGTATCATCAGCCCCACAAAACTTAACGGACCAACTGCTAGGGTAGTTGCTGTACTTAAGCCAGCAATCACCAACAAGACAGCCATATCTGCCATCCGAATACCAAGCCCTAACGACCTGGCGACTGAACGCCCTAGGCTCAATAATCGAAGGGGTTCAATTAATAGCCAACCGCAAGTGACTAAGATAATGGCAAAGCCGATAAGCCACCATACGGTTTCAGGTCGGGCACTATACGTTGTGCCAGATAGCCAACTTAATATCGATTGGAGTCTTGGGTCGCCTGCCAAATTGATTAAGCTTAGGACACCATTCATCAACGCCCCTATCGCCACCCCAACCAAAATTAAATAATCCGAGCTTAATTTTTTAGACAACATTAAAATTAGCCACAAGGTTGCCAATGCACCCACAATACCACCGACAAAAATACTACCCAATGCCAGTGGCAAGCCTAATAACGAGGCAATCAGTAGATAAATTAGCACCCCCACCGCAGAGCCAGAGCTGATACCTAGCACTTCAGGGCTTGCCATCGGGTTTCGGGTATAAGATTGAATCATCACACCTGCCGTTGCCAGCATAATTCCTGTGGCAGCCGCACTAAGCGTTCTGGGTAAGCGAAATTGATAAATCATCTCGCTATCCCATGATAGCCCCCAACCGCCCGTATGGATATTTTTGGTAAACCCCAATGCCATCATAATAATGACAAACAATGCCAAACTTAAACCTACATAAGTCATGGGAGTAATGGCTCGCTGGCGATAGTGGGTAAAAGTCGCCGTATCACCGAGCGTTTGGTGACGCTGCCGTAAAATCACCCAAATAATCAAAGGTGCACCCAAAATACCTGTGATTGCCCCCACAGGAATCACCACAGGCATTTTCTGCATGAGCATCATCACCACATTACTGGCAAACCATAACAGCCCACCACCGAGCAAAAACCCCAATACCAACCGACTGGCTAACTGTCGTACCCGACTGATATTAACCAAAGTTGCCGCACCCAGCCCCACAAAGCTTAACACCCCAACCTGACTGACAACCAAAGCCACCAGTACCGCCACCAGTACCAATACCAAAGCTCGTATCGTGGAGATAGGCACACCCAGACTTTTGGCTTGGGTATCATCCAAGCTCATCAAGCTAAGTGGTTTGAGCAAAGGAACAACCAAAAGGGGTAGAGCGATTGTAGTTATCGCAAGCAACTGGGTACTTTGCCAACCAAGTTGAGATAGCACACCCCCACCCCAAACCATGACACCCAAAGATTTTTCCGAAAAAAATAACATCATTAATGAGGACAAAGCTGAAAAGAAAATATTGATAATCAAGCCAGACAAAACTAAAACCACAGGGTTAAAACGGCTTGGCATTGCCATCAGCCACACCAGCCCCATACTCATAAGTGAGCCAATCAGTGCCACCCAAAAATTACCATACAAGCCAAGATTCGGCAAAAACAAGGTGACAATCAACAGTGCCATTTGAGCACCGCTACCCACTGCCAATGTGGTATCCGAAGCCAGTGGATTTTTTACCAGTTGTTGTAGTAACAGACTGGCAACCCCCAGTAGCCCACCTGCCATGATAGCTACCAATGTGGTGGGTAATAGCTTGAGCTGTGTGGCTAACTCCTGCACGCTTAACTGTTGGCTTGCCGTAAACAGATGAGCAATAGGGGCATGCCATAATTGAGCGAATAGATAATAACTACTAGCAACAATCAGCCCAAGCCAACATATAATGCCAACAAATTGCTTAACAAAAGACTTATTCACAACACGGCTACGGGTATTTTGGGTGATAACGCTTTTTTTCATTTTTACCCCTTTGGCTTGGTCGTGTTTGACAATGGTGGGGATGACAGGTTTGGCGGTGCCACGCCTTGTAAGGGCGTTTGGCTTAAGTGGTCAGCAAATTGACGCATGGATGCGATACCCCCACCATATGACCAAACAGGGTCTATCATAGCCATACACCGCTTATGACCAAAGCCAAGTTGTTGCCATAGCACGCTTTTATCAAGTTCGGCTTGTAGCATATGACTAAAGGGTTTTATCACTATCAGACAACTGTCGTTCTCAAGTTTTGCCAATTCTGCTAACTCAATATTACTAAAGCCCCATTTATTGCCTTGATGAAAGTTGACAAGCGATACGCCGAGCTGGTCAGTTGTAACTTTAAATAGACTATTGTCAGCATACAGACGTAAATGCCCTGCATCCGCAAACTGTACGATTGCCAATTTTTTGATATTAGGATAACGATGCCTAAATTGCTGTCCTTGCTGTTGTAAGACCTGCTGACTTTGGGTAAGGTAAGTCTGTACTCGTTCATTGCCTTGTGGGTTGCCAGCATCTTGCAGGATTTGACCCAGTGCTATGGTAGCCGTAGCAAAGTCTTGCCAAGTAGCAACATCTCCTTTGGCTTTAAAAAGCACGGACTTGGTAGGCACACTGCCATACATCGGGCGGATATGCTCATAAAAAAAGTTATCAATCACCAAATCGACATTCAGTTGTGCGATAAGCTCTGGGTTGGGTTGATAACGAATACCAAGGTCAATGGTCTGCTTGGGTAGTGGTTTTCCCATCCATTGCTCATACATTCGCAAGTCGCCTGTGGCAATGGGCGGATAGCCCAAAGCTGTTAGTTCGGCGGCAATTCCCCAATCAGGGGTCAGAATGCGTGTTGCTTGTGTCGTATGCACAGAGGCAGGCGTATCACGGGTGGCAGTGGTCGTGTTAGAATGACAAGCGACTAGAACAAAGCCCAGTAAAACATTGCTAAAACAACGGCTTAACTGAGCCAATCGATTATGGGTCGTGTATTGGCTGGTTTTTGTCATAAGATTGCCACCTTGTAGTCATGTTCAGGGTGGTCAATCAAGCGTAATGACACCCCAAATATCGACTCAAGCACCGCTTGGGTCATAGTATCTTGCACGCTACCAAGATGACAGAGTTTACCGTCTTTAAGGGCGATGATATCATCACAAAACTGAGCCGACAGATTGATATCATGGATAATCAATACCACGCCCAATTCACGTTCTTTTGCCAACTGACGTAATAAACGTAAAATTTCGACTTGATAGACAATATCCAATGGGGCTAAAAGTTCATCAAGTAGTAGATAGCGGGTTTGCTGTGCTAATGCCATGGCAAGCCACGCCCTTGCTCGCTCACCACCCGACAACGATGCAACCGTCTGTGTCGCCTTATGCTGAATTTGGGTTTGGTGCATACTGTGTTCTACAATATCTCGGTCGGCTTGGACGGGCTTACTAAGCCAGCGTTGCCAAGGGTAACGCCCCAACATCACCAGTTCTTCCACGGTAAATGCGTGGGTCGCAGGTAAATTCTGCGGTAGATAGGCGATTTTTCTGCCCAATGCCTTACCGCCTAATTGTCGTAAAGGCGTATCATCAACACGGATATCACCGTGTGAAGGTAGTATTTCACCTGCCATCAATTTGATGAGTGAAGATTTTCCAGAGCCATTTTGACCAATAAGGGCATACAGTTTGCCTTGGGCAATATCACAGGAAATGTCTTCAAGTATGGGGGTATTACTTTGTTGCCAAGCGACTTGATTGATTGTCAGCATCGAGTATCTCGTCTAAATTTTAAGAACTTTGTTACAATGAATAACGCTGATTAATTATTAGCGTTAAAGTTAAGAATCTGCCATAGCGATGCTCTATCATCGCCAATAAACTTTTAAAACCATCTGTTGTCTATTCATTGCTAAGGCCTGTTGCAACCAAGGTCTTAGCGTTTTGACCAGTCCTGCTTGCAGTCCGCCCCACACGCTGTCAAAGGTCATCTGTTCATCCAGTAATTGCTGAATATGTCCTTGTATGTCATGGCTATCATAATGATTTATTTGAATTAAGCGATAAGGCGTGGCACTTGTACTGTGTGATAAATAAGCCTGTTCGGTGGCATTGTGGGTCATGACCATCACCACAGGTGGGATAGGATTTTGCCATTGCTCAAGTAACCGTGCCACAGTTGGTAACGATGTTTCATCCGCTATAAGCAAAGCTTTGCCATCATGTAAATGATGAACATGCTCGGCAAACTCTCGCTGGGTGGTGATGGTGTCGCCAAGCTTGCGAGATGTTGCCCAACGACTGCCAAGATTATCACCATGCACATAGACATCTATCCAAACTTGAGCATTTGATGTGGTTTGGGTGACTTGACGAAGGGTGTAATAACGGTGTGGTCGGGGTCTGCTATCTTTGGTTTTATCAACCAATGACTCATCGATATCAAATAAATACGCATAGCCTGCTTGGTCAATGACTGTATCGTTTGGTGCAGTTAATACCATGCGATACATATTCTCGGTCACAAAAAACCCTTGTAGAAAAGTAAATTTTCGCTCAAGCGTTTGAATTGGTAATCTACCGAGCTTGCGTTGACTACGCTCTAGGACTTTGACATACGCCATCATCAAATCTTCTAATTGCTCAATGGGTTGGTCAAAATCCACCCATAAGCGGTGCAAAACAGGCAAGGGCTTTTCTTGGCTTGGCGTATTGGCTATGGCGTTATGAGTGGCGAACTGGCAGACCTTCATCTCAAAGCCATGGTGATAAATCTGCTCAACCGACACAGCAATTTGCTGAGATAGCCCACCCAGCTTGGCTTCGGCTATCGTCCGTAAGTCATGGGTATGCTCATCATTAATGTGCGAAATAATGTCTGCTAAAAAAGGGGTGATATTAGGGTCACTGATAGGTGTAGGTGGCAATGTTTGCATAGTAAGATATTTTTGATTCACTGATTTAAACTCTGCTAAAACCCTTTATCATCTAAGCAGATAACGTTTTTGGCATAGCGTTGCATAGGGTTTTGAAAATTATAGTAAAAACTGAATTATAATGAACAAGGTCATTCATGGTGAGCCTGTCGAACCATAGCGACCGCCACCCTTCGACAGGCTCAGGGCGAGCGGTGCTCATTTTAATTTCCGATTAACTACAGAAAGTAGGCAAAAGACGGTTTAGAACCAGTTTAGGCTATATTGAAGCCCATAAGTCCGCCCTTGGGCTTCTTGCCCTGCCAAAGGGCCTGCAATCGCTTCAGCAGTTTGGTTAAACACGCTGCGGTAGCGAGTATTGCCGATGTTATACACCCCAAACGCCAAATCCCCTTTAGGTAGTTTGATTTGTCCTAACAAATCTAGGGTGGCATAGCCAGTGATTTTTGCCTCACTGGATTTGCTAATATTGTCATCCACCGCTGCAACTAGCATGTCGTTGTAAGCCTTATCGGTACCACCAATTGCACTGCCTTGTAGGCGAAGGCTATTGCCTTGTGGGAATGTATATTGTGCATAAGCGGTTGCTTTGAGGGGGGTGACGCGAAATGCCCCTAAGTCACGCCATGCCCCTGCGGCATCTTTATATTCGCCTTTAGTATAAGCAAGACTAGAACCTACTGACCATTCTTGATTAAATCGGTGATTGATACTAGCTTCTGCCCCATAGATTCTCTCATCAGTATCAGCAGCGATGACATTAAAATCTTTAGTAAACTGCACCACTTTATCTGAGGTATTATAAAACCCCACTACCTTGGCTTTGGTTTTGTCAAAATCACCCTGCCAACCTAATTCATAATTATTGACTGCAATCGGTGCAACCGTATCAGAATTGACCTTAAAGCCGACATTCACATCTCGTAGTAACCGCTGAATATCGGGCAGATTAAAGCCTTGGGAAAAATTGGCAAAAATTTTCTGCTGGGGTGCGATGTTATAACTTGTCCCAAGATTAAATAAGGTTTTGTTATGCTTGGTTTCACCTGCAGGCACACTACCTGCTTGATAAGTCAAGTTGAGCTGAGCCAATAAATCTTGTAATTGGGCTTCGTTACGAGTGGTAAAGGCATCCGTCTTAGTGGTGATGTTTTGGTGGCGAACACCACCACTCACATGCCATTTATCTGTGACATCAGCATCTAAATTAACAAATACTCCTACCTTATCAATGGTGCTGTTTGGGCCTGCGGTGTAGCGTGTATTATTTGGCTGAATCTTCAGCCCATTACTGTCAATAAAGGTTTTAAGGTCATTACCATCGTAATACTGCTTGTCTGTTTCTCGCTCAAAGTCAGCACCATAGCTCCATAACAGCTTTTTATCTTGCCATGTACTTGGGGTTTGCATGGCGGCACGCAGTCCCACCACATTGATATCGGCTGTCGATTGCAAGATACTGTAGGCACTGTTTGCCAGTATCTTTTTATATTTGTTTTTGGTTGCGTTATCAACCGCCAAACTGTCAATCAAGGCATAGGCAGGTTTGACTGATATGGAGGAAGGTGTCGGATAATAGCGTCCGTCTTCTTGACGATAATAACCCGTCACGTTCAGATTAGAGCCTTTGATATCACTGTTATTATAATTTAGGCTCACGGTGGATTTTTTGGTAAAGGGTTGATTATCTAATTGCAACCCTTTGATGGCTTGCATTGATGGTGTATCGCCTTTGAGTAGCACACCTAACCCTTTGCCATAATCGGGGGCATAGTCGGTATCTTGTTGGTCTTTATAATAAGTAGCCGCCAAATTGATATTTTGTGTGGGTGTGACTTGATAGTTGAGATTGGTGTTGACACTTAGACTATCGGTATCTTGCAAATCCGTTTGCCAAACTTCTGGGGCAATGCGTTTATTGTCACTATCAAAGCGCCCACCCCTTGATTCATAATCCACATCTACTCGGGCGTTAAGCTTGTCATTACCAAAAGTCACTGTCTGCCCCGCACTATAACCCAACGCCTCTTTGTTAAAATTATTATTGGTCGATATGCCAATACGACTTTCACCATGTAGCCCTTGTTGGTAGCTAGATTTGGTCACTAGATTAATCAGTCCACCTGTCGCTCCAGACCCATAGATACTGGTTGCTCCTGATAAAACTTCGATACGCTCTAACTGCTTAGGGTTGATGCTATTGATTTGGCGTGAAATATCTCGAGAGCCTGTCAATGGTACGCCATTGATAAGGTATTGGACAGGTCTGCCGTGCATGGTCATCCCAAAGTTACTCGCCGTACCACTGCCTGCACCTAAGCTTGGCACAAGTTGTCCTAAAACATCAATGACGGTACGACCTGCTACTGCTTGTTGGGAAATTTGTTTTTCGCTAATGACTTGGGTGACTTCAGGCATTTCACTGATTTTTTGTGCCAATACCGTGCCTGATTTGATTCCGGCGTAGAGTGTCAACTCATCCAACGTTGTGGTAGGTATATCATCGTTCGCTGATATTTGTGCTTTGGCGGTTTCAGCATGCAGTTGTTGGTTAACCGCAACTGCTAGCAGGGTCACTATAAAAGCTTTTTGATACATAAGAATCCTCACTCAAATCTAACAAATTATTTTAGTTTTATAACAATTGAGTAATATTAGCACATCTAATTAATAATGATAATCATTATTAGTTAAAATTTTGAAAAATTTTAACTTTTAAGTAAATTCACCCATGAAGCTTGAGAATTTTTCATCATCTTGTTGTTGTTTTGATTGCAACTCATTTTTGAGTAACATAGCTTGCGATGA
>Ga0181475_10002_pt2 | contig 48565 bp, 50 predicted proteins | sample In4P11_FD_119096 | JGI IMG/M metagenome (GOLD analysis project Ga0181475, IMG submission 119096) | Clean room microbial communities from NASA Spacecraft Assembly Facility at Jet Propulsion Laboratory, Pasadena, California, USA -... ... | reverse complement strand
GTCATTCATCACCTTGCAGACAGTCATATGAATGCCTATATCCGCTTGAAGCTGGCGTTAACGGAGGATAGCCCCGTTGTTAAAACATATGATGAAACGAAATGGGCAGAACTGGCTGATTATCAATTTTCCGTGGGAAGCTCTCTTATGCTTCTTGAAGGATTGCATGCTCGCTGGGCTGCACTTTTACGAAACTTAAGTCCGTCAGATTTAAAGAAGACATTCACACATCCGGAATTAGGAGAAGTATTGATTCACAATAATATAGGAATGTATGCATGGCATGGGAGACATCATCTGGCGCATATTACCTCTTTATTGGAGAGGAAGGGCTGGTGATTGTTTAGGTGATTTCAGGATATGCACAGGAGCAGGATACTAAAGCTTTTCTAAAGAGAAAAGGCATCATAAGCAGAAAGGCAGGATCCTTTTCTGTCTCACCAATCGCGATTGGTACCCATTTAGGGGAAATGAATAAGGAAGATTCGCTCCGTTATCAACAGGCGATTATGTATGCTTTTAACAAGGGCATAAACATGGTTGACACAGCCTTGAATTATCGCGGAATGCGGTCGGAGCGGGATATTGGCCTCTGTTTGACGAAGGCTGTCTTAAATGATACGGATTTAAGAAGGGAAGACGTTGTAATTTCCACGAAAGCGGGCATTATCCCGGGTGATATTGATGCTGGGCTTGTGCCAAAAGACTATCTGCGGGAAGTTTTGTTGCAAAGAGAAATCATACATCCTGATGAAATCAATGTTTATCGCCATCATAAGCATGTATTAAGCCCTACCTATTTTGATTTTGCGATTGGAGAAAGCCGGAAGCATCTGAATCTGGAGACAATCGATATTTATTATGTTCATAATCCTGAGTATTCGCTCATTCCGCTTGGGCAACGGGAATTTTACCGGCAGATTCAGAGATTGTTTGGGAAGCTTGAAGAAGAAGTGAGACAGGGGCATATCCGGTTTTATGGGATTGCTACATGGGATGGACTGATTGGCTCGCCAGAAGCGGAAGGGTATTTGTCTCTAGAACAGCTGGCGGCTTGTGCGAGGGAAGCAGGAGGGGATAGGCACCATTTCTCGTTCGTCCAATTGCCTTTCAACCCAGGGAAACCTGAAGCCAATCATGCCAAGAACCAGCAAATAAAAGGCAAATGGCTCACTGCCATTGATGCCGCTCGTGCACTTGGTCTTTATGTTACCGTGAGTTCCCCTCTGCAGGCAGGAGCCGTGCTGGAGAAAAAGAAGACCTTATCTGCTGCTATTCAGACAAACGGCATTCTTGCTGCCATGGTCGGCATGAAAAGGAAAGAGCATGTCAAAGAAAATGCAAGTATCATTCTAGGCTAATAATTTCTCATAAGCCAATCGCTTTGTCCCATCCTCTACATAAATCACACCGCAGTATGTATACCTGTTTTTCTTGAGAATGTGCTGCATGCCGAGGTTTTGTTCATGGGTATCAATCTTGATGCTTGTGATGCTGCGTTCTTTGCATAACTCTTCTGTGAGCTTCATGATGTCGGTTGATAGGCCGTTCCCTTTGCTCGTTTTCCTGACAGCAAGGTGATGGAGGACAGCGTAGTCTTGATTAGAGAGCCATGCTCCGTCATAAATATGCTCGTATGTTTTCTCACCGTCAAATAAGATGGCAACCGTTGCAATGATGTTCTCTTCATCTAAGAGGACATAGCTGTGACCATTTTGCATATCAGTAAGAATGGTTTCCTCGGATGGGTATTGATTTTGCCACTGATCAATGCCGAGTTCCTTTAAATAAAGCTGTGCATCCTTGATAATCTCCATAATACGGGTAAGGTCAGAGGGGACTGCTTTTCTGAATTCCATTGTTCTCCTCTTTTCTATTAAAGATAATTGCCCAGTCTATAGCACTGGCTATGAAAATTTCAACTGTATATCGAATAAGGTCAATCCATAAGAAGCCCCTCCCAAGAACAAGCGCGCCAATCATTGTGTTCCTTATGGCATTGATCCAGTCTGCTTGATAAGCTTGGCTCCATTCAATGGCATAGCAAAAACATGCGCCAATGAAAACGGATAATCCGAGCGGTTTATTCGGAAGGAGGAATCTGAAACCGAAGTAAACCATCATCGCCCATAGTGCATCACCGGCATGGTCTGTAAGGAAGGCAGGGAGCGCAGCACCCAAATTTCTTGAGAGCAATCCTAATAGAACGGAACTCAAAATGCCCAATAGATAGCTCATCCTTCTACTCATCATACATCACTCTTTAGCTATTTTTTGAAGCTCATTATACCATAGGTGTCCGTTCTTGAGGTGTTCATACCGGTCTTTGTAGGCTAGTAACTCAAGTGCCTGCTGAATATCCTCTGGTTTTTTTTCGGCAAAGGCTTTCTCGACTGCCTTTGTTGTTTCCTTATCATAAAGATGCTCCTCCCATACATGGAAAATGAAAAGTACAGGCAAATAAACGAATAGTAAATAGTATGGGGATTGTTCCAGCTCAATGCCAAGGAGACTAATAACAATGATGAGGATTACCATGAAAAATTTATGGCCTTTGATTAATTCATTAAACGGATTCTTTTCCGTAAAGAAAATGACGGCTATGAACAATAGCGCCACAATTAATAGGTAGGTCCATTCATCTGAATTCCCGCTTAAGTATACCCAGATGCCAAGTGCGATGATAGGGATGCATAGTACATAACCAATCTTTTGTTTCAATAGAGATTCCCCCTTCGATAAATCTGAAAAACAATCCGTATTATGTATGTATACCATTTATTGCATCATTCTGTAAAAAATAGAATATGCAGAGTTGGATAATTGTACCTATCAGTCTAGTCTAGTAAAAAGGTGGAGAAATGGATGGAAAGTTTATTAAAGGAGACTGATTATTTCACCCTATATGCTATAGGGAATGGAGTTTATGCCGCAATCGCCAAACCTGGCCAAGGTGCATGGAGCAATGCCGGCATCGTCGATTTAGGAGATTCGGTGCTCATATTTGATTCATTCGGTACACCGTCTGCTGGGAAAGAGCTGAGGAGGCAGGCTGAAGCCATAACCGGGAAAGATGTCAAATACCTAGTGAATAGCCATTATCATGGTGACCATGTTTTTGGCAACCAGGCATTCAAGGATGTGGCCATCATAGCGACTTCAGAGACGCTCAGATTATGTGCCGAGATGCATAAAATGAATGATATCGAGGAAGAAGTGAAAGAGATGCAGCATTACCTTCACAAAATCAAGGATAAAATAGTTGCAGCAAAGGATGAAATTATCAAGCGTAGTCTGATGAACCAATATGATGAAATGGCCAAGGTGCTGGAAGATTTGCCACAACTGGAGCTTGTTTTTCCGTCCTTGATTTTTGAGGAAAGGCTCATCATCAGAGGGAGCAAGCGGGAGGTGGAGTTGCTCTGCTTTGGCGGAGGTCATACCCCTAGTGATACATTCATGTATATACCGGATGAAAAAATAGCTTTCATGGGCGATTTGCTGACAGAGAAGCTGCACTTGCCAATCGTCAATCCGGACCAGTTTCAAGCCATTCTGCAAAGAGTAAACCAGATGGTGATTGAGACCTTTGTGCCTGGTCATGGGAGGGCGAGCAATCGTTCTTTGTCTGAGAACTTGCTGAATTATTTGTCCTTTCTGAAAGAGAATGCACTAGAGGCTCATGAAAGGAATGAAGGGTTGGAAGGGTTCCTCTCGCGATTAGAAACATCTAAGGCATATGCTGATTGGAGAGGCGTAAATGGGATTAGGGCCAATCTGATTAAAGCCTATCAATTTTACGAAAAATAAGAGATTAGCGGGAATTAGCTCGAAATAGGAAGAATTATTGCGATATACAATGTTTAGGTAAAAAAATATTTCCAGGGAAATGGGAGAGGTCATAGTAAAAGAGCCGATACAAAAAGTATCGGCTCCTTCACTGTGATGGGGTATGTAGGACTCGAACCTACGACCTGATGATTAAGAGTCAACTGCTCTACCAGCTAAGCTAATACCCCGTAAGTTATGCTTTTATTATATACAAAGTGTATCAAGATTTGCAAAATTAATGCTTGTGTAAATTTTTTATATAACGAGAAGTGATTTAAAGGCAGAAGCAAACTGTATTTAATGTAAAATCATATCTTATAGTATTATTTTATACTGTAGATAAACGGATACAGACGTATCTTGGGTGCTGAGCAACAGTTAGCAGTTCGAATCAGCCTTCATATATGCTGCGCGCAGATGTCCAGACAGAAACAAGTATTAATTAAGACCATGAATGAATCAAGCGGTCGCATTCGGTGAAAAATAACATTTGCCTGCTTTGGTTGAAGAAATAGGGGAGCGAGCATATAATTGATATATGAACACATACTCATATATTCACATATACATAGTAAGGGGCTGGAGGTGGAACGATCTTGATGGAGGAAAACGAGCATTATAAGGATTTAGATGAAGAGACGTTATTTCTCGTTTCACAAACCTTTAAGGCGTTAAGTGATCCGACGAGGATCCGCATACTGAATTTGCTGTGCACAGAGGAACATTCCGTCAATGAAATCGCGGAAATCTTGAACTTAAGCCAGTCAACGGTCTCGCACCAATTGCGTTTCTTGAAACAGCTCCGGTTAGTTAAATTCAGAAGAGAGGGCACGACGCTCTACTATTCAAAGGATGATGATCATATCATGCACCTTTTAATGCAGGCGATCGAACATGCTGCTCATCATTAAGACATCAAGGAGGAGATATGTATGGCACATGATCATGACCATTCACATGCACATACAGGGAATAAAAGGGTACTGCTCGTTTCCTTCATCATTATTACTGCATTCATGCTGGTCGAGGCGGTGGGAGGATATTTAACGAACAGTCTGGCCTTGTTATCGGACGCCGGCCATATGCTGAGTGATGCCGTTTCCCTTGGAATTGCCCTTCTCGCATTTATATTAGGGGAAAAGAGCCCGAACCAAAGCAAGACATACGGGTATAAGCGCTTCGAGATCCTGGCAGCTGTCCTAAATGGCGTGACCCTCATCTTAATCGCTCTATATATCTTTTATGAGGCAGTTGAGCGGTTTGCCAATCCACCAGCTGTTGCCACTTCAGGCATGCTCGCCATCAGCATTACAGGGCTCTTAGTCAATCTATTTGTTGCTTGGCTGATGGTACGAGGCGGTGGTACGGAAGAAAACTTGAATATGCGCGGTGCCTTTTTGCATGTGTTAAGCGATATGCTTGGTTCGGTTGGTGCCATTACGGCCGCGCTGCTTATTATGTTTTTCGGATGGGGCTGGGCAGACCCGCTCGCAAGTGTCATCGTCGCAGTCCTAGTGCTTCGGAGCGGCTATTATGTCACGAAATCAAGCCTGCATGTATTGATGGAAGGGACGCCTACCAATGTGGAAGTACAGAACGTTATCCAAACAATCGAAGGGAAGAAAGGAATCCAAGGACTCCATGACCTCCACGTCTGGTCCATTACGAGCGGATTTAATGCGATGTCTTGCCATGCGGTCGTTGACGGGAATTTAACCATTGCCGAAAGCGAAAAGCTGCTTCAGGATATCGAACATGACCTGAGCCATATCGGTATCCAGCATGTCACCATCCAGCTTGAAACCCCAGGCCACCTTCATGAGGATTCCTTGCTTTGCAAGGGAAAAGGTGAAGAGGGACACGGCCATCATCACCACCATCATCATCATTGAGATTAGGGGGCACGTCCAATGCGGCGTGCTCTTTTTTTTGCGGAGTTAGAAGGGAATACTCTTGTTATATGGTAAAATTTTTAAAACCAGTAAGGGGGAATTCTCGTGGATAACTGTATTATATATGTGAGGAGTGCAGGGGATTTTGATGAGGGTGGTCGAGCATATCTATTCACACCTTATGCATTCGCTCGCTCGATGCGGGCAAGCGATGGAAACCTATCAAGAGGTGTCAGTGTTATACCTCAAGGGTTATCCATATGAGTCATAAAGAGTTCAGCTGGGCGGGAAGCGAAGAACACTATGTGGACCATATCAAGGTGCATACATTAGAGAATATTGTTATTGGACATTATGGAGGCAACTCCAGTGCAGGCCAGTATAAAAATGAAGATGGCTGTATCATTTGGGTGAATAGACAAGAGGATTGGGAATTCACATTGATATTGGATGCTCATAATACAGCAGAAAGCGCTGAGCTCATCATTGACCTATTTAACCAAGAGAAAAGGCCTATCATGCAGCTTTTATCGATGCAGGCTATTCACCAAAGCTTTGTGAAATTGGAAGAGAAAATACTCGCAATGTTTCAGTCTCCTGAGTTCTTATCCGCTTGTCGGAGAGTACAAGGTGAGACAGCCTGCTTGATTGCAGTGAGAAAGGATAAGTATGTATGGTGGTTTTCAGTTGGAGACTGCCTTCTCTATCTCTTTCATCCAGAAATGGCTGCGCTCGGACAATATCAGGTGAATCAACGACAATTCTATGAATGGATTGGACAGGTAAATACATTTGCACAGGAAGTCCCTTGCTACAGCGCTGGGATAAGGGAGTTAAGGAAAGGGGAAAACCGCCTTTTTCTAACCACAGACGGGCTAGTCGAATGCCCAAACGAACCGTTTTCTCACCCTATTAATATCTATGAATCCTTCGGTGAGAAGGGTGATATTAAGAATGTATTATCCATGCTGAAGACGATCCAAGATAATGGAGTGAGAGATAGTACGACGATGATTACTTGGACGACACATATTTTAAAGGAAGTGACCAGGCCTAGTAATTCCTGCTAACTTCCTGATCTTCTCTCCAATCTTTGATATGTGATTTCAGATGAAAACCATAGCTTTTTATAATAAAATAAGCTCTTTTGTCTATTTTGACTCTGTCAGGTCGTGGATTGATGATTTCATTGTGCAGTCATCGCATTTCTCCATTTACAGACGAAACCCCTGAGAACTAAAATCACCCATTCTTCAATGGAGGAACCAAAAAAAGACTGACCCCTTCAAGCCCGCTGGAACGGTGCTTTTGGAGTCAGTCTCATTAAATTTGTTTATTGTCTTGCTGCATCAATGATTCGGCCTTCCACGCTCGGTGAGACGGTTTGGTCAGGGAAGGATTGAATGTAATCAGAGAAAATCTCCCAGTCGACGAAGCCTGGCTCACTTACACGGCCATCAGCGTATATGTCCGCGAAGACTCCATAGCCGTCACCACCCTTAGCGGTAAAGATATTCGTAGCTGCATAATAGGTTGAAGTGTCAGATAGGGCTGTATATTCGCCGTTTTGCAGGACTTCAACTGATTGGACGCGGGCGTCCGCCTGTTTTGAGCTGTCATAAGTAAAGCGCATGCCTGCTACTTGCAGGAATCCTCCGCTTGCGTTCGGTGCAGCGCTCACGCTATGTTCAAGGGCTGTTTTCAGCTCTGAGCCGGTAATTTCCATGATGGCAAGGGCATTGCTGAAAGGAAGAACCGTCATCACGTCAGCCAATGTGATTGGTCCAGCCTCTAAGGTTGTACGGACACCGCCGCCGTTTTGCAGGGCAATTACGGTATTTGGATTAATGGCTTTTGCCTTGACTAGCATGCCGTCAGCAATCAAATTGCCGAGATTTGTTTCACCTGTTCTAGCCGCAGGGTTGCCTCCGATTAGGTCCACGGTTGTCGACCCGACAACTTGATTTTTCTTGGCGTCAACGACAGGCTTGTACTTGCCGAGAATTTGTGCGGCTTCTGGGTCATCCGCGAAAATGAAGGTGCCATCTTCGTTCTTTGCATCAATGCCGATCAGTTCACCGTCATAGGCGATGACCTTCCCCTTTTTGTCAAAGCTGACATCAAGCTCGCCTAGGAACTTGGAATATTCATTTGCTTGGACGAGAACTGTCGGTTCTTTGTATTTTTCGACCACGACAGGCTCAGAAAGCTCTGTATGAGAGTGGCCGCCGACAATGACGTCGATGCCTTCGACTTGGTTGGCAAGCTCGAGGTCATTGTCTCCGCCGCCGTCATTATAGCCGATATGGGTAAGGGCGATAATCTTATCGACACCTTGCTTCTTGAATGCCTTTACAGAGGCTTTAGCTGAGGCGATATAGTCTTCAAATTTCACATCACCTGGGCTAGAGATGCTCGCCGTCTCGGCGGTCGTTAAGCCGAAGATGCCGACTTTTTCCCCGTTGATGTTTTTGATGATGCCATTATAGATTTTGCCGTCTTTCGCTTTTTTCGTATATGTGTTGAACTCTAAGTCTTTCATGAGTGCATCCTCGCTGAAATCAACATTCGCGCTCACGAATGGGAAATCGGCATTTTGCACGAATGGAAGCAATGCTTCACTACCAAGGTCGAATTCATGGTTGCCGAAAGTCATCGCATCGAATCCGGCGAGGTTCATCAATTCCAGATCAGCAAGACCCTTGAATTCATTGAAATAAAGAGTGCCGGAGAATACATCACCCGCATGGAGCAGAAGATTGTTTGTATTTCCTTTGCGGTGCTCATAGATTGCGCTGATTTGCCGTGGTGTGTTTTCGATATTGGCGTGTGTGTCATTTACATGGAGGACACGTAATTGATAGTCAGGAGATTTAATGGCTAATTGAAGCATTGTAATGAATTCGGATAAGGTAACCTTTTGGCTGTAGCCAAATTCTGTTTCAGAGATTCCGTCCGCAATCCCATACAGGACAACAGAACCGATCAATTCTTCGTATTTCGCTGGTACATCGGTGAAATCTGTCTCTGTGTTTCCTTTCAAATTGAAAGCCTTGGCAATCCAGACAGCGAATTCACCGCGTGTTAAGGCATCCTTGCTGCCAAACGTCTTCCCGTTCTTTTCTAGGATGCCGGCATGAACCAAGCTGTTCACGGCTTTTTCAGATGCTTTTGGTACATCCTTAAATCCGACTTTTGGGACCTTTTTGTTATCGATTTTTAGGGCTCTTGCCATCAAGCTAGCTGCATCAGCCCGGCTGATGGAAGTTTGTTTCTTGACGCTTTTTTGTGAAACGCCCAGTTCCTGAATGAAACGAGCTTCACTTTGTATGGTTGTGCTTGCGCCTGCAGCAGGCACGATTAATGTTCCGCCAAGAGCTGCAATCATCGTGACGATGGCTAACATACGATAGAATCTCAATCGAAATCTCATATACCGCTCCCCTTTGATTCAATATGACCATATTCATGGCCTCAAGTTTGATTATAAATAGTTTTAGAGAGATTCGACATTAAGTTTAGGGAAAATAAGGAAAAAGGCCTAGTTCATTTATTCTCTATTCGACATAGTATTTCTTATTTCGGATATATCTATGTTCTCTAGCTAATTCATTGTTTTTGGGCTAATAGCTCAAGTGTACTATGGTAATGAGGCTCACCGTGGCTTAAATCCAGAGCGTATGAATAACCTGTCTTAATGGTTCTGTATGTGGTGAAAAACCCTTCAAATTCATCTTTCGTAAAGTAATGAAGGAACATGTTATTCGTTGAATCAAAAAATGAGTTTCTGCCTAATCGCTTATACTTGTCGATTGCCTTCTTCCGACTGGGGTCATTTATATCAAATACATTCATATAGACCAAGCCATCCTTGACCAATCCTTTTTTAACTTTATCTATAATCAGAGCAATCTCTTCTTCAGGAAAAAAGTTAAGAACATTAGATAAGATAATCAGAGAATAATGATTCGGCTGGATATCGAAAGTGGTGATATCATCCACTGTAGCCTCGATGTTCAGTTGAAGTTTTTCGGAAATGGATAAGCATCGTTTTATTGCTGTTTCTGATAGGTCAATGCCTTCGACCGCAAATCCCTTTTGAGCAAAAAAGAAGGCATTTCTTCCTTCCCCAATACCGATATCCAGCACCTTGCCCTCAGCCGGAACCAGCTCTGCATACTGAGTTAATGTGCTATTGGGCTTCATTCCCCATAATAATTCGCTGTTTTTGTATTCATCTTCCGCTTCCTTTCTTTCAACAATCTGTCAATGATTCATTTTACCATTTAATTCCGAATATTAGAGGCTAAGTATCTTGCATGTTTCCTTTTTCACCTATCAGGGAATGGAATACTATTCGTGGATAATACAACATTTTTTCCTAGAAATGATAACAGTTGAGAGAGGTATTGCAGATGGAAGGAATCTTATATGCACTATTGCCCGCGCTCGCGTGGGGAAGCTTGGTGCTTGTCAGCGAAAAACTCGGAGGTGACCCAAAATCCCAGACATTAGGGATTACAACGGGTTCGCTCCTATTCGGTCTCGTCATGTATTTCATCCAGCAGCCAGAGATGAGCATGACGGTATGGATTGTCGGTATGATCTCCGGAGCGGGCTGGGCTGTCGGACAGCTCAATCAATTCAATAGCGTACAGAATATGGGTGTATCGAAGACGGTGCCGATTTCTACCGGTCTTCAATTACTTGGGACAACCTTCTTCGGAGTTGTCATTTTTAAGGAATGGTCTGGCACAATGACCATTATTCTAGGACTTTTGGCGATTGCCGCCATCATCGCCGGCATCATCCTGACGGGTGTCGGACAAGGGAAGGATTCAGAAGAAGGCAGCAAGAAAAAAGGGGCAATGTTCCTCGGAATATCGACGGTTGGATTTGTTCTCTATGTCGTCATTGTCCGCTGGTATGACCTTGATGGATGGGCAGCTATCCTGCCGCAAGGGGTCGGCATGTTCATTGCCACGCTCCTGCTCTCCATTAAGGATAATCCGTTCAATAAGTATATGGTCCGCAATGTGCTGGCCGGAATTATGTGGGCAATCGGGAATATCGGTCTTTTGCTCGCCAACCCGCTAGTCGGTGTCGCGATTGGTTTCTCTTTCTCGCAAATGGGGATTGTCATCTCCACATTGGGAGGCATCTTCCTTCTTGGCGAGAAGAAATCGAAGAAGCAGCTTACGTTTATCATCATCGGGTGTGCGCTCGTCATTGCTGGAGGAGTGCTGCTCGGATTCACGAAAGAATAATGAAGGAGGATTAGAGAATGTATGATAGTTTAAAAGATAAAGTTGTCTTGATCACGGGTGCCGCATCAGGTCTTGGGAGAGGAATGGCTGAGCGGTTTGGGAAAGAACAAGCCAAGGTTGTCATCAATTATCATTCAGATAAGCATGACTACAATGAGATCATTGACACGATAAAATCCTACGGCGGTGATGCCGCAGCCGTTCAAGGTGATGTCTCGAACGAAGAGGACGTTAAAAAAATGATTGACTATGCAGTCGAGACATTCGGGAGCCTTGACGTCATGATCAATAATGCCGGGATGGAAAATCAAGTGGAATCTCATAAATTATCCTTGGAGGATTGGCAGAAGGTCATCGATATTAATCTGACAGGCGCTTTCCTCGGAAGCCGTGAGGCACTTAAATACATGGTCGAAAACAATATTAAAGGCTCCATCATCAATATGTCATCCGTGCATGACCGTATTCCTTGGCCGCAATTCGTTCACTATGCAGCAAGCAAGGGCGGAGTGAAGCTAATGACAGAAACATTGGCGATGGAATACGCTCCGCATGGCATCAGGGTCAACAGTATTTGCCCCGGCGCTATCAAAACGCCAATCAACGCAGAGAAATTCGATGACCCTGAACAAAGAAAACAAGTAGAGGACATGATTCCGCTTGGCAAGATTGGAAACCCTGAGCAAATCGCCGCCTGTGCCGTCTGGCTCGCCTCTGATGAAGCAAGCTATGTGACCGGGCTGTCTCTCTATGCTGATGGCGGTATGACCTTGTACCCGAGCTTCCAAGGCGGGAATGGATAATATAGTGGACTGGAGACGATGTCTTCAGTCTTTTTTGCTGGCAGTATATTGGAATGAAAAATAAGCAGGAAAAATCCCTGCTTATTTTAAAGTAATTGAACCTATTCTATTGTTTTCTAGGTCTTCTAACTAGTTCACCGCCACAGTTAGGGCATATTTGATTCATAGCTTCTGTACATGGTTTACAAAATGTACATTCATAGGTACAAATATATGCGATTGAATGATCAAGTAACAATGAGCTGCAACTCTCACATTTTTTTCTCATTTCCAATGTCCATATAAAGTTTTCTCCTCGTTTATTAATGATCATTCTCTGTATGAGTCATGAAGCGGATGAAACAAGTCTTCCGTTGTATTCCTGACCATTGAAAAGTGTTCAATATTGTAATGGCCATGAAGAGTTTCATTATGGTGATTAATAATTTGTTCTGCACTTAAAGAATCACTGTCTGTTGTAGAATGAGCATCGCCAGCTAATGTAACATCAAAACCATTGATGGTTGCAGTTCTGACGGCACTATCGATACAATGTTGTGTTTTACAACCCGCCATAACAATATGTTCTATTTCTTGAGATTTTAAATGATTTAGAAGCCCTGTTCCATGGAAGCAATTCGTTGCGGCTTTATCAAAAAATAAAGCATCAGCGGGGACATTAATTTGATCATGAACTTGGAAGCCAGCTCCTTTGCCATCAGCAACATCTGAATCTCTGACAAAGACAACTGGGATACCAGACTCCGTTGCTTGTTTGATCAGTATATTAATATTCCTGATAAGCTGGTCTTTATTTAAAACTGTACGTTCTTCTAGATTTCCATCGATTAATTCCTGTTGAGTATCAATGATTAATAATGTTTGATTCAATTCATTTTCCCCTTTCAATTATGGGGAAAGACTAACCCCGTTTGGTTACTTAGTCGTATTCCCCTGTTCAATTTTTATGCAAATACTTCTTCTATTTGTCATAATATCTACCCCCTAAGTAAAGTTAGATTGCTAAAATCTGAATTGTCAGACAGCCAAATTGTATCATATTCATTTGGGCGAATGTGGAAAAAACATTATCATGTGTATTCGCTGGAGAGAGTACCGATTCAAGACGTCTTGAATCGGTGAGGTGGTTGTCTTATATTTTCTCTTACCTTTTGCCATATCCTTGCCTATGCAGCCAGTTAGCACAAAGACTTGTCCACCTGGCCACGTCTGGTTCCTCTTCTGCAAGACCGAGACCATGAAGTCCGTGCTGGAACACATGAAGCTCATACGGAACCCGGGCTGCACTCAAACCATTTGCATACATAAGGCTGTTTATGACAGGGACCGATTGGTCATCTGCCGTATGCCAAAGGAAGGTCGGCGGTGTGTGTTTGCTGACATGGCTATCCAGTGACAGAAGTTCGCGTGTCTTTTGATCCGGTTGTTCCCCAAGCAAGCAGGCAAGGGAACCGGCATGTGTATGCTCAAGCATCGTGATGACCGGATAACAGAGAATCGCGATATCCGGTCGGGATGGCATTTCATCAATTGCATCGATTTTCTGATAGGCTGGATAATTCGGCAAGTTTGAGAGGCTAGCTGCGAGATGCCCGCCAGCTGAAAAGCCTAGAATCCCAATCTTTTCACGGTCAAGCTCCCACTTATCCGCATGATGGCGAACATACCGGATCGCCCGCTGCGCATCCGCAAGAGGTTCTGGGTGCTTTGCTGGTGTAACCCGGTAATGGAGGACAAAAGCCGTGATGCCAAGTGTATTCAGCCAACGGGCCACAGGCTCTCCCTCATGCCAGGCCCGCATCCGGTAGCCGCCTCCAGGGCAAATGATAATCGCGGAGCGGGTCGGATTTTTAGATGCGACAAATGGGACAAGCATCGGCATTTCACCAGGTAAATCAATTGCATCTGGCCAGATTGGATACATAGTGGATTCTCCTTTTTTGGATTATTGTGTTTATTTTATCATGATAGGAGGATTAGGGCGGCGGCAGATCAGAGAAAGCCCACTCTAACCCCAGGCAAAGTGGGTGAAGGATGGGCAAAGGGGAGCATCGTCAGAGAAAGCCCACCCTAACCCCAGGCAAAGTGGGTGAAGGATGGGCAAAGGGGAGCATCGTCAGAGAAAGCCCACCTTAACCCCGGGCAAAGTGGGTGAAGGATGGGCAAAGGGTGGGCATCGTCAGAGAAAGCCCACCTTAACCCCAGGCAAAGTGGGTGAAGGGCGGGCAAAGGGTGGGCATCGTCAGAAGGATGAACAATCAGTCATCACATCAATCATCAAAAGAGTAATATCACACCCAAAACACATACTATCAACGAGGTGAACACATTGTATAAACTACTTACGCATAATGATTTAGACGGTGTCGGCTGCGGCATCTTGGCGAGACTTGCCTTCGGGGATCGGGTGAAAGTGCGCTACAATTCCATCAGCAGCCTGAATCGAGAGATTGAATCCTTCCTTGAGCAAGATTCACAGACCTTTTTGTTTATCACGGATATGTCTCCGAATGAAGAGAACGAGAAGGAACTGCAGGAGCGGTTTGCGAGTAAGGGAATGGTTCAGCTGATTGACCATCATAAGACAGCTGAGCATCTGAATGAGTATGAATGGGGATTCGTCCTCTCAATTGATGAGGAGGGAAAGGGGACGAGTGCAACCTCATTGTTCTATGACTATCTCATTCGTCATGAATTTTTACAGGCAACAGAAGGGTTAACGGATTTCGTTGAACTTATCAGGCAATATGATACATGGGAGTGGGAGAAGAATGCGAACGAGCGGGCCCATCGCCTGAATTCTCTTCTTTATTTAACCTCGATTGATGAATTTGAGGAGAGAATGGTAGAGAGACTGCAAGGCGGTGAGCGTTTCATCTTTGATGATTTTGAGGAAAAGGTATTGGGGATGGAATATGACAAAATGGAGCGTTATCTTCGCCGGAAGAAGCGTGAGGTCACGCAAACAGGGGTAAGCGGTCAGCTGGCAGGGGTTGTTTTTGCCGAATCCTATCTGTCTGAGCTGGGGAGTGAGCTCGGGAAGGAATTTGCCCATCTTGATTATATCGCCATCATGAATATGGGCGGGAGAAGGATATCCTTCCGCACCGTTCATGAGCATGTCGATGTATCTGAGATAGCGGCCAAACATGGGGGAGGCGGCCATGTGAAGGCGGCTGGTTGCCCGCTGACAGAGGAAGCCTATAAGGAGTATGTGGCCCAAACCTTTCCGCTTGCACCGCTGCGGGAGGATGCGAAACGAAATCATTATAATGTAAAGCATTCCTCCTTCGGCACCCTTTATCATGGCGGAAAAAATGACACTTATCTGCTATATCCAAAGGGAAGCGAGTGGAGAATCGACCATAATGATAGGATGCTCGAGAATCATTTCAAAAGCTTTGATGAGGGAGAACGGTATTTGAAACGCACCCATGCAGCCTGGCTTGTCAGGGATGATGATTTTGTGGAGTATTTAATGAAGCGAGTACCGCATCGTAGATGATCAAATTTAAGGCGGCTGGTCTTTAAGAAGATCAGCCGCTTTTCTATTGAAAAAAGAACTCTTCCATATATTTCATGGTATAATTTAAGCATCGATAAAATGGAGAAATGATGGACAATGACTAACCATAAATATGATGAATTTCTGAGAATCACTAGAAAACTAAATGAAATCGGAATCACCCCATTGTTAATGGGTTCCGTAGGCCTGGAATTAATCACAGAAAGAAGCTGGGATTCAGAGGATATCGATATACATGTGCCTGGTGACAAAAGAGGGTGGGAAGTACCGCCTGAGGATTCAGTCTTCCTTTGGGAGGAAATCATGGATGTCATGAATTCTTTAGGTTATACGCTCATTGATTTGCATGAGCATGCATTCTCTAAGGAGGGGGTATGCGCAGAATTTGGCATTATCGATACGTTGCCAGGTTTCGCTGGAATCGAATTAGAGGATTTAGAGTTATATGAGGATAGAGGGGTTACATTCTTCTTATTAAATTTTCTTCAATACATAAAAGTGTATGAGGCTTCCTCTAAGGATAGCTATCGAGCGAATCAAAACAATCATAAAGACATCAGAAAAATCGAGTTTCTGAAAAACAGGATACAGATGAAGAAAACTCAGAGTGATTCACTCTGAGTCTTAAGGATGAATTCTCTTAATGATGCGCCTTCTCAAGCGCCAGTTTAATCCCAAAGCCAATCAATATCGTGCCAGTAATTCCTTCAATCATCGCCTGTGCTCTCGGCTTCTTCATGAAGACGCTAATCTGATTGATCAAATAGACATACAGAAGGAACCAAACGGCCGTCAATGCGGTGTATGTGATTCCCATGATCAGAAACGGAACAAAGGTATTGCTTTCTGATTCAACGAATTGCGGCAGGAACGTCAGGAAGAAGACAGCCACTTTCGGATTGAGGATATTGGTCAAGAATCCTTGCTTGAAATAAGATGATTTTTCGAATTGCACGTTAGGCTGCGCTTCTGCACTCGCTGCCTCTTCTCGTTTCCATAGAGACCATAATGTTTTGGCCCCAAGGTAAATCAAATAGACGGCACCGATATATTTGAAGACGGAAAAAAGAAAAGCGGATTTCACGATAATGGCGGATAGACCTAACACGGCTGCTGAAGTATGAATCATCAAGGCGCAGCAAGTGCCGAATGCCGTTTTAAAGCCTGCGCTTCTTCCATGGCTAAGCGTGTTTTTGGTCGCGACGGCCGTATCGGGCCCAGGCAAAATAATCAGGAAAATGCACATGAGGACAAAGAGATAAAAGTTCACCATGTTTATGCCGCCTTTCTGGCTTTATGGAAGCCTTAAATATATGAGGATTAGAATGTATTATAGCTCATTTTGTTTGAATATTTAATCAATTTTTATGAAAATAAATGGAAGTTTGTTAGAAAGGAGCAAAATCACTTGCAGAATAAAGTAGTCCTATGGGATTTGATTTGTTATCTCCTATTCCCTCTTGTCATTTGGAACGTGCTGAATGATCGCATCGATGAATATTATGCGATGCTCATTTCAACGGTACCCGGAATTATTTACAGTATTGTGAGATTCATAGAATATAAGAGGGTTAATTTCTTTGGCCTGGTCACGATTGGCACGCTGATGATTGGAACACTCGTCGATGTGCTTTCAGGCTCTGCCCTGCAAATGATGTGGAACAATGTGTACTATTCCCTCGGTCTTGCTGTCTTTTTCCTTGTGACTAACTTCATCAACAAGCCCACATCCTTGCTCTTTGCTCTTGATCTTACGGAGATGCAGGGCTATGACCGGCAGATGTTAAAGGAGAGCTATTATCAGCCAAAGATATTATTCGTGTTTAAGCTAATCACCTATGGTTTTGTTATTCAAAGCCTTTTGAAAGCTGGCATTGATGCTTGGCTAATCCTCCAGCATGGAGTCGATGCCTACGACAAATCCATCATAACGAAGAGAGTGATTACCGGAAGTATCGGTCTTATTTGCATGTACGGATTCTTTCATATATCCAAAATGCTCCAGAACCAGCAGGAGTCAAAAACAGCCACGCCCGATTAAGGGCTCTTATTACTAACATAAAATGATATTTTCATATAAAGAAAGGGACAAAATGAATGTTGAAAGTATGATAGTGCGGAAAATGACAGCGACCTTTTTCGTGACCATGATAACCTCTATGATTTTAGCGTATTGGTATATGTCTGCTGCAATGAATGAGGAACCTTCCTATCAATTAGGAGTGAACTTTTTAGGCTGGACATTCCTCTACACAATGTATGTGGGTGCGGTTGTCCTGATATATGGGAATCTGGTGTCTGGCGCTATCGAATATGCGCAAAAGATAGGGCTTATTAAGCAGACTTGGCTTTATATTCTGTATCATGGTCTTTTCGGTTTATTATTTGGTTTTCTTTTTCAGGAACCGGGATTGGCAGTCGCTGGGATGGCAGTGGCTGTCTTATATGCTTTCATTGATCGATGGATGTGTGCGAGGGAGAATGATTCAGTGAGTATAAAGCTGCTTTTTCTTTCCCCCATCTTGGCAGGGGGATTGCTGTGGGGCTATTTTCAGATTGTATCAGAACCTATGCCTCCTTTTACAGCGGTAGAAGCTATTGAATTTGCCGCAGGTGGAGATGATTCGGTTGTTGCTGCTTTTCCGAAAAAGCCTGGCATATGGAAAGGTAGGATTGACGGGTATCATGTTGAGCGTGAAACATCTGCTAAGGAAATCGGAAAAGAAACATTTATGATTACGTTTACGGAGAGCTGGAATAAAGGGCTTGAAAAGGGTTCGTGGATTTGGATCTATGAAGTGGAACGCGATTCTATATCCGCTAAGAGCGGCAAGGGAACGGCCCCGCCATATGCAAACTAAATAAAGGCGGGCATAGCATCTTCCTGTTTGAAAGTGGCTACTTTTAGAAACTTGTATAGGAAAGAGTCTCGTCAATTTGAGGGAGGTTTTTCGGCCTTTTTCTAATTATCTCGATGTCCTTTCCGTTTATCAGCTATGGCGGGATATGATGATTTATAATGCTTTCTTAATAAAGATTGTCTTAAGTATATGCCAGTCAAAACATTCTTAGAGGAGGGAGTGGCTGGGATATACGTATTTCAGTCAATGTTAAACCCGGTCTATTAGGTAATATTTTAATCAATATTACCTAATAGACCGGGTTTTTAGTTGTTTTCAATATATTTGTTCATTCTGCATACCATTATGAATAACTAGTGGAATGGAGCGGAGGCTACTCGACTCCTGCGGGAAATAGAGGAAAGGCTGAGACCCCGCAGGCGCAGCCGAGGAGGCTCTGCTTCCCCCCCGCGGAAAGCGAGTAGCCGCAGCGTAATGGAACGAACTTGTTCTTGTAACGCAACTCGTTACTATGTAACAAAGTCTAGTAAGATTAATGGAGCTATTGTTTTTCTTTCAGGAGCGCTTATAAGTTCTGTCCCAACCTCTCTTTTTGTCCTATAGTATCAGTCGCCATCATCCTTCCGTTTATGCTGCTTCATATATTGGGAGGGGGTCATGGAAGTAAACTTCTTAAACACCCGGCTGAAATAATTAACATCATTAAAGCCCACGATAAAGGCAACATCGGTAATGGAGGTTTGCTTGTTATGGAGATAAATCTTCGCTGACTCTACGCGTTTTTGATTGATAAAGTCGATGACGCTTTGCCCTGTCTCCTGTTTGAACTTTCTGGATAGATGCGAAGGATTGGCATGGATGGAATCGGCGATTTCTTGCAAGGTCAAAGGGCTGTCTATATTTAATCGTATGTAATCAACCGCTTTTTTGACAAGCTCACTATACTGGAGAGTAGAATATTCCTTTACGAGATCACAATACTCATCCAGCATTACTTCGGCAAGTTTGTTTAAATAAGGCATATTTGGTGCCCGCTCAATTAAGATTGCATATTTATCGGAAATTTCATGAATATAGACAGGATGAACGCCTCCAAACCTAGCTGCTACGCGGCAGAGTGTGTTCAGTACCAAGATTAAATTTTTTGAAGCGCGAATTGGACTTTCAGGCACTCGGTTTTCTAAGTAAGTATCTTGGATATTAATTTTTATGTTTTCGATTTTGCGCTTATCGCCAGTCATGATGGCCTGCATGAACTCCTGTTCTTGACGATACGTCGTTTCAATGTTGTGTTTATTTTCATCGATAATTGTTTTAATCGATTCTTTGCTTTGCGTTGCGGGCGGCTCATCTGAAGTGATTAATTGTGCCTCAATGAAGGGATTTGAGCATAAATTGACCAGTAATTCACCAATACTATTACTAGCACTATTATGAACAACCGAAAGGGATTCATAAAATTCTTGTAAAGCCGTTCGTTCACTAATCGGTATTTTATTTTCTGAAATAATACTACTTAAAAAATCTGTTCCGGGAACACTTGATAAAAAAGGACCGACCATGATGAACCCATAGTAAGTTGCTTGATTCCAGATGCCTGCCGCAATATATTGAAGTCGAAAGCGATTGATATAGTAGTAAAAAGAATTTGCGGGATGTTGTTTAAGATAATCGTTCATTTGTCTAAAATCATTCTCGAAGTTTTGCAAGGCAGCCGGGATATTTTGTTTAACCTTCTGGATAAGGGCCGTATCTTCTTGGTTAACATATCTTACGTCTATCTTGCTAATGGAAAAGGCTATATGACAAATTTTATTTAAATCCTTTAGGCGTTTTTGTGGCAACATTTCATCATCTCTTTTGTTTTTTATTTAGTTTATCGTAAAAGATGCAATAATTATACTAGTATAAGCAAAAATGTGCGATTAATATTTGGGCTTCTATACTATACTAGGATTATCAATTTGTGAAAGAAAATACAAATCTATTTGCTCATTTTTTCACAAATATTATTTTAATAATATTATTTCCTAAGGAGAGTAAATCAATGAGAAAAATCGTAAACATCAATGATTCATGGAAATTTATTAAACAAGATGAAGTTAACGCTTACAATAAAAGCTTTGATGATACTAGCTGGGAAACTGTCAGTGTTCCGCATACTTGGAATGCGATTGATGGAGCGAATGGTTTCGATTTTCACAAAGGTGCTTGCTGGTACCGCAAGGAAGTAATGGTTGATACACTAGAGCAAGGAAACCGTGTGTACATTGAGTTCAACGGTTCTAACAGCATTACGGACGTATATGTAAACGGCCACCATATGGGACAGCACCGCGGCGGATATTCCACCTTCCGTTTCGATATCACAGATGTGGTTGAGTTTGGAAAATTAAACACAGTATCCGTAAAAGTAGATAACACAGTTGTGGAAGATGTATATCCGCAAATGGCTGACTTCACTTTCTATGGCGGTATGTACCGTGATGTTAACTTGGTTATCACAAACCATGTTCACTTTGACTTAATGGATTACGGTTCACAAGGTATTTATATCGTTCAAGATGAAGTAAACGAAGAGAAAGCGGCTTTGACGATTAAGTCCAAACTCGTCAACGATCTTGATACAGAAAAGAAAGTACGCCTTTGGGCAGACCTATTTGACGCTGAAGGCAATGTGGTTGCCTATGCAGCGAAAGATGTTGTTCTCGCAGCTGGCGAAAACAAAGAGGTGGAAATGCCTGCGGTCATTAAAAACCCGACTCTTTGGAACGGCAGAAAAAATGCTTACATGTATAGAGCAAACGTGAGCTTAACAAGCTTCAATGACACGATTGATGAAATTTCTATTCCATTTGGTGTGAGATACTTCGAAGTGGACCCAGACAAAGGATTCATCCTTAATGGACAGCCTTTACGCCTAAATGGTGTTTCTCGTCACCAAGATAGAAAAGACATGGGCTGGGCGATTACGAAGAAAGAACATAAGGAAGATATGGAATTAATCAAAGAGGTTGGCGCGACTTCTATCCGCCTGGCTCACTATCAGCATGACCAATACTTCTATGATCTCTGTGACCAAGAGGGTATGGTCGTATGGGCAGAAATTCCGTTCATTTCCATTATGTCTAAAACGGAACTAGAAGGAATCAACGCGAAACAGCAAATGATCGAGTTGATTAGACAAAACTTCAACCACCCATGCATTATGTTCTGGGGCGTGCAAAATGAGATCCAAATCGGCGGTAACCGTCCAGAAGTTAGAAAGTTAGTAAGAGAGCTAGCTGAATTAACGAAAAAAGAAGATCCAACACGCTTAACAACACAAGCAAACGTTATGTTTGTACCTGATAATGATGAGTATAACTATATGACAGATATTATTGGATACAATAAATATTATGGCTGGTACCAAGGGGAAGCAGAAGATTTTGGTCCTTGGATTGATGGGTACCATGCTACAAACCCTACTGTTCCTTTAGGTATTTCTGAATACGGTGCAGAAGGAATCATCGAATACCACACAGATGATGCAAAGGTGAAAGACTATACAGAAGAATATCATGCACTATACCACGAAAAAGTATGGAAGATCTTCTCTGAGCGCCCATTCCTATGGTCAACATATGTATGGAATATGTTTGACTTCGGTGCGAACATCCGTGATGAAGGCGGCGTAAAGGGAAGAAACAACAAAGGCTTAATCACTTATGACCGCAAAATTAAAAAGGATGCTTTCTTCATGTACAAAGCAAACTGGTCAGAAGAAAAAGTCCTTCACATCACAAGCAAACGCTATATTGACCGTGCGGATGAGGCAATCACTGTGAAGATCTATTCCAACTGTGATGAAGTAACGCTTTATGTGAACGGTACAGAAGTAGCGACACAAAAAGGCGAAGATAAAGTCTTCATCTTTGAAAATGTTGCGCTGCAGCCAGGCTTGAATGAAGTAAGAGCCGTATCTGGCGATGTAGAAGACACAGCATTCTTCAACAAAGTGGAAGAAGCTAATCCAAGCTATGTTCTTCCTGAGACAGAGGCTGGCGGAGTAGTAGATAACTGGTTCGAAATGCCTGAAGACATGGGCGAAGTTGAAATTGAAGAGTTGGAAATTACGGATGATGTTTACTCAACTCGCTGCACATTTGGGGAATTATTTGCGAACCCAGAAACAAAAGCCGTATTGCAAAAATATTTAAGTGGCTTCTCAGAAGAGCATCCAATGTATGGTATGGCAGAAGGCATGCAAATCGATATGCTGGCTAGCTTGTCACCAGAGATGTTCACAGAAAAATTAATGTATATGCTTAACAAAGACCTGACAAAAATTAAAAAAGCCTAATAGTAGCGTGCAAACTGTACGAACCTGATATACCTTATCGAAGAGCGGCTAGATTTCTGATCTAGTCGTTCTTTGGACAAATTTGAAAGATGGTGTAATTATGAAGTCAATCATGTTGTTTGGAGAAATGCTGTTACGTCTAACTCCCTCCAATCATCAATTATTCATTCAGGCCAGCCAATTGAACATGGTTTACGGCGGTTCTGAGGCAAATATCGCGGTTGCCTTAAGCAATTGGGGAGAAAAAACGTCATATGCTACATGCGTTCCGAACAATAACATCGGGTTGGCGGCGATTATGCAATTGCGTCAATTTGGGGTTAATACGGATTATGTGATTCAGCAGGGTCATAAGATGGGACTTTATTTTGTAGAGGAAGGACACTCCATCCGTCCGACAGAGGTCACCTATGACCGTCAAAATTCAGCATTTGTCGATGCTGTGCCAAGTGACTATCAGCTTGAGGAAATGCTTGAGCAAGCGAAGTGGCTGCATGTCAGCGGGATTAGCTTAGGCGTGAGCAAACAAGCCCGTGAAACAACGCTGGCGCTGGTGAAATTGGCCCGTCAAAAAGGAATCAAAGTCAGCTTTGATTTCAATTATCGCGCGAAATTATGGAGCATTGAAGAAGCTAGGGAGGCCTTCATTGAAATCCTGCCTTACGTAAATGTTTGCTTCGGAAGCTATATGGATGTTCTCACTCTTCGCCAAGAGAAAAGAACGGTAAAATCTTTTGATGAAAAGATTGAATTACTTAAAGAGCTTCAAAAGGAATATAACTTCGATCAAATCTTTACGACCGAACGCGAGATTCTTGATGATAATGTCCAGAACTTAAGCTGTGCGGTTATCGCAGGAACCGAGCATCATAAACTTGGACCAGTTAGAGTCAATGTTCTTGATCGAATCGGTACGGGTGATTCATTTGTTGCCGGAGCATTGTTCGGCCTCGCAAATAACTACAGTCTTCAAGAGACATTGGATTTTGCCTTATCATCATTTGCTTTGAAGCATACGATTGTAGGCGACTTCCAAGTTGCGAGTAAAGAAGCGGTTCAAGGATTCGATCTGAATGGTGAGAAGGTTATTATTAAACGATAAAGAAGACATCTGATGAAAGGAGTGTTAATCCAAAAAGGATGACACTCCTTTTCTTTTTTTTGATTTGTGCCTGACTTGATATGCCATGTTTTTTTACTAATAATCCGTACCCTAAGTTCTTTCTAGACAATTTGTTAAAATCCTCACTATATTTGGCCATAAAAAAACCGCACCTCCAATTGTTAAATGTGTCTAACAAGTAGGGTGCGGCACTGAAGGCACCGCTTCATACTAATGTATTGGCCCTCCATCTGAAGTGTCGATTCGTTAGCGTAATCTTATTCTCTTCTCTAGATAGACTATACCTGCAATGATGATTCCGCCGATACTCACAATATTCATCAGCATGATGGAACCGCCAAATCCGATGTTTGCATCTAAGGAAGGGGTAATTATTTCATTAATAATAAAAAATGTAAACAGAGCCACGGTAGGTAGATAGATTATGAAACCTACATATAGCCAAACTTTACTATCTTTTCTAGTTACAATATAAACACAAAAAAAGGAAAACAGGATGAAAATATAATCCCAGACAAACCCTACATAATTCACGGTTCCCACGTCCTATTTCTTTTAATTGGAACAAAAATTAATGAATGTATATTCAATTATATGTCATTGGAAAATTTATGGAATAGGTTGAAAGTCATGTCTTGTGACGCACAAAGTCGATATGAGCAATTACTGGCAGTTAGGAATTGTGCTAAGTGTTTACCGGCGACATTTTGTTATAGTAACGGATAAAAGATAAAGGATCCGAAGCCAAATAGGCTTCCTATCTTTTTTGATTATCTAGGCTAATTAACTGTTTAACAAGGGCGCTTTGAAGAATAAAATGTGGAAGAGCATCGATTATTGTCTGATTTTTTAGAATGTTAAATATTGTTATAAATGGGTGCATTAGTATAATGGTAGTTAGATGAAAAAGCCAAAAGGTGTGTCCAGATATGCTTCAACCGATTAAAGAAATGATAATTAAGAAGAATTTAGAAAGGGCCTTGAGGCCATATGGTATTCAGATTGTCCATTTCATCCCTGGGAGATTGAGAGTCAAGCTGCATGATTGGAAGAGCAGAGAAGGGCTCTTGGTCTCTTTGATAACCGATTTGCGAATGGATAAATCAGTAGCGTCTGTCCATTTTACAAAAGAAACTGGAACAGCGCTCATCCATTATGACCATTCCGCTGTTAATGAAGAGACTGTTCAAAGATGGGTCGAGCTGTTCAAAAAATACGCCTAGAAAGGGGGAGATGCTTATGTATAACACGCTTATGGGCATCGGGCTATCCTTGGCAGGGCCAAAGATGCTTTCTAAGATTCAAGACCAGAAGGTTCATGTTGTCCATGCCCTGCCTGGCAGGGTCAGGCTGAAATGCAGCCGCTGGAAGAATGAGAAGACCGCCAGCAATTTAGAATCCGTATTCAAGCAGATACCGCTAGTATCAAAGGCAGAAGCCTCCCCAATTACCGGGAGTTTGTTATTGGAATTTAAGCTGCAATCGCTCACGCAGGAACAATTTGACCAAATCGTCCAACAGGCCGTTCACACATCAGTGGCTACCTATCCGGAGCTTGAAAGTGATTTAATGGTCATTTTAAAAAATATCATTAATACAATTGATAATACGATGCGAAGACAGAGCGGCGGAAGGGTAGATATAGATGCGCTCCTGTCTGTTGTTCTTATTGTGAGCGGGATCTTAAGGATGCCGTCGAATCCAGCCTTCTCAAGCAGCCTGCTCTATTGGGCCTATACGATTATTACGAATAAAGGGAGTGGAAGAACCGATATATGAATGGAAATTACGCCATCCTGCATTCAACCCCAGGCAGAATCAGGCTATCTCTTAATATTGGCGGTCTAAAGCCTGCTGAAGCAGAAGCCAGGCTTAGAACCATCCCCGGCGTTTATTCTGCTGTCTATTCGGCCATCTCCAAGAACGTTGTTTTGCACTATGAGAACTCTAGGCTTCAAGGGAACTTATTGAGCTATCTATCTTCTCTATTTCCAGCATCCAAGGAGAGCGTAAGGATACAGGATAATGAAGTACCTCTTAAAAGCCAGATGAAGGACCTAGCCATTGTCCTTGGCGCTTGGCTCGCAGAAAAAACAATGGCTTTCACCGTTTTTCCTTTCACCATTCACCCTGTCATTACACCGGTAACACTCGCGACCTTGTACGCTTCGCGGCATATAATCAAAAATGGCCTCCGCACGTTTTGGAAACCCAATCCTGATACATTGACCACAGCGGCCCTTGTGGCATCCATCCTGAAAGGTACGCCGCAATCAGCTCTGGTGATTTATGCGATGTCCACGGCAAGTGAAATGCTGACAGCCTATACGATGAATCGGACGAGGGGATATGTGCGGGATATCATGGAGGTGGATACCTCACATGCCTGGCTTGTATCAGAAGATGACGGTGAAGTGAAGGTTAGGATTGAGGATGTTAGTGCAGGCAATGAAATCATGGTCTTCCAAGGGGAAAAGATTCCATTCGATGGCCGGGTGGCCTCCTTCTATGCTCAGGTGGATCAATCCTCCATAACAGGCGAGTATAACCCTGTCAATGTGTGCGAGGGTACATATGTTTATGCCGGCAGCATTGTGACTGAAGGCAAGCTGATGATTAAGGTAGAAAAAACCGGGGAGGACATGGCCGTCAATCGAATGATCAAGCTGATTGAGGAAGCCCAGAATAAACAGGCGCCCATCCAGACGATGACGGAAAAATTCACGAACCGGATGGTCCCGATTTCCTTTATTCTCGCTGGCGCCATCTATTTGGTTACAAAGGATTGGAACCGTGTATTGAACATGCTCGTGATTGATTATGTTTGCGGCGTGAAGCTTTCAACTGCGGCGGCGATTTCAGCTACAATCGGCAAGGCAGCCAAATCAGGCGTGCTCCTTAAGGGAGGACAGACAATTGAGACATTAGCAGCGGTTGATACCGTTGTGTTAGATAAGACTGGCACAATTACTGAAGGGAGTCCTGCGGTAACGGAGGTCACCCCGTTTCATCATTACACAGAAGAGGAAGTCCTGGGGCTTGCCGCATCAGCGGAAGAACATGCTTCCCATCCTTTGGCTGAAGCCATATTAAGAGAAACGATTGACAGAGGCATCTTCGTTCCTGCCCATCAGGATGAATCGGTGGAAATCCATACTGGAAAGGGGGTCTCCGTTTTAATTGACGGGGAGCATGTTCTTGTCGGCAGCCGCCGTTTCCTGGAAGAGCATGGGATATTTATTCAAAGCGACCAATCTGCCGGCATCTTTGTCAGCAAGGAGGGGGAATTGGTCGGAACGATCGATGTTCGGGATAAGATCCGCAAAGGAATGAACCGGTCCATTAATCAGCTTAGAAGGGATGGCGTTGATGAATGCATCATGCTGACCGGCGATCATGAGGACGCAGCAAAGGAAATAGCTAGCTTGACCGTGATTGATGATTATATAGCAGGGGCGATGCCAGAGGATAAGGCAGTGTTTATCCAGGAACTGAAGAAGGAAGAGGGCCGGACAATCATGATGGTCGGTGATGGAATTAATGACGCGCCTGCACTTGCTTATGCAGATATTGGGGTGACGCTCGGCGCGAAGAAGACAGATATCGCCATGGAGACGGCAGACATGGTAGTGCATTCGGATAATCCATTGCTTATATCGAGAACGGTCAGCCTCTCCAAGAAAACGATGAAAATCATCAGGCAAAATATCCTTGTGAGCCTCATTGTTAATACAGGTGCGATTGTTCTCGGTACACTTGGCTTCATTCGGCCGATTACGGGAGCCGCCATTCATAATGCTGCGACCATCGGTGTCGTGCTGAATAGCCTGAACCTCATTATGACAAGGAGGGAACCGAATGTCATACACTATCAAAATTCTCCACTCCATACCCGGAAGGATCCGATTATCCATTCCAGCACTGTCGAGAATCAGCCAGCCCTCAGCTATTAAGGGAGTCTTGCAGTCCATTAAAGGAATTGATGAGGTGAGAGTCGAGCCCATCATTAAGACGGTTCTGATTAAATACGATGCAACGAAAAGGCGTGTAACAGATATCCTGCAATACTTGACCATGTTCTTTCCGCAATCGAATCAAGAGCCGTCCATGCAGCTTTTCTCAACAAGGGAAGGCATTAAGAAGGATATTTGGCGCTCCATTCTTTCCGGCTCGCTTCTCTTGATTGCATTTTTACGGAAGAATATCAAAGCACATCCTGATATGTTTGACTACTTGGCCGTCATCTCGACATCCTATACGGTTTTATCGCACGGGGAAAATAAATTGCGGCATCCAGATGTCCTCACAGGACTGATATCAATCGTCTCGCTCGGGTCGCATAATATTCTCCAGCTCGCACTCGCCACATGGATTGTCAATCTTGTTGAGGTATTCAATGATATTAGGCGAAGCTCTCAAATTAACCCTGCAGCGGTTTAGGTAGAAAGGTCTTCTTTAGGACTTTTATATAAATTCATTCTAGGAGGAGTTAAATATGGCATTGAACAAAGACTTTTTAATGGGATTTCTATCAGGGACAGTAGTAGGTGCGGTGGGATACCGGGTGTATGAGCAAAACAACGGTCAATTGAGAAATCTCATCCAGCAATCTCCTCAAATCGGCCTCGCAGCGCCCCATGTTACACCGGAGCTGACTGTAGAGGACCTCGTTTCACAGAAAGAAAGGCTAGAAGACTTAATCGCGGAAAAGCAAGCAACAGGCAAGTAAGAGGGAAAAGGGATGCTGATGCATCCTTTTTTTATGGAATTAAGTCTAAAGCAGGAAGAGGGTTTTTACCGATTATCTAGAAACTAATATATAAGTATAAAGAAGGAGGATTCTGATGGGTTATTTGCGTTTGTTTGGTATAACACTTGCTCTCCAAGTTATGTACTATGTATTCATACTAGGAGATAAGGAGATGACGATATTGCATATGTTTGGCTTCTCTCTTGTTTTTACGATTTTTTGGGCACTATCGGATAAGCTATTCCCGCATAAAGCATAGTGATCTATCATAATGGCTTGTTTTAATGAAAGGACGTAAAACATACATATATTAAGGCTTTAGCGGGAAGCTTGGATGGGATAACTATAGGAGTGATAAAAAAGGAGTAAATGAATGGGGGGGAATGAGTTAAGTGAGTCAACTTTTGAATACAGAAGAAGCGGTTAAACGGTGGGATGCCTATGCGGATACATATGCAAAAAATCATGGAAAGAATGGAGACCCTCATAAAGAGGTCTTTTTAAACCCTGCGTTCATTTCTTTAATGGGAGATATCAACAATAAAGATATATTAGACGCCGGCTGCGGGGAAGGCTATTTTAGCAGGATGCTAGCGGAGGCAGGTGCGAGAGTGACAGCTGTAGATTATTCAGCAAGAATGCTAGAAATCGCTCAAGCAAGAACGCTAAATGATTTGGGGATTGAGTTTAAACAAGGCAATTGTGAGAATCTGTACTTTTTCAAAAGCGGCAGCTTTGATTTAATCATATCTAATATGGTGATTCAGGACCTTGCCGATTATCAAAAGACATTTTCGGAAATGCATCGGCTGTTAGCAGTTGGCGGCAGTTTTATCTTCTCCATATTGCATCCTTGTTTTGTTACGCCGGAATGCGGATGGGAAAAAGCCGAGAATGGAGAAAAGCACTGGAATGTCGATAAATATTTTTATGAAGATGTGTATGAACAGGCCTTAGGCGAGAACGAGAAAATCCTATTATTCCATAGAACATTGACGAGCTATATAAACGCACTACTTCAAACAGGCTTTGTAATAGAAGGCATTGTGGAGCCGAAACCATCGCCTGAGATGCTGGGAAAATATCCGTCTTTTGAAGAAGATTTGAGATGTCCGGACTTTATTGTGTTTAAGCTGAGAAAATAAAATGATTAATTATAATGGACGAATAGTTGTTTCTTTTGAAAAAGTGAATAAAATAATCATATCGCAGCATATCAATTAAATGGTAAAATATAAAGGATAAAATTAACTGAAAATACATTATTTTTAGTTAATAATTTATAGAGGAGGCGTTCATTATGATAAATAAAGCAAATTCAAATATGGATGAATATAAGGGGATTACGACTAATTAACCTGTTGGTTAGCGTTTCCCTGAAATTTGAAAGGGGAAAATAATGAGTTCAAAAAAGGTGGAAATCGCAGAATTAACTGCAGAAAACTGGTACGACTGCTGTGAATTAGAAGTGGCAGCTGAACAAGCCGAGTATATTGAATCAAATGCGGTATCGATTGCTCAATCAAAGTATGAGCCTGCACTGAGACCATATGCGATTTATGCTGAAGGAAAAGTCGTTGGCTTTTTAATGTACAATTCTGTTCAAGAGGAACTGGATGGATATTGGATATATAGGATTATGATCGATAAGAGTTTCCAAGGCAAAGGTATTGGCAAGGCAGCAACGGAGTTAATGATTGCGGAGATGGCTAAATTGCCGAATGCGAAGAAAATTATTGTCGGCTATCACCCTGAAAATGCAGGAGCTCATCATTTATATGCTAGTTTGGGATTCATTGATCAGGGGCATCGGTTCGGCAAGGAAATGGCCGTCATAAAATATTTAACAGATTGATTGTGGAATAGACTTAAGGGGGATTGTACTTATACCTATGTATAAGGAGAAAGAGTTAGTTATACGTCCAATCAAAGAAGAAGATTTGTATTCATTATGGGAACTAACCTTTAAGGAGGATTCTCCTGAATGGAAAAAATGGGATGCCCCGTATTTTGAACATAAGTCATTATCCTATATGGAATACGTGAAAAAAAAGAATACGATAATCAATCAAGAAAACTGTTGGGCTATAGAAGTGGATGGGAAAATAATCGGTACTGTTAGTTACTATTGGGAGCATAAACCGTCAAAGTGGTTAGAAATGGGCATCGGCATCTATGACCCAGACTATTGGAGCGGGGGTTATGGGACGAGAGCATTAAAGCTTTGGATAGATCATTTGTTTAACACTTTACCGTGAGTGCGAGTAGGATTCACAACGTGGTCAGGCAATCACCGAATGATAAAAGTTGGAGAAAAATTAGGTATGCAAATGGAAGCGAGATTAAGGAAATGCCGTTTCTATAATAATCAGTATTATGATTCAATTAGAATGGGGTTATTGCGAGAGGAATGGGAAAACCAATTTTATAATTGATCTTTTCGCTTTGATTACGGCATGAATGTAAGTAAACTCCGGTGTAAAAGATCCTATGGGTTTATGAGGTGATCATTTGAAATATTGGCTGCTGTCTTTGGGGATTAGTATCACTGTAATTTTTGGCGGAGGTTTTTTAATTCGGTTTGTACGTGATGGAGATTTTTATATAGCAGAATTTATTGGAGGAATAGTAGGCATTACTCTAGTCATTATTAGCTTTCTGCTTAAAGGCTCAATGAAACCGGATAAATCCTTGAATGAATAGCTGGATTTGTTGCTGAAGACGAGACTATCAGTTGATAGTCTTTGTTTTTAGGCAGCATGTCTTGGGTTAGTTTCAGATTCTCATATGACTATCCCGCCTCAAAGTAAGAGGAAGGGGGAATAAATGAATGACTTCAATTACTTTCTTAGCCTCATCCAAGCCCTTTAGAATTCCCGCTGAAATCGAAGAATCCAATAACCGCCATCTAGTTAAACGAGGAGAGGATATGATCTTTTTCTCTGTTCATGAAATAGATGATTATTGGAAAGAGAAATTAGATGGCTTATTTTCAATGCCCTATGTTTATGAAGCAGAGGGTGTTGGAAACAGATTTTTTTTGACCTATATGGAAAAGTATATGGAATTAGGTGAGGTGATCGAAATGTACTATCTTCCGAGCCAAAATGATTTTGATGAATATAGAGAAAGATTGCTAGAGCATCCTGAACCGATTGAAATCAATATTGGGAAGCATACATACCAGACTATTTATGGGCTTTATCAATTAAATCCGAAAAAGTGGGTTGAGGAGCTTAGTCATCGGAATTATATTACGCCGTATGGAATAACCACTTTTGTAAACTATTAAATATTTAGTGCAGGGACGGGGATGCTGTGTTATTTGGACTATGGTTACTTATCGTATTCATTGTTATTTATGAACCTATTATCGGTTATTTTGGCTATCAGAGATTTAAACTTGCCGTTCAGGAAAAGGCAGATGCAAGGATAAAGTATTATCTGAATATCATGATTGGGCTTTGGCTTCCAACCCTTTTCATCTTCTTGTTAGTCTTTTTGACGAGAATCAATTTAGAAGATATCGGCATAGCTTTGCCAAGCATCCATACAGATACTTTAGGAACGGTCTTAACTTATTCTATATTGCTTATAGGGCTTCTGTATATATCCTTGATGGTCTATTATCTAGTTGGCTATCACGTTAGCGATAAAGTAAGAACGAAATTTATCAAAGCGAAAGAAAAAGAATTAAATGCTGCCTCGTATTCAGATATCCTCCCGGTAACCAATAAAGAAAAGAGATTATGGAATTACGTTTCACTAACAGCGGGAATCACTGAGGAAATCATCTATCGCGGGTTTTTGATTTTTGTCTTTTCTAATCTATTTCCCGGCTTGTCCATTTGGGCAGTGATTGTTCTTTCCTCCCTTTTGTTTGGCCTAGCTCATACCTATCAAGGAATCACCGGAGTCATACGAACAACGGTAGTGGGAATCATTTTCTCTTGCCTATACATAGGAATGGGTTCGATTATTCCGCTGATTATTATTCATTTCCTGATTGATTATGTATCCAAATTAGGGGATTCGAGTAAAGCAGAAAAATGACAAAAACGAGCTGAGAGAGGACTCTTAGCTCGTTTTTTATGAGGATAGATGCCTGGATTGGTGTATACATGCATCCTTTTCTCATAATTTGGCATTTCTTCGTCTAGTTAAATGATCCTAAAATAAATCATTCTGGAATCATGATCGGATTAGTTGCATTTTATTTTGTTACTGATTTGGAGTTAATACTTTTGCTTGGTCGTTGGAGGATTATAGCAGCAAGAAAAAATGAATGTCTGTGGTGAATGTAGATTATCAGAATGGTAGACAATTCTTGATATGGAGCATGAATTTATATCCGCTATTCATTTAGAATCATTAGGAACAGAACTTGTTTCTGATTTTATTTTACTATGTTTCTTAGAAACACTGACTCCAAATGAGCCGCTTATGACTAATAAAACGGATGCTAGGACAAACCCAGCTGCTAAAGGTGCATTTTCAGAAATCCAACCTGAAAACAACAGAGAAACTGGTACTGCCCCAAAAGATGCGAGGGCAACTATACTCATTGTTCTGCCTAGCCTATTCATGGGAACATTAGCTTGTATTTGGGAGGTCATGATTACACCTGATATACCATTTAATATCCCTACGATACATAAGGCAAGTAATACGACCCATAGTGAAGGAATGGCGATTAAAAATAAGATAACACCTTGAAATATTTCAAGGAAATAATAGGAACGAATGGTTTTATATTTGGTTTTTAATTTCGAAACAATGAACATTCCTATAATGGAACCTATTCCGAAAGCCGCCATAACAATCCCCAATTCGGAACTGCCTACACCTAAATCCCCCTTTGAATAGACGGGTAAAATAACCTGTAATGGCCCGACAACTGCAAACCCTCCTACTAAATCTACAAACAGTATTGTTCTAAGCCATTTAACACTCCACACCTGTTGGAAGCCTTCTGAGACGTCCTTAAGAATGGATGAACCCTTCATTTTAGGGGGTGCTTTTTTATTGATCTTAATGAATAAGCCTGTCAAAGAGGCGATTAGATAAGATAATGCATTGACAATGAAGATAACAATCACGCCGGAATAATCGATTAACAAACCGGCAAGGGGCGGACCTATAAACATGGATATCTGTGATATAGATTGTACCCCGGCATTCGCTCTTTCCAGATCCTTCTCTTCAACTATAGAAGGGACAATTGAATTGAAGGCTGGGTAGAAAAATCCGCTTGCCACGCCTGATAAAGAAAGCAAGATATAGAGGAACGGAAACGATAGGGAATCAAGCATTATACATACTACTAAGATTGTTGTGATCATAAAGCGGAATAAATCCGTTGCCCAGATAACTGGTTTAGCGTTTATACGATCAACCAATACTCCGCCTAAGAGTAAAACCAGGATACGGGGTCCCATTAAAAAAAACTGGGACAGAGCTATTTCCATTCCTCCGCCGCCCATTTTAAATATCAGATAAATGATAGCCATCTGTTTAAAGCCATCACCAATTGTTGATAACGATTGCCCGAAGAAAAACAAGGAAAAGTTTTTGTTTGAAAGCAAGGAATTCTTGAATATTTTCATGATTCTTCTTTATCCTCAGAGGTAGATTTTCTTTGAGAAGATAGATGAAAAAAGTAACTAAGTGAATAAAGTGCTACACCGTCTTCATTTTCTTGATTCAATCGCGATGCGTCTAATATTTCATTGATCGACGATAAATGTTCGTTGATTACATCCATTTCTTTTTTAGTCAACCAAGCTTGTTGCTGGGAGATTCGCGCAAAAGGAATAACACCCTCATAATAATCAACGCTTTCAAGGAGATCTTGATAAGTTGCATGAAAAGTAGACTCATAGAGCATATGTTGATCTGCTTTAGATAATTCTAAAGAAGGTGATAATCGAAAAGAACGTGCTGCAGCAGTATATTTTTTTTCGACTATTGAACCCTTGACTTCTTCCTTTGTCAGTTGAATAATTCCGGCGTTCAAAAGCTCTTTAACATGAAAATGTACTTTTGGTGCCGATTCACCAAGCTCATCGGCAATTTGTTTATTACTCAGTTCTCCAGTTATTAAAACATTTAAAATACGTTGTCTTAATGGATGTGAAAGTGCATGTAGTTGCTCTGCTGTTTCTATGATCATTTCGTATTTTTTCATATTATTCATTCTCTCCCCATCGTTTAATAGCGTAGCAACAGTAATTAACTAAATGATCAAAAGTAATTAAGTAATACTGCAATCATATTTTTGTCTCACCATCTATTTGGAAATGCTTCGACATCCGGCCCTGCGATTTACGTACACGTTCTCTGAATTTGTTCTTATCAAGAATTGCTTTTATTCTCAGACCTCCTCAAATGAATATAAAGGTGAAACGCAATGAAAAGATAAAATATAATTAATAAATTATTTATCGATAAATTATAATTTATCTGACTTCATTATATTCCGTCCTTTTTACAAATTCAATCAAAACTTACTTTTTTTACCTTGGAATTTATGAATATGGAAGGAGTAGACTTGCGCACATCTCGTTATAGATAATTGTCCTGTTTCTTTATGAGTTGTTAACAACGGCAATTACTCGATAAATGGACAGGCAGAATACCTAGATGTTAGGGGTAGAATGGGAAGATTCCGCGAATGGGTAGCTAGGTGTCCCTATATGGTGAGCGCATGAATCGGGTAGAGTTGAATAGGCTATTGGCGTGCCCCAAATATTGCACTTTTAAGCATGATCCCCTGAAAAACTGTTGGCATTCATCTATAAGGCCCGCTGCAACTTGCGTCACTTATCTTGCCTGATCCGCCGTAAACATAAACCATATTACGGTGGTTTAAGAGGTCGTGGGAGTGAAGCTGGACCTGTAGAGCAATGTACAATCACGAATTCCATATGGGTCTTATCATTAGAAAAAAGGATGCAATGGCCTATAGCCTCTGCATCCTTTTTCTATATTGGATTAAAAATCAATCGTATCCGGGTTCAATCCAGAACCGCCGAAGTATTCCATTTGATTGATGGTTTGCATATCTGCATCGGAGATTTCAAAGTCAAACACTTCTAGGTTATCCATGATGCGTGAAGGTGTGACAGACTTAGGAAGCGGGAGGGTGCCGTTTTGCATGCACCAGCGAATGCACAGATGGGCAACCGATTTATTGTATTTCTCAGCGATTGCCATTAACGTTTCATTGGATAGCATTTTGCCGGTGCCGAGCGGGCTCCATGCCTCGATGAGGATGCCGTTTTTCTCGCAATAACCGACAGTCTCCTCTTGCATTTGTCCAGGATGGTACTCAATCTGGTTCACCATTGGCTTCACTTCCGTCTCCATCAATGGCTCAAGATGTTTCGGCAAGAAATTAGATACCCCAATCGCGCGGATACGGCCTGCTTTATATAAATCGGTCATGGCGCGCCATGTTTCAAGATTAATGTGCGCCCAGTCTTCAAATTGGGTGGAATTAGCCGGCCAGTGAATCAAATAAAGATCGAGATAATCGGTGTCTAATTTCTCAAGCGTCTTCTCGAATGCTTGGAGCGTGCTTTCGTAGCCGCGGTCTGTGTTCCATACCTTGCTTGTGATAAAGAGCTCCGCGCGCGGGATGCCGGATTCGCGGATCGCTTTGCCGACGCTTTCTTCATTCCTATAGGCGGCCGCTGTATCAATATGGCGATAACCGGCTTCAATAGCTGTTTTCACGGCCGTTACAGCCGTCTCGCCATCCGGTGTCTGCCATGTGCCAAAGCCGATGCAAGGTATTTCAATGCCATTATGTAATCGTAAAGCAGATGTTTCTCTAACATGTAATCATCTCCTGTTTCTCTATTCATCTTAAGGAAGGATATGGCCGCTGCTCATATAGAGACGATACCATTCCTCACGGCTGAGCTCGATTTCGCTGCCTGTCACAATCTCTTTCATTCGCCCCTGGTTTGTCGTGCCGGCAATCATTTGGATGTTCGCCGGATGGCGTAAAATCCAAGCAGTCGCAATCGCGGTTGGCGTTGTATCGTATTTCTCAGCCAGCTCTGTGAGCGCAAGGTTCAATTCAGGGAATTTCTCCTGGTTGCCGATGAAGACGCCTTCAAAGAAACCGTACTGGAACGGCGACCAAGCCTGAATGGTCATATCGTTGAGCCTGCTATAATCCAGAACACTGCCATCGCGGTCGACCGCACCCTCTGTCTGCATATTGACTTCCATCCCGTTCGCAATCATGGCGGAGAATGGAAGGCTCAATTGAAGCTGGTTGACGAGGAGGGGCTGCTTCACAGCTTTTTTCATTAATTCAATTTGCATCGGCTTATGGTTGGAGACACCAAAATGACGCACTTTTCCGGAACTCTCCAAGACATCGAATGCCTCTGCCACTTCCTCTGGCTCTACCAAAGCATCCGGGCGGTGCAGGACGAGGACATCTAAGTATTCTGTGCCAAGTCGCTTTAGGATGTCATCAACAGACTTCAGGATATGCTCCTTTGATAAATCATACATCTTGCCCGGTATGATGCCGCATTTAGATTGCAGAACGACGTCTTCCCTTTGAACTCCCATGCTTTTTAATGCTGATCCAAACTTCGATTCACAGATTCCTTTGCCGTAAATGTCGGCATGGTCAAAGAAGTTCAGCCCGTTCTCAAGGCAAAAAGCGAGATATGAGGCTAATTGGCGGTCATCCATAGCATCAATTCTCATGCATCCAACCGCGATTGCGGGCACCATTAAATCGCTGCTGCCGAGGGTCAGTTCCTTCATGCTCATTCCTCCTAGCTGTTGTCTATTAGTATAGCCTGGCATATATGTCTGCAAGTTTACTAGCGGGCAGTCCATCCACTATGCCAAGAAAGGGTAAACAGACACCTGTATAGGGTGTGCATATTTATTTTACTATACATGAAGTGAATGCGCTTGCAGAAAGAAAGAGATCATTCACTGGGTTTTCTTGACGAGCGGGGTTTTTATATAAAGGATATGGGTACGAGGAAAAAGAACGAGAATGGAGGGATGCCTAAAATGTATTCTTTTAAAGAGACGGATCAGCGTCCATACCCGTTGCCGCGAAGACCATGGGTGATGACACAGGTTTGGAATGATTTGCTCTTCCTGCATTATTCAATTGATCCGGATCTGCTCCGTTCCCATGTACCGAGGGAGCTTGAAATTGATACATTTAAAGGAGAAGCCTGGATAAGCATCATTCCGTTGAAAATAACGGGGAGCAGGGTACGAAAGACTCCGGCTCTGCCTGTCCTTAGTTCCTATATAGAACTGAATGTTCGGACATATGTTGTCTACAAAGGGGTGCCGGGCATTTACTTCTTCAGCCTTGATGCCAATAGCCTCGCTAATGTATTGGGGGCAAGGGGTGTTACAGCTCTTCCATATAAATTAGCTGTCATGCAATTCAAGCAGAAAGATAATGAGTTTTATATGAAGAGTGAGCGGGTCGGCGCACAAGATGCCTATCAATTTGAGGTCAGCTATGTGCGGGAGGAAAAAATGACAGAGACGGATCAGGATACACTAGATTTCTGGCTGCTCGAGAGATATTGCATGTACAGCTACTACGGGAAATATATCCTTAGAGGGGATATCCACCATGATGCCTGGAAAGTATCAGGCGTGAGCGCAACGATACACAAGAATACGATGCTGTCTTTTCTGCCTGATGAACAGACTTTAAGCGAACCTCGCCTAATGCATTACGCACGAATGAAGCGATTCCTTTTTTACCCGCTGAAAAAGGTTGGGGAAGCACTATGAGGATGATCTGTTCTTTGCCCATATGGGGTCGGGAGTTAATCCTGATAAATCGTTTGGCGGAAGGATTCAATCGTGTAAGCATTCCAATTGACCCATGCACTCACATAAGGGTCTAGAGATTAGTAGAACAAAACGGCTGAACAAAAAAAACCTAAAAGGTGCTTGCGAATCAGCCGTTTTTTCAACATCAGCTATGGGATTTTACTTTCAGCTCATCCCCCTTTATAGAAAACAGGAGGGACTCATACACTTCATGAGCGATTGCTTGATAACCTGATTCTGTCGGATGAATTCCATCATCGCTGATGAAGACAGAGAAATCACCTGCTTTTTTCATGGCCGTCCTGATATCAATAAGCCTTACGCCAATTTCCTCTGCTGTTTTCTTCAAAGCGCGATTATACATGCCATGCCAGTGCTCAATACCGCCAACCTTGCAGATCCATTCGCTGACTTTAGAGCTGTATAGCTTGGCGGTGTATTCATAATATCTCACCGGATCGAGCGGAGGCAGGGTGAGCAGGATGAGGGTGATGCCTTCTTCCCTTAGTCGTGAAATGATGGTTTTGAGATTATCGATATACAGATTGAGTGGTACGGTTGCCGTATGGGTATCCCGAGGAGCCTCAGCCACCTCGGCCCAGCTGAAGTTGCAGTCGTTGCCGCCAATGCCGATCAAGACGATGGATGGCTTCTCCTGAAGAACATCCTTCTCTAGTCTTTTTAACAAATGCTCCGAATTATCATTAAAGACACCTTTATTTACGATTTGTACCGATTGGCTGGAATCCGTCTCTTTCTGTCCAAATAGTTCTTGGAGAATGGCCGGATAATTCTTTTTCACGATACGAAGTCGTCCCTTTATATACGTTACTCCGCGAGTCAAGCTATCACCGAAACAAATAATTTTCATGGTAGAGACATCCTTTGCTTTAATCTTTATATATTTATTTTATCAGTATCCTGTGAATTTTTATAATAAATAGACAGCGAAAGTAAATTTTGAATTAAAATATCTTGACTCCAAGATAAATGCGTATTATAGTTAGCTATATAAATAACCAAAGGGATAAACGAATAAAGGGTTCTTTTATTCTAAAATACCTCGAATTCGAGGTAAAAACAAAGGGGAGAATAAAAATGACAAAATACACGGTAGACAATTCACATTCACACATCGGTTTCCAAGTGAAACATATGATGGTATCCAAGGTAAAAGGAAGCTTCGAAAGCTATACGGCTGAAGTGGAAGCAGCAGACCTTTCCGATTTAACAACAGCGAAGATCGGCTTCACCATTGATGTCGCAAGCATCAATACGAAAAGCGAGGACCGTGACAACCATTTGAAATCACCGGACTTCTTTGATGCAGAGAAATACGGGGAAATCACCTTCCAGTCCACATCTGTAACAGGATCAGGAACTAATTATGAAGTGACAGGGGACCTTACCATCAAAGGCGTGACAAAGCCAGTTACATTTGATGTCACGTACAATGGTAAAGGAAAAAACCCTTGGGGCGTGGAAGTATACGGCTTTGAAGGCGAAGCAACGATCAACCGGGAGGATTTCGGGTTAACGTGGAATGCAGCGCTTGAAACAGGCGGCGTATTAGTCGGTAAAGAAATCAAAATCGATGTCGAGCTTGAAGTGAATCCGCAGGCGTAATAGGAAATATGAAAGAGGGCTGTCCGCGACGGACGGCCCTTTTTGGACTTATTTCTTATGGTTTGCAATCGTGTTGACTAACGGTTCCAGCCAGTCATCTATATGACTGAAGCTGAAGCCATGCTTAACCGCTTTTTCATTCGTCACATACCAGGAGTCCGGGATGGCATAGGGGGAGCGAATTTCATCATTCCCGAGCAGAGATATTCTTGCCCTTTCGCCAGTCGCCTTTTCGATTAGCTGAATGAGCTTTGCCAAGGAGATTTTTCCGTTAGCCGTGGCATTGACCGGACCTTCGATATCGGTCATTGCGGCCCATTTCAGGAATTCAGCCGCCTCCGTCGCTTGGATGAAGGACATTTCTGCCTCCATATTGACAAACCCGATGGGCTCTCTATCGGCAATGCGCTCAATATGGAAATGCAAACGACGTGTATAATCATCTTCACCCATCACAATTGGAAAGCGGACAGCGACAACAGGAAACTTGGCATATTTAAAGAAAACGGCCTCTGCCTGACGCTTTCCTTCCCCATAAGTGAAATCTAGCTTGTCACCCATGAGAATCTCGTGATGATACGGATCAAAATCTTCCTCACTCTTTTCTTTCCCATCTATCTCATAGGTTGATAGAGTGGAGGTGAATACAAGCTTATTGATTTTGCCGTTAAAAATCTCACAAAACTCGTGTGCCTCCTTTGGAGAATAGCAAATATTATCATAGACGATATCAAAGCGGCGGCCTTCAACAGCTTGGGCCAATTCTTCCTTTTTGGAGCGGTCGGCAATCAGGTGCTCGACTCTATTCCCAAAAGGGTTGCCTGATTGACCCCTTGTCAAAATGGTCACCTTGTTTCCGTCTTCCATTAAGAGCTCTGCTAATTTACGGCCGAAGAAACGCGTGCCGCCAAGCACGAGAATATTTTTCATTGGGCTGTCACCTCTCTTATGTTTTGAAGCTGCCTATCCTTCTTATTTACCCGTTCCCGTATAGACATAACTATTGATGCTGAAAAGATACTGGTCTTTCCTCGCCAAATCCTCCATGTCATGCTTGAAGGTTAAATAGTCGTTTTCTGAAATGAAGCCTTTCATGATCATATCTTGAAAATCCTGCACGCGGTTATAGCCGAAATACCCTGATTTGTATGTTGTTTCGATTAAAACAAAGGAATCCATGCTGCCGGAGAACAGTCCTGTACGGTTGATGTATTTCCAAAGTCTTCTTCCAATCCACCCATCACTATCATCCATCCAAGCCTGTTCCCAATCGCTGTAGGCTTGGACGATCTTTCTGACTAAAGCTTTATTGCTTCCGTCAAATACTTGGGTGTCGAAGTCATAATGAGCCATGATGATTTGACCGCCTGGTTTTAAGACCCGATGAATTTCTTTGAGAAGGCTTGCCTTATCGACAATGCATTCCAGTACATCCTTTGAGAAAACAAGGTCAAAGGTATGATCTTCAAAAGGGAGCTTCTTGGCCAAATCACCGGTCATAAACGTATAACGCTCATCCTTTTTTGTTGCGTCATTGGCTTGGGCAATGCAGGTATCCATCTTATCCAAGCCGACGAGCTTCACATCTCCCTCAACGAGTTCACCCAGTTGAATCAACTGATGGCCATAGCCGCATCCTATGTCTAATATGGCAGTAACTTGATTAAATTCGACTTTTGATAATAGAAATTCGGTTAAATGATTGTAAGACATTGTTTTCACTCCTAGTTATGAAGGATTGGGGAGATTTTCATAAACGTTATCAGAAGATAAATCTACCATTGATGTAATTTTACAGGGAAATTATGTAAAGGGGAATCCAGTTTACTAAAACACCCGGAAATTATAGAGCGATGATATGTAAGGGATTTATTGTTCTATCAAACTGATCAAATCAACTTTCAATAAAATTCAAGGGAAACACCCCGCATTTGCCGAATGTAATACCAATAAAAGGGGGCAGTGTGATGAAGATTAATAAGTTTGTCATGCCTGAGGTGATTTTTGGGCATGGGGCGATTTATCAAGTCGGCGAGAGCTGTTCGAGACTCGGTGCCAAACGGGTGCTCATTGTGAGCGATAAGGGCGTGCTCCATGCCGGCTGGCTTGATATTGTCTTGGACAGCTGCCAGAAAGCGGGCTTGAGAACCAGCGTTTTCTTTGACTTGACGACAAATCCAAAGGATTATGAGGTGGAGGCAGGAAGCAGGGTCTATGTTGAGAACGAGTGTGATGCAGTCATAGGTGTTGGCGGCGGAAGTGCGATTGATACGGCGAAAGCGATTGCTGTTCTCGTCACGAATGGGGGGAGCATCCATGATTTCGAAGGAGTCGATCAAATTATGGAGCCTTTGCCTCCACTTGTCATGATTTCGACGACTGCTGGCTCTGGCTCAGAGGTGTCCCAGTTTTCTGTCATTGTTGATTCCGAGCGGAAGAAAAAGATGACCATCGTCTCGAAGTCTCTTGTCCCTGATATCGCCATCATCGACCCTCATACACTCACCACGAAAAGTCCGCAATTGACGGCATCTACCGGATTGGACGTTCTGACACATGCCATTGAAGCCTATGTCAGCATTGCCGCCACGCCTCTGACTGATGTACAAGCGAAGAACGCCATTTATCTGACGGCCAATTACCTGCGTCCTTCTGTTGCCTCTACCATGAATGAAGAAGCAAAAGCCCAAATGGCCATGGCAAGCCTGCAGGCAGGTCTCGCTTTTTCGAATGCGATATTAGGGGCGGTCCATGCGATGTCTCATGCGATAGGGGGCCGTTTCCCGCTTTTTCATGGAGAGGTGAATGCGGCTTTGCTTCCATATGTAATGGAATTTAATTTTCTGGCGGTCCCGCAAAAATACAAAGAAATCGCCGGGCTATGCGGAATCGCAACAGAGGGCCTTACACAGGTGGAAGCAGGGGAGAAAGCGATTGAGTTTGTCAAAAAGCTCTCACTTGATATCGGGGCACCTCAGCGATTATCGGACATGGGATGGAATGGCGACATGATTGAGGAGATGAGCCAAATCGCGCTTGAGGACGCCTGCATGATCACGAACCCGCGCGATATTACCCTGCAGGATGTGAAGTACTTGTTTCAGCGGGCCTTATAAGGAGTGATTCAGATGGTTGAGAGACAGATGATGATTGAGCGGCTGACAGGCGTGCAGTCTTCAAAGCGGAGTTATTATACAGAACTGAAAAACACGGTCGCTGAGTTGCAAAAGAAAAATATGCAGCTCGAAATTATTCATGAAGTGATGAAGAACTTAAATGTAGAAATGTCCATGGATGATATGCTGAAAAATATTATGGACAAGCTTATAACTATTTTTCCTTTTGACCGAATCAGCCTTTCAATTCGAAATGGGGATGAGCTAATCCTTTCAAATGTGTACCCGAAGAAACTTGGCTATCTGCCCCGGAATGTGACCTTAAGCAAGGAACACTCTTTATATTGGAAGGTAATCGAGAAGGGAAAAATGCATTTTCACATGGTTCCTCCAGATGCAGTCAAAGATGAATATATCGAGAATCAAATTTTCAGAGGAAATGGGATTCAGAGCGCTCTTCTTTTCCCCCTTCATAGCAAGGGGATGATCACCGGGATTGTAAGCATCGGCAGCTTAGGGATCCTAAGCTATGATGAATCAGACCTTGCTTTTCTGCAGCAATTAGCGGACCAGTTTGCTGTCTGCCTGGAAAATGTCCGACTGTATAATGAAGTATTAAACAGCAAGAAGGAATGGGAGGATACCTTTCGTGCTGTTGTCGATATGATTTTTGTGGTGGATTTAGAAGGGGACATCGTCAAGGTGAATGAACAGGCAATCCAGTCCTTTCGCCCGCATGGCAATCGGCTCGTTGGCATGAGTATAGATGATGTGTTCCATCAAGCAAAAGACATCTCAGAGCTCTTGAGCGAATGCCTTCAGACAAAGAAGGCATGCCATCGTGAAATCCGCCTGTCTGATCACCGGATTTTTGAAACCTTCTCCAATCCGGTCTTTAATGAAGAACATCAAATGTATGGCTTTATTCTTTATATGAAGGATGTGTCAGAGAAAAAGCGCATTGAATCTCAGCTGATCCATTCAGGTAAACTCGCCGCCATTGGCGAACTTGCGGCAGGTGTCGCTCATGAGCTCAACAATCCGCTGACGGCGATTCTCGGAAACTCGCAGCTCCTTGTAAGGGATGCTAAGCTCGAACCTGCCGCTCATAATCTATTAATCGGCATCACGAATTGCGGGAAGCGATGCAAGAATATCGTCCAGAACCTCCTCACTTTCTCCAGGCAGGAGGAGTACCTCTTCCAGGAATGCTCATTGAATGAGGCGGTTGATCAAATAGTGAGCCTGGTAGGCTACCAGATTGAAATGCAAAACATCACGGTTGCTGTAAAGAAGGATGAATCGCTGCCAAGGATTAACGGCAGCCTGCAGCAATTAGGGCAAATCGTGCTCAATTTCGTGCTGAATGCCAAGGATGCACTTGATACTACGGTCCGGGAGAAAAAAATCATGATTGAAACGAGCCACGATCCTGAATGGGTGCAACTGACCGTATCTGATACCGGGAGCGGCATAAGTTCGAATCATCAATTGGGGATTTTTCATCCTTTTTTCACAACGAAGCCGGCCGGCCAAGGAACGGGGCTTGGTTTATCCGTCAGCCTTGGCATCGCCCAGGCACATGGAGGTATCATTGAAATGACCAGCATGGAAGGCGAAGGAAGTTCTTTCATGCTGAGATTGCCGAACATTCACGTGGAGAGGAGAGAGCAATGAAAGAGGTATTAATCATTGATGATGAGCCGGAGATCAGACATTTCTTATCCTATTTATTATCCCAAAAGGGGTATCGAGTGACGCTTTGCAAGAGCGGGAGAGACTTCGAGCAATTGCTGCCTGAGCTGACAGCTGACTTGGCGATGATTGATGTAAAGCTGCCTGATGCCAGCGGCCTAGATATCCTGAAACAGCTTAAGCAAGCGATGCCACACTGCATAACGATTATCATGACCGGCTACAGTACGGTCAAAACCGCCGTAGAAGCCATCAAGCTTGGGGCCAATGATTATATTGAGAAACCCTTTGACAGCATTGATGAATTAGAGGCATTGCTGGATCATTTATTGAATCATCATCGTATGCCTTACGGTCATGAAATTCATCTTCTCGCTGATGAGCTCGGATTGATGGTCGGAGAAAGCAAGGAAATGCATCAGCTGCTTACATTGGCGTATAAGATTGCCGGCAAGAACATCAATGTGCTGATTGAAGGGGAAACGGGGAGCGGGAAAGATATTTTGGCCAAGTTCATCCATCATGCGAGTCATCGCTCGAAATATCCTTTCATAGCCATAAACTGCGGAGCTTTATCGGAGACCTTATTGGAGAGCGAATTATTTGGGCATGAAAAAGGGGCGTTCACGGGCGCTTATAAGGAACGCAAGGGTGTATTTGAAATTGCTGATAAAGGGACGCTGTTTTTGGATGAAATCGCAGAAGCCTCTCCATCGACGCAGGTAAAGCTCCTTCGCACAATCGAAACAGGCGAGTATATGAGAATAGGGGATGAAGCACTCAGAAGAACGAACACACGCATCATTGCTGCTTCCCATGCGGATTTGGCTGCGGCAGTCAAAGAAAACACCTTCAGGGAAGATTTGCTCTATCGGCTGGATGTTGTCAAGCTGACGATTCCTCCTCTTAGGGAGAGAAAGCAGGATATCCCGCTATTTTTGAATCATTTTCTAAAGATGCATAACGCCTCCCTGTCGTTCTCAGATGAGGCAATCGAACAGCTGATGAAATACGCTTGGCCGGGGAATATTCGCGAGCTTTTGAATGTTATCAAACGGGCTGTCACATTAGCCGAGGATGAGACTGTTACGATAACGCCGCATTACTTGCCAGAGAAAATACACGTTTACTCACCAGTCTCGGCAGAATCACCTGCAGATACAGGCGAGGCCTCCGTTTTGGAACCCTATTTGGAACAATGGACAGAAGAAATGCTCCGCTTATGGAAGAATGAACGGGAAATCATCCTCGATGATGTTCTTTTGCATGTGAAAGAGCTTGAAGTGGAAGTGGGGAAGGCGTTGGTCACGAAAACCATCAAAGAAACAATGGGCAATCGAAAAGCCGCAGCAGAGAAATTGAAAATCTCCACTCGCCAGCTTAGGTATTTGTTGAGTGAAAAAAACTAGGGTGCTGTCTTATGGCAGCACCCTAGTGAATCTATTAAACTACTAATTTTACATGGTAAGAACGATACGACCGTTGATTTGGCCTTTTTCCATTTTATCAAACACTTCATTGACTGAATCCATTGGGGCGGATTCAATGATGGTCCTCACTTTGCCTTGAGCAGCAAAATCAAGCGCCTCCTGCATATCTTTTCGTGTTCCGACGATCGAACCTCTTACTGTTACGCCGTTCAAAACCGTGTTAAAAATCGGAATCGGCAGGTCATCATTAGGCAATCCGACCACTACGAGTGTTCCGCCGCGCTTGACGGATTGATAGGCTTGTTCGAATGCTGCTTTGGTTACCGCGACGCTGACGGCCGCTTGCACACCGCCCACTTGCTCCATGATTGTCTGGGCAGGATCGACCGTTTTACCGTTTATCGTGATATCTGCGCCTAAACGTTTGGCCAGCTCCAGCTTTTCATCGGCAATATCAACCGCTACGACATTAAAGCCCATCGCCTTTGCGTATTGAAGCGCCACATGTCCGAGTCCGCCTATCCCATAGATGGCGACCCAATCGCCAGGCTTCGCTTCGGAGACTTTCAATGCTTTATAGGTCGTAACACCCGCACAAAGAATCGGGGCAACTTCAACAGGATCTAAACCATCTGGAATTTTGGCCACATACGCCGCAGGCGCCTTGCAATATTCCGCATATCCCCCGTCGACTGAATACCCGCCATTCAATTGGTCTGGACATAAGGTTTCCCTGCCAGTCAGGCAATACTCGCATTCCCCGCAGGCTGAATACAGCCAAGGAATACCGACTCGGTCACCGACTTTGACGGATGTGACCCCATCTGCCACCTCTTCCACGATGCCGACTCCTTCATGCCCCGGAATTAATGGAAGTTTCGGTTTCACTGGCCAGTCTCCATGGGCCGCATGCAGATCTGTATGACATACCCCGCATGCTTCAATCTTTACTAATACTTCTCCAAATTCAAGCGTCGGTTTTGGGACTTCTTTAATTTCTAGTTTATGATTGAATTCATTCACGACAGCAGCTTTCATTCCGATCATTCCTCCTAAAAGTAGATTTCACCTTTATATGTTGCAAGTATCGTGCCAAACGAAAAAGCCTGAATCTATTCATTATGAAAGACTTCAGAAGAACATGGTTGCCGTTTTTTCGGCATGATTCTACCGATATTTTGTCAGAAGCGGACAATTTATCGGGACAAATAGCTGAATCAAAAGCTGCGGCCGCTTTCTGCAGGCCATATGGGGCATCTAAGAAAAAATGAATCTGTGTGGGATTAATGAGCATACGAATTGACCGATTACCCAAGGGGGTATATGATGAACCTATCAAGTGACAACGGAGGGAGGATACAATCCATGACCTATGATGATAAGGTGAAGAATCGCCTGAGCAGGATGGAAGGCCAGCTTCGCGGGATTCAGCACATGATGGAAGAGGGGAAGGATTGCCAGGATGTGATTACACAGCTGTCAGCCGTCCGTTCTGGAATCGAGCGAACAATCGGAGTCATCGTCAGCGAGAACCTGGCGGAGTGTGTGCGGGCTGCCGGTGGCAACGAGAATCAAGTGAATGAATCGATAGCAGAAGCTGTGAAATTATTAGTGAAGAGCAGATAGATTGATTGTCTATATTTTTTTAGTCCCTATAGTACCTATAGGGGTATAAGTATAACAGCATCTCAAGGAGGAAAACATGGAACAGAAATCAACCAATATCATTTTATTTAGCGGAGATTATGACAAGGCGATGGCCGCCTACATTATTGCGAACGGAGCGGCTGCCTACGATCATGAGGTAACAATTTTCCACACTTTCTGGGGAATTAACGCTTTGCGCAAACAGCAGGCAATCGAAGTGAAGAAAGGCTTCCTGGAGGGTATGTTCGGCAAAATGATGCCGCGCGGCGCAGAAAAGCTCGCCTTATCCAATATGAATATGGCAGGCATGGGACCAAAGATGATCAAGCATGTCATGAAAAAGCACAATGCACTCACATTGACTCAGCTCATTGAAATGGCACAGGAGCAAGACATCAATCTCGTTTCTTGTACGATGACGATGGACCTTTTGGGACTGCAGAAGGAAGAATTACTTGACGGCGTTCAATACGCAGGCGTTGCCGCCTACTTGGCTGGTGCCGAGAATGGCGCGGTAAACCTGTTCATCTAAGGAGGAGCCTATGGAATGGATCATTGCGGCGGCCGTACTTATTGCCTTTTATATCCTCAGAATGAGGGGGACAAAAGGAGTCAATACGATTACGACCGCAGAGCTAAAGAATAGGTTGAATGATCGAAATGCATTCTTCCTGGATGTACGTACACACGGCGAATATAAAGGCAGCAACATTCGCGGATTTAAGAATATCCCGCTTGGCAGCGATTTTTCCAAGCTTCCGCGTGATAAGGAAATCATCGTCATTTGCCAAAGCGGCATGAGAAGCCAGA